>ENA-ORSJ01002876-ORSJ01002876.1-human-gut-metagenome-genome-assembly--contig:-NODE-2876-length-10577-cov-2.880726_pt1 | contig 10577 bp, 11 predicted proteins | sample MGYA00242191_ERZ509158 | MGnify/ENA primary metagenome ERZ509158 (study PRJEB26280, sample SAMEA2338623) | human gut metagenome | biome: human gut; feature: human-associated habitat; material: faeces... | reverse complement strand
CGCTATGAACAAGTTCAAGATGGAAGCCGCCAGCGACTTTGATGTATCTACATCATATTGAAGAAAAACGCGAAATCTGCAACAAATAATACTTAATTTCGACGAATAGCCCACTAAAACACACTGCACAGCAATAAATTGCTGTGCAGTGTGTTTGTTTAGGGTTGGTGTTTACTACATATTAACTTCACTAAAATCTATCATCCAGCGTAAGCCAAGTAATTGCCATTCAATCGGATTTTGGAAGAATCCAAATAGGCTTTCTGGCGACTTATTCCCCTTTAGCGGCTTGTGGCTCCACGTCCTCGCAGTCACACTCGTTCATGGTGTTGCCGCAGGCGGGGCAACGCTCAAACTCGCACCCGAAGTGATGGAAGAATCCAGCCCGAGCGAAGCACCCTGGGCACCGGCCATTTTCAGTGAGTTGCGTGTAGATGTCGGCTTCATCCCCAACCTTGACCCGGTCGTAGACTTCCCCATTGCAAATCAGTTCGCCAACCGTACAGCCATCGGAACTGAGGTTCTCAAATTCACCACAGGCCTCACACTCCGGCTCAGGAACGGGGATAGCGTTGATCAACCCCAGGGTGCAAGTGTCCGGTACCCCTTCTGTTATGGAGAGTACCTTTCCACCGAAAGGCTCGATTTCACGAACAAAGGAGAGAATCGATTGAAGATGAAAGGAGAGGGACGCCACATGTCAGTATGTGACACATCATACGATGAATTACTGATGCAAATTCAAGTGTATGCACTGCACAATGAACTTTTAACATTTGTTGGTGCAGGTTACAGAGCCTCCGCATTAAAAATACTGTTCGTTGCTGAAAGCCATTATGTGGAGAACTGCACATGGGAAGATTACAAAAAGGCAAGGTGGTATGAACAAAAACTGCCGCCAGAGAACCCTTTTTTTGCAGAGAGGGGTGCCTTTGACACAAGAGGCGTCGTGAAATCATGGATCAATGATGAGCGGAAAGATGCGGCATATAATGTGTTTCGGTTTCCAAGCGAGATATTGATGCAGAACAGAAATTTTAGTCATTGTACTACGGCACCAGATGTATTCCACCATGTTGCCTTTATGAACTACTACCAGCGCCCCTCGTTGATGAGGGGAGAGAGTATCCTGCCAGATGATATGGATAAACGCTTTGCAGCCACCACTTTAGACGAGGTAATCAATATCTTAAAGCCTACAGCAGTGATTTTTTTGTCTAAAACCGCTTATTGGGAGTACTTAAATCATCACCCGGCATTTGAAAAAATTTACACGGTAGCGCACCCATGTAGCCCTTGGTGGAACCGCGATAAGGGACGGATTGGGAAAATAAGGCTTGCTCAAATTCTGGAAGAACTTACCGATAATCAAGCATAAAAATTATAGCCGTTATTAGTTCTATTAAATTGATTAAGGCGGGAGCATCGTTACAGATGTTCCCGCCTCTTGTTAGACCTGTTTTATTTTGTTTTGTTCCTGCTGTGCTTTCCACTCGGCAAACTCCTGCTGTCCTTCCTCACTCTCGAAAAAGGCTTGAATTTTGGGGAGCAGAATACGGGCCAGGGCCTATCTTAGCCCTGCTATGCTACTTGATACACTGTCCCCGAAAGGGTAATACTTACCCTTTCGGGGACCTGTCCTGTGTTCGGATTTGCAATCGATCAGGGGAGGGACTCAACAGTAGAACTGCTCAGACCCAGAAAATCACATACTGCTGTATTAAGCTTTGACCCGTCTTTATAACATTCTTCTCCAAGCAAGTATCCATATTCGCAATCAAAAAGGTCAGCCATTTTTAGCAGGATATCTTGAGGGGGGAGCAACTTGCCATTTTCATAATTCGAAACCTGCTTACCTGTAACCCCCAATTTTTTACCTAATTGGCCTTGGGTCCATACGATAGCAGAAGAATGCGAAGTGTCCATCCCTGCTGATGTATTGAAGCATCGAACCGGAATAATGCTTACAGCTACGAAACTCGGCGGCAAAGTTGGGGTATCGAATCGCGAAATTAACAGACGCCTGGTGGATGCTGGCCTGGCCGTAAGGCTACCTTGTGGAGAATATATTCTAACAGAACAAGGCAAGCTTATGGGTGAATCAGGTCTAAAAGTGACTCGGTGGAATTATACGGTTCCGCTTGTTCAATGGGATGAGGCTGTGTTAGAAATCATTTTTACCCCAGAGGAACTCGCTGCCGTTACAGAACGTCGAAAGCATATTCAGGAGATCCTCAGTAAAGCATCTGTATGAGTACGAGGAAACCGTCATTCAGTCATATTTCCAAGTTTCATTCAGTCAGATTTCTAAATTTCATTCAGTTAGATTTTCGTATCTTGTTCATGGACAACTGGATTCCGCTGTGGCGGAAATCATCCTGATGAATGGAGGCGATCCATATGTCCGTGATTCGGTTTCCTGTGATCGATCCTGTGGCCACCGGAGCGAATATTTGCCGGCTCCGAAAGGATCGCGGCCTGACAGTCCGAGATCTCCAGCACTATTTCGGAGCCACAGGCCATCTACAAATGGCAGCGGGGGCAGAGCCTGCCCAGTGTAGATAACCTCTACGCGCTGAGTGCCTTGCTCCAGGTTCCGATGAATGAGATCATCATCTCCACTTCTCATATTGTTCCGTTTGAGCAGCGGGCTTCCGCCTGCTGCTCAGGTCATTTTATACTGGGATTATTTCCGGCACAGTGGGCGTGGCAGAATTTCAAAACCGCTTAGACCCTTATCCGCTTGCTCTCCACGGGCTTGCCCCGGCCAAACTGGACCGCTGCATACCCAAGGTAGAGCCAGCGACTTGAAATATAGATTATCATGCCATTTTATCTGGCAACAGGTGGGCGTAAGATTGAATTCTGCGTTTGAAAACGAATGTGTTGTAGAATGGCGGCTTTACGGCGAACGTAGAAGGAGGCGCCTGACGACCCAATCATCATGAGTTATGAGCTCATTTTGCATTCATCAGATCTGTGCTGTTGTCATGACGCTTCATGCTATGTTATGATATCCTTATCGAATTATGGGAGGTGCCCCTATGCCGCTTCAGATCGTACGAAACGACATCACGAAAATGCGGGTGGATGCCATCGTCAACGCCGCCAACGAGACTCTGCTGGGCGGTAGCGGCGTAGACGGCGCCATCCACCAGGCCGCCGGGCCGGAGCTGCTGGCAGAGTGCCGCACGCTTCACGGCTGTAAGACGGGGAAAGCCAAGATCACGAAAGGATACCACCTGCCAGCCAAATTCGTGATCCACACCGTGGGTCCTGTCTGGGAGGGTGGCAGCTACGGAGAACGAGATCTGCTTGTCTCCGCCTATCGTTCATCTCTGGAACTGGCCTTGGAACACAGATGTGAGACTGTGGCATTCCCCCTAATCTCCTCTGGGGTGTTTGGCTACCCCAAGGATCAGGCTCTGAAAGTAGCGGTGGACACGATTGGGGATTTCCTGCTACTACATGACATGACAGTGTACCTGGTGATTTTTGATAAGGCCGCGTACACCATCAGCGGTAAACTCTTTTCCGATATTGCCGCTTATATTGACGACCGCTATGTAGACGAACACACGAACAGCGATGAGGAACGGCGGCGCCGGCGGTTTCGGGTTCTGGCGTCTGCTCCCATGCTGGAGGCCGAAGCGGCGCCGGCGGCCGTCTCCGGCAGTCTGGACGAGGCATTGGAACTGTTGGATGAGAGCTTCTCCCAGATGCTCCTGCGGAAAATCGACGAGGCGGGACTCACCGACGCCGAGTGCTACAAGCGGGCGAATGTTGACCGGCGTCTGTTCTCCAAGATTCGTTCGGACATTCACTACAAGCCATCCAAGCCCACCGCCATGGCCTTTGCTGTCGCTTTAGAACTGCCCCTGGAGGAGGCCCGGGAGATGCTCCAGAAGGCGGGCTTTGCCTTCTCCCACGCCAGTAAATTCGACATCATTGTTGAGTACTTCATCGCCCATCGGAATTACAACATTTTTGAGATCAATGAGGCCCTGTTCGCCTTCGACCAGAGCCTGCTGGGAGGTTGACCTGAATGCCCCGGATGGATGTGACGGAAATGTCCTTTGCCAAGCTCTACCCTCTCCTGGTGGCCAAGGCTGTGAAAAAGGGCCGCACACGGGAAGAAGTGGATCAGGTCACTGGCTGGCTCACTGGCTATACAAGCGAAGACATTGCACAGTTGGAGCAGTCCAGCGTCACCTACGGTGATTTCTTTCGGAATGCTCCCGACATGAATCCGGCCCGCGCCCGGATCACCGGCAAGGTGTGCGGCGTCCGGGTGGAGGAGATACAGGACCAGTTGATGCGGGAGATCCGCTATCTGGACAAGCTGGTGGACGAGCTTGCCAAAGGCAAGACCATGGAGCAGATCCTACGGACGTAATTGTCGCCTGTAGGGCGACCAAAAGGTAAGAGAAGCCCTCTATACTGTACTCACAAGCCAACCGAGTACAGTTTAGGGGGTTTTATCATGAAAAAAGATCTGACGGAACTGGTGTTTATCCTTGATCGCAGTGGCTCCATGCAGGGGCTGGAGGAGGATACTATCGGCGGCTTCAATTCCATGCTGGAAAAGCAGAAGCGGGAGCCGGGTGAGGCATTTGTCTCCACGATCCTCTTTGATGACCGGCCGGAAGTGCTCCATGACCGTATCCTGATTCGGGAAGTTGCGCCCATAACTGGACGGGATTATTGGGTCCGGGGCTGCACGGCACTGCTGGACGCCCTTGGCGGGGCCATCCAGCATATCGGGAACATCCACAAGTACGCCCGTAGCGAGGACATCCCGGAGCACACGCTGTTCGTCATCACCACTGACGGAATGGAGAATGCCAGCCGCCGCTATTCCGCACACCAGGTACGGGAGATGATCTGCCATCAGCAGAAGAAATATGGATGGGAGTTCCTCTTCCTGGGGGCCAACATCGATGCTGTGGAGACAGCCGGCCGTCTGGGAATTGCTCCCGAACGAGCCGTGAACTACCATAGCGACAGCCAGGGCACTCGCCTCAACTACGAGGCGGTGAGCCGTGCCGCCTCCTCCGTGCGTGCAAGTGCCCCGCTGGGAACAGATTGGAAGGCGGAAATCGAGAAGGATTACCGGAATCGGGATAAGTGAGCTATCAACCAAGACGGGCCTGCGTTACTTTTGTGACGCAGGCTTTTTTGTAAATCTATATGTAGTCCGTCTTTTTGTACTCCATTTAATGGATAGTACACTTGCTTTAACGGGCCTTTCAAATTAGAATGAATGGGAGAAAAACGATGGAATCGTTGCTACAGGTACTAAAACGGAAATCCATGTTGGAAGAGCAGTTTCCTATTCTCCGCTCTGGTTTTGATGACTTAGATAGTTCCCCAGCTATTCTGCGGCGAAGAACTGTTTCACTCTTGGGGGCAAGACCTGGCATGGGCCGGAGCACATTGGCGGCGCAAATCGCTGCAAATGTTGCTGAGGCGGGAGGCAGAGTAGGCTGGTTCTCTACTGTTCGAACTAATAGTGAAGTTGTTGATAAAATTCTGCGTGTAAAGCCGGCACTCCTTTACCCGCAGAGCATTGCATTAGAAGACCGAATAGGGGATGTACGCGAGCTCAGGTTTGCGATCATAAAATCCGGCAAACAGTTTGATCTTGTGGTCATTGATGACTTACAAGGTATGTATCATAACTCTCGTCGAGGCCAGGTAGTATTTAATTCTGGACTGATATGTTCGGCTATCCGGGAGGTTGCCCGCACTCAAAACACCGCGTTCCTGATACTTTCCCGGTTGAAGCGGAGTCCAGAATACCGACGTAATCATATTCCTCTTCCCACAGACCTGCCTCACTGGTCAAACATAAAAGACGCCATCGATTCTGTGTTCCTCCTTTATAGGGAGGGATACTATGTGTCCGAAGATTCGAGGTTCCAAATCGGGGCCTTGTTGGCCGGGCCTAATCCGGAGCGATATGCACAGCTTCCTTTGATCTGGGATAAATCGAACAGCCTATTTCTTCCCTACAATGAGATGCTGGTGTAATCTTCAACAGTTAAAAACGTAGCTTTTATGAGGAGGAAAATGATGAATAGAGAGATACCATTCCTGGATATGCGCAGATTACCCGGCGATATCATCAACTGCTGGATTGTCTATCTGATGCCCTTTGACTCAGATGAGCGGAGCGACTATGACAAAATCCATGCCTTCCAGAAAGCTTGCATTGACAACAACATCTTTGGGATGGGATGGGATCTTACGAAGGAGCCGCTGCATTTCGGCACCCCTATTCAAGAAGGCGCTGACATATACAAAGAACGGTATGGGCCTAACCGCAGCATGGAATATGCTCTGAACCAATACAAATCGATTCGGAAGGGCGACTATGTGCTGATGCGGTTGAAAAACGGTCATTATTATGTTGGCAGGACGGCCGGATCAGCCATTTACCTTCAGCAAGATCAGGAGCCATTTGCCAATCTCTCCTGGGGATGTCAAGTGGAACGATGGGAAGAATATACCTCAGAAGAGGATATCCCATCTGAACTGCGGGGGCGGTTCTCCCAGCGGCGTCACTCTACGATTCAGCGGATGGACAAATACAGGCCAAGGCTACTGACCATGAAACTCTATGAAGACAGGCAAGCTGAGCCGCAGTTAAAAGTACCACATCTTCGATTCACCCGAGAGAATTTTGTCAGGTGTTTGGATTATAGGCAATTGGAAGATTTGGTGGCTCTCTATATCTGGGAAAGGCATGGAGACAACGGATATATGTTGCTCCCATCCTCCGGAAAGACCAACCAGCAGAAGTATGAATTCCGATTCATCAATGCAAGATGTCCAGGGCAAAAGCCCATCAGCTGCCAAGTCAAAAACCAAGAGGAGATCTCCATAGAACATTACAACGAAGAATCCGACTATGAGAAGATCTATCTATTTAGCGGGAAATGGAGCGACGAGGTGGCGGCTGCCAAGCAGTCCGAATGCGCATCTAACGTGACAGTCATACGCCCATCGGACTTATATGATACCCTGTGCCGCAATTCCATTTTCAATAGCCGGTTCTACCGAGTGGCTGCTGATGATGAGATCTCCATAGAAGATATTGCGTCAGGCCTTCGTAGGTTGGGCTATACTGATGCTGGACATAAATTAAGAAAGCGAGCGTCTCGGCAGTATGTTTGGGACAGTGGCAAGAGGGAATTCTTAGATTTTGTGGTTTCCGACGGGCTTTTCTATTCCGAAGAGTTTGGCGCTTTAGTCCGTTCCTGGGGTGACTACTCGCCTGAAGAAATTGAAACTATACAAGCTGATTTGGCAAAGTGTATTGGGATGAATGAGCACAGAGACGAAATGAAGCAGTAAAGACTAACAAGCCTCAGTTTTTAACCTTATTGTTGCAGAAACGACTTCCGTCGGAGTTGAAAGATAGCCGCATTGGGTATCTTCAGGTAGCTTCCTTGAACGGAGTAACTCTTGCTTATATCCATACCGTTGCTCAGCATGAGATTCTGAACGAATTGCTGGCTGTAGATGCGGAAATTGCATTTCCTATCAAACGGGAAGCGATCCGGCACTTTGAACGACATCACTTCCTTCTCTTCTGTCGGCTCGATAACCAAGGAGTCGTTTTCTTCATTGATTCGAATACGGATATGAGAGGGAAAGCCAAGCAGCATGATGACGTCTTTCCCAATCCCTATGGCATTCTTCTTCCCGAAGAAAGAGATCCTCGGTGTATAGTTCATGCCAGATGATTTTTCAAACATTTAGTTCGCCCCCCATGCTCGTCGATTGCTCGGTCGATTGGCTATCGCTATACCCGGACAAATCCTCAAACAAGTTCATCTGTCTGCTTGCGGCATAATCGTTGTAGGATTTTCCGATACAGTCCTTATACTCGTCTGGATAGAATTTAAGCTGCTTCTTTTTGATTTTCCCGGTTTCTGGATCTTCATACTCAAGCGGCTTGGCACCGAACATAATTGCTTCAGTCAGGTCAAACACCAAAATCAAACCGCTGTCTGACGTAGCCACTCGGCCCAGAGCCTTATACCTGCATAATCGATCCCATCCCATGAAGGTGAATATCTTTTCTACCACCTCAACAGAAGGAATGTCCTTGTTGATCCAAATCCCTTCTTTCTGCCGAGCCCACTGGACGGAGGCACTCTCCTCCTCCGCACAGGTGACAACGGCGATCCTCTTCCGTGCCCGGTTAATAATTGGCAGTATGTATTGGACCCCTTCAAAGAGGTGAACGCAAGCCATATTGAATTTGAGGCGGCCATACTTTATTGTCACCGCCGGTTTCTTAAGCATGGAAAACTGGGTGCGGGGAGGTAATTCATATCCCGCTAAATCCTCATGCTCCAATTCCGCCTGGTGTTCCATGCGGGCCTTCACGAGTTCTCGGATCAACTCTGTCTCCCGGGCAGAGTATCCCTGTTCCTTAGATGGCACCTTTTGTTCTGATACCGGCGGTATTTGCTGTAGCATGGCATCCATAGTATTCACCCTCCTCACATAGACAGTAAAAGCTGTTCAAATTCCTCTTGTACTTCTTCCATCGCCGGCAACTCACCAATCATTGGGTTGACGACGATGACTCCTTCCTGCGCAATATCTGCCTCTGTCACAATATGAGCAATTTGATCTCGACGCTTGCGTAGCTCCATACTGACTCCGATATTACCATCCATCCATTCCTCAGGATACGCCCGGGCATAGTTAAAATCTCCAACCTCGTCAGCCTGCGCCGACTCATCTGCCTTATAGGGGATATACCTGATGGCTCCATTTTCTTGACTTAGATCACTGTCGCTCTCTGTGCCTCTGGCCCTTTTGCCGGCGATGATCCGGGGCTCCTCCAGGTAGAAAAAGATAACTCGTGATGCTCCGCGATCTCTTGAAATACCACGAAAGCGAAAGCGGTAATCACAAATCCAACCCATTTCTTCGTAAATTGAGTTGGCATATGCTTTTGCGGAAATGTAGGAGGTAGGTTTCCCTTCGTCGTTTACCCAGCGGACTGCATTCTGCCGGCTATCGTCGCTTTCCCGCACGACAATAGTTTGGAGGACCGGGTGGTACAGCACCTCTATGAACTCGCAATTTCCCAATCGCTCATGACAGGTGCGATTGAAGGAAAGAGATCGGTTGCTCATGGTGAGAGTAGGGGTGTTCCTCCCCATGAAGAAGACCCCACGCGGGACCTCATAGCCTGTCAATGTCATCGAGAGAACATTTGAATGCTCACACGAGATACATGATGCTGCTTCTTCCTCGATTTGCACCCACTCAGCCTCGCTGTAGACGCTTCTGCAGGCATAGAGGAAGGTTTTCCTGTCTATCCCACTCCAGCCCGGAGAAATGCTCACAAAGCCTTTCAGGGCCCCCTGGTCTATCACAGTCAGTTCCGAAATACCATTTACTTGCCGGCTGCTGGAGATCACGTAGCGCATGGCATTTGCAATTTCACGGCTTACGATTCCCTCGTGATGGTCAGGTATAAAGGCGGCATCTCTATCGTTGTTGTTTTTAGCGACTTTGCCCGCTTTATAATCTATGACGATCGTTTTCCGCGCCTGAAGATCGCCCCAGCGCCTTTCGTTGGTAGTGACATTCCGCACCATCGAGGCATTCCAATCTGTTCTCCCTCGCAGGGTGGGGCGCTGCTTCTGCGTCAGCACCTCAGCGACTTCCTCTGGAGTATGGCCTAAGAGTAAGGCAAGGAAGATAAACTTGACGGTTTTGGCCTCTTCCGGCTCAATGACTAAGTCGCCATCCTTTGTATGACGCAGTCCAAGTAAATCAAGAACGGGATATTGGCCGGTGCATATTCTCTGATCGTAGGAGAGGATCATGCGCCGGCTTTTATTTGCGGATTCCCAGTCTGCGAGCAGCGCATGGACCTGAAGGCTCTGATCACTGTCCGGGTCTAAGGTGTAGATATTCTCTGTCTCAAAATAGACTCCCACAGGATGGGATGGATTCATTGTGCGGAGTTTCCGCACTTGATCAATGCAATCGGAGACATTTCTGGCAAAGCGGGAAACACTTGCACACAAAATTAGATCCATTTTCTTTTCGGACGCATCTGCAAGCATTTTCTTAAATCCATCTCGATGCCGCATCGATGTCCCTGATTTCCCCTCATCGGTATAGATCTCTTGGAGGGTCCAATTCGGGTTTTTATTTATTTTCTCTGTGTAATACTGCGTCTGATTCTCAATGGAAGACGTTTGGTCTTTGCTCAGGGTACTGACTCGTGTATATGCTGAAACACTTTTTTGCCCATCATCCCTGATGCTGGGCTTCGGTTTGGCGGGATAGAAAACTGCTTTGGAGGCCCAATCATGTTGGCGCCGCCTTCGGATCATCTCCCGGATGAGTTCTCTTTCCTCTTCAGAAGAAAGATGCTCTTCCCCGGCTTCTTGTCCTGCGGTTCCGGCCTGTGGCTCTAAACTCTCCAATCGCCCATTCCCTATGTTTTCTGGAGCCAGTTTGTCTCCCATACTAAAACCTTCTCGTATAATATGATTTGCAGACCGTTTTGTAAGTGTGTCTGCTTAGTGCACTTG
>ENA-ORSJ01002870-ORSJ01002870.1-human-gut-metagenome-genome-assembly--contig:-NODE-2870-length-10593-cov-2.442304_pt1 | contig 10593 bp, 8 predicted proteins | sample MGYA00242191_ERZ509158 | MGnify/ENA primary metagenome ERZ509158 (study PRJEB26280, sample SAMEA2338623) | human gut metagenome | biome: human gut; feature: human-associated habitat; material: faeces... | reverse complement strand
ATCGAGCCTCACCAGCGCGCGGGATCTTGTCTCCATCCAGGGGCAGAATGCCAGAATCAACGCAGAGCGTCACATTGTTGTCAACGCGGACAAGATACACATGGGCTAGCCATGGTCCACCGGACAAAACATGCATGTCCCTGTCATCACACTTCACGGCATGTGCGCATGATCGGAAAAAGACACAGCATACGCACCAGGAAACACAGTCCACAAAAAAATACAGTCAACAGAAATACAGTCTAGGAGGCTTTCCATGTTCGTTCTGAGCCAGGGCCTCGGCATGAGCCTGTCCTTTCCGGATGTCTGTCTCACGCCACCAACAGCCATTCCGGTCCCCTATCCGAACATCCAGTTTTCGGCCACAAGCTCTCTCACCTACCCCAAGGTGCTGCACACCTGCATGCCCACTGTCAATCAGCTCACGACAGGCCACGCAAGCCAGCTTGACTCGCCAGGCGTCATGGGCTTTGGCATCATCTCCCACAGAATCAATGGCGATCTGCACTACATCCTCGGCTGTGTCGCCCTGTGGGTGGGAGGCACCCCTGCCCAGCGCCTGACAAGCATCACTGCCCAGAATTGCATGTTCGTACTGCCCAATGCCGCTGGCGTGACCATTGTGCCAAGCCAGCTGACTACCCTGGCCCTGTGCTGAGCGTCCGGGCAGACGGACAGGGAGACGCATCATGGCCCGCCTGCTGAAGCCTGGAGACAGAGTTGCCGGTCTGGTGGTGGAAAAACACCTGTACACCGGCCGTGACGCCATCTCCTACCGTGTCCGCTCGCAGGACGAGCTCTTCTTTCTCAAGCAGTACAAGTCCCCGAGCTGTCTGGTTGGCTGGTACGAGGCCTACAAGCGCTACCAGAAAGAGATAGGCATGCGCCTGCGCGGCAGGGACGTGCCCTGGATTGCTCCTGTCGCGGCCTTCGAAAGCACAGTAGGGATGCCAACCTTCTTCCAGATATTTTCCCTTGCAGACTCTTCGGATATGGAACAGCTGCTGGCGCAACCTTGTGGAATCACGCCCAAGAGACGTCTTAATCTGGCCCGCCAGCTTGTGGCAGCCCTTGCAAGGCTGCACAAGACAGGCATTGTGCACGCGGATCTCAAGCCAGCCAACATCCTGCTTGTGCCGCACACAATTCAGGGAGCGGAGAGCCACGCAGAACAGGCCAAGCTCGTAGACTTCGACTTCTCCCTACTCGAGCACGAAACAGCACCCTGGCACAACCAGCAGGGGTACAAGGGTTCGCCCTGCTACTACTCTCCCGAACACGTGCAGAATCTGGTGCCATGCCGGCAGTCGGACATCTACTCCTGCGGCCTTGTCCTGTACGAGCTGCTCGACAGGAAACACCCCTACGCCCTTGACGACGCGCACGCCTACATGAAGGCCATGCTCGCCTTCGAGGCCAGGCCACCGCGTCTGGACATGTTTGCTCATGGAGAGGAGCTGCGTGCCCTGCAGGACTGCATGCATGCCTGCCTTGCGCCTGCTGCGGCCGACAGGCCGACGCCTGCCGACCTCTGGGCAGCCCTGAACCGTCTCCAGTGCGATAACGGCTCTCCCAACCCGCAGCCCAATACACGCCCCAGCCCTGGCAGCAGAACTCTTCTCTCCCCTGTGCCCCATGCGGACTCGCCCCCTGCTGCCGACTGTCTGCTGCTCGAAGGCAAGGTACAGGGCAGGCTTGAAGTGCGCATCCGCAGTGTTGTGGGTCGTGCCCTTCTGGAAGCCTTTGGTCCGGATGCCCGCTACGCCAGCCACGGTCAGTTTGTCCTTATGCCCGGGAACGGCACGTGGTTCATCGAGCCTGACCTGTCCGCAGTCAACGACACCCTGGTCAACGGCGCACGCCTGCAAGGCCGGCTGCGCCTGCGTGACGGAGATATTGTCAGCATAGGCCGCGAGTCCAGGGGGCTTTCCCTTCTTCCTGTGCGCGTGCGCCTGCCCCTTGCGCAGGCCATGCAGCGCTCCAATCGCCAGGATACGCCATGACGCTGCCTCTGACCTCCCAACGCCGGCGCACGGTGCGCCATTTCGCCCGCCTTGTCCGTTTCTGCCTTGACAGACATATGCCGCAGGCTGATGCCTGCGCCCTGCGGCTTGTCTTCGAGCATGCCGGCCTCGACATGCTGTGGCAGGAGCACAGGTCCCGCATTCTGAAGGAAAGCACGCGGGCCATGGCGCACGAATGCGAAAGCCTTCCTGGAGCTCGTGCCCTCTCGGCCGTGTTCGGCCTGGACACACTGTGCGGCCCAAGGGGACTTTTCCGGGGGTCCGGGAGCAGGGGAGAACAGCCGCCTCCTCTGCTCCTGCCACACTCGCCTCTGTGGGACGAGTATAGCGCACGCATGCTGCATGCTCTCAGGCGCACTGGCAAAAGGCGGACAACGCAAGAGTGCAGGTCAGGGATCCGCTTCCAGGCCAGGACCTCACGGCCGCGACTCCGCAGGCAAAAGCAGGCCCGGCAGGATCCTGCGGACGAGCCGAAAAACAGGGAACAGGGGCGTGCGGCACCAGTTGCGGACTTTTCCCGCCTTGTGTTGCGCGATATTGCCGCAGGTTCCCTTCACGCCTCACTCCCGGACACGGATCTGGAACTTGGCGAGCTTGTCCCAGCGGGTCTTACGGCCCTGGACGGATCGCGCCTCTTTGCCGGACACGGCTTCGGGACTCGCGTCTGGGTTGCGGAAAGGCTTCTTGTGCCGCATCTGTGGCTTGTTGGCGATGTGCACGGCAATCTCTCGGCCTTCGAGGCCATACTCGCCCATATCAACGCACAGGATCCGGACAGGCGCGACGGCATTGTCCTGCTTGGCGATCTTGTGGACCGGGGGCCGCACAGTGCTGCCTGCCTCTCGCTTCTCCTCGCCCTGGCCTGCGCGCGCCCAGGCCTTGTACTCCTTGTTCCGGGCAACCACGAGATGGGCCTTGCGCTTTGCAACGGCCACTTTCGCTCCTCTGTCCTGCCCTGCGACTTTGCCCAGTGGCTCGAACAGAAGCGAGACCTTGCTGACGTTCGCGCCCTTGGCAATGCCTGCCTGCACCTGGCAGCCACAGGTCCGCACCTGCTCTTTCTGCCCGGGGGCATCTGGGCCGCGCACGGGGGCTTTCCCTTCAGGGACCTTTGGCCAGGTCTCAAGAGCCTGCGAGACATGGACAGCGACAGATGCCGCAGCGACTGTGTCTGGGGGCGCTTTCGCCCGGATGTGGAACGCCGCCTGGTCAACCGCCACACGCTCTCTGCCGAATACGGCGCAGGCGATCTGACAGACTGGCACGAATTTCTTGCCAGGCAGATGCAGATCCCCGTGCACACCTTCATTCGCGGCCACGACCATGTGCCGCAGGGCATAGACCTGCAGCGCGTGCACGGGCGCTGCGCGGTGATCACCTGTACAGGCACAGGCCCGTGTGCAGGCTGTGTCAGGCTGGACGGCACAGGCATGGTGGAGCTGTTTCGCATCCACCATGAACGGGACGAGCGGGATGAGTAGGATGGAAGGGATGAGCAGGATGGACAGGGGCGAAGAATCCGACGCCCTGCTGCTGAAAGATCCTACTTCACTTTCAGCAGCCACTGCAGCGGACTGTCCGGCGTAGACTGTGGATCATCGTCCACCCTTGCCGCAGCCTCTCCCCACAGCCAGGCATCGACTACACTGCGCGGCACGCCCCAGCCGTTTCTGTACATGACTGCCAGATTGCGACGTGCCTCGGCACTGCCCTGCTCTGCCGCGGTTCTGAGCCAGCGCAGGGCCTCGGGGTAGTTTTCCGGGTCGCCGGAGGCTGCCAGAAAATGCCCCAGGGCGGCCTGGGCTTCCACGCAACCTGCCTGTGCCTCTTCGGTGTACAAAAGCCTGGCGCGCTTGGGATCGCCTGTTTCGAGCAGCGAGGCCAGGCGCAGGCGTGCGCGTCCGTCGCCTTCCCCTGCAGCCCTTTCGAGAGCAGCGATGGCCCTGGAGAGATCGTGTTCGGGATTGGAGCCTGCCAGTATGTAGCCAAGCACTGTCCAGGCCTCCACAAGGCCTGCATCCGCAGCCTTTTGCACCCAGGTCATGGCCCTGGACAGACTGATTCTTTCCGACCACCCGTTCAGAATGGCCATACCGTGCAAAAGCTGGCCCCTGGGATCGTTGCGCTGTGCTGCCAGGCGAAACCAGCGCCCTGCCGCGTCCGTATCCCTGGCTGTGGAGCGCCCGTGCAGCAGCATCAGGCCTAGGTTGACCTGGGCTGCCGCAGAGCCGTTTTCCGCTGCCCTGCGGTACCAGGAAAAGGCCTCGCCCTCGTCTCTGGAGACTCCGTAGCCCTTTTCGTACATGCGTCCCACCATGGCCTGGGCCAGAAGCTCACCGTTGCGGGCTTCCTCAAGCAGGCCCGGAAAGGCCTCCCCAAAGAGTCTGTCTGCACGAAACGAGGCAGGCAGGGCCAGATCCCTACCTGCCTCGCAAAGCATCAAAGCCATGCCGTATCTGCCCCTGGGACTGCCAAGGGAGGCTGCCGCACTGTAGGAAAGCCAGGCCGCAAAGGCGTCCCTTGGCATGCCGAACCCGTTTCTGGCCATGAGGCCCTCAAGATAGGAGGCTCTTGCGCGATCCCTGCGCGTGGACTCGCGCGCGTCAAGAACACTCTGGCAGTGGCGTTGCGCAGTAGTGTAGTCGCCGCGTACAAAGGCTGCCTCTGCGTCCCTGTATCCGGCACGCACCGGATACGGCAGGCTCAGCAAAATCATCAGGCACATTACAAGGCACATGACGGAGGTGCTGGCCCCATGAGTGCTGGACCGGGGAGCAAACAGGCTATTCATCGGCGCAAATCTCCACCTCAAGGCGCAGGGGTTCCTTATGGACAAGGGATGCGGGCTGCTGTCTGGCAGCCCCAAGGGGCAGCCCGGAAAAGATTCCCGGGAAGGTCCACGCGCCAAGCAGGACGCAGAGCAAAAGTAGGCAAAACGCTGTCCCACGGCGCAGGCGCCGCACACTGCGCTGCCTGCGCTCAAGCACGGACGCAAGGGAAACAATGTGGGAAAAGGCCTTCCCCGGCTCACGCGCTGCCTGTTCTGCGGCAGCTGCCAGGGCCAGGGCATCCTTGCGTGTCAGCCTGTCTAGGCAGTCCCGCGCGGCAAGCTGTGCTGCAAGATGGCGCACGCCATTCACAAGGGCTTCGTCCGTGCCGAGCAAATGCAGGCGCAGGATCTGGCGCTGCATAAGGCCTGCGAGATTGCCCCTGGCCTTGATCGTGTCCGGAAAGACATCAAGGTACAGCCCCAGTGTCGCAGCCTGGGAGGGCAGGCCTGCAGACAAAAGCTTGCCAAAGCGCCTGGAGAAGCTCATTTCGCGCATGATGCGCAGTACAATGCCCCTGAGGCCCAGCGCAACAAGCATGACGCAAAGTATGGCAGCACCTGCCAGGCCGGCAATGGACAGGCACGAGGCAATCCAGGGCAAGGTGCCGCAAGCGGACAGTGTTTCCATCATAGTACCGGTGTCTCCGCGGATTTGGAAATGCTTCGCGCAAGCTGCATGAGCGTCTGGCGAAAGGCCTCGGGCCTTGAAGTAAAGAGGGCCAGAGCCTTTTGCGGACCATAGTCATCCCCGAGATCGTAGGGCACAGGGTGGTACTCGGACTTGTCCGTCTGCGCCAGCATGTCGTAGCAGGGCATGTCCGGGGCAAACACGGAGAGCACGATGCGCTCGGACATGAGCAGGTTTGCCACGTCCTGCACTGTGCCGCCCCGCGCCTCCGGCAGGCTCATGACCTGCCTGTAGGGCGCATCCGTGAACACCACCACAATGCGTACTGCGTCCGCGCGACTGCGCCACAGCTGCGCATCCTCTTCGCCTGACCTGCTTGCCGCACAGCTTGCCACCTTGTACAGTGCATCGAGCAGGGATTCTTCTTCATCGCCCCCGCCCCTTGCCTCCAGGGCCGCAAGCTGTTTTTGCAGCAGGCTTGTGCTGCGCACAAAGGGAAAGACCTCGAGGGGCGGCGCGTCGTCGTAGTTGTAGTCGCGGTAGCCCACAACGCGTGCACGCCAGTCGCGCACAGGGGCAGGCCCGTCCCTTTCCGACAGCGTGCCGAGAAAGGCCGCTATATTGTTCTTGAGCGCGTCGATGCAGGGCTGCATGCTCCCTGTCACGTCCAGTAGGAAGACAATGTCCGCCACTCCACCGGATCCACCCTGCGCCACGGGAGCATCACTGAGCCTGGGCTCGGCAGGCGCCCTGTGGGACGCCGAGGATGCGACAGGACCAGGCTCGAAAGAGGGCGCAGTGTCACAAGCCTGTTCCTTGCCTGCCCTTTCCTGGTCTCCCTTCTCGGCATGTCTGTTCAAGAGATCGGAAAGCTTCATGACCTGTTCCCGGAGTCGTCCGACTCACCTGGATCGCTCAAGCCGTCCCGACCAGCCATGGAGCTACCCAGTCCCGTGTCAGCCTGTTCTGCTGCCACAATCTGCAGCCGCTGCAGTTCCGGGAGAGTGTGCATGGCAAATTCCTCGTACTGGCGCAGCACCATCTGTTCGAGGCGCACTGCCTCCTCTTCGCTGCCTGCGGCACGCTGCGGATCAATGGCCTGCAGGGCATGATCAAGTGGCGAACAACCGCTTGCAATGGCCAAAAGGAAGAGCGCGCAGACAGGGTTGAGCAGGACGCAGCCGCCCAAGGGCGACACCAGGGTCGCCATGGCATTGTCTGTCACTGCCCGTCTGGCAAGGTGCATGTTGCAGGCAGCCACTGCCGCCCTGTCCGGAGCCTGCGGGGCTGTGACCAAATCGCCCATGGCAAGGCGCAGGGCGCAGACGCCGTCAACCTGCTCATGGCTCATGCCAAGCTCTGCTGCCAGCTGGCCTGCAGTGCAGGCTCCCTGGCTTAGTATGCTGTCCAGTACCCGGCTGTGTGCGCTCATGTCGAGCCTGATCTCTCCGCGTGCGGATCTGCAGACCTCGGCATAGTCGCCCTCGTGCATGTCCGCGGAAAAAGGGGTTTGCTGCAGCACATCGTTCGCGTCTGCCAGGGGATTGTGGCCGCGAACAAAGATGTCGCGCCGCAAGAACGTGCCTGTCAGGCAGTCGCGCAGCGTTTCCTGCAGGGACAATACACCCACTTCCTCAAGCAGCTGCCCGGTTTCCTGCGCAAGGCCAGTCTGCGCAAGGCGCGAGGTCAAATCGAGGCTGCCTCGAAAGATCAGGCCCCGGCGCGCCAGGGCATCGCCAAGTTCGCAAAACCAGACAGGCTCGTAGTATGGTGCAAGGTAGCGGTGCAGCAGAATGCGCCTGTCCATGTCCAGCAGCATGCGGCAGGCAGCGGCTACCGGCTGGCCCTGGGCAAAGAGCCCGCGACCTTCTCCAAGCAGGCGTTCCATAATGTCCAGTACCCTGCCCAGGCGCTGCTCCTCGCTGCCTGCCACAGCGTTCCAGCACGAGCGCAGCACACCTACAAGGGTCTGGAAGGGAGCTGCCATGGGAAGGGCCTCGTAGGCCAGCACCAGGGCGCCACCGCACTTGAGCTTGCGGGCTGCCATTTCGGCCACAAGCTCCCGCTCCTGCTGCGACAGTGTGCAGTACCCTGCCCGCACGACCATGCAGTCGAAGGCAGGGGTCGCTACCTCGAGAAAGCGCTCGAGATCCAGGGGAGCCACTGTCATGTTGGCCCTTTGCGTGGCGCTCATGAGCCTTCCTGCCTGCAGGGCCGCTGTGGGATTGGCCTCCACGGCCCAGAAGGACGCCTCGGGATACAGACAGGCCAGTGCTGCCACGTGGGCTCCGGCGCCTGCACCAATGTCGCAGTATGCGTATCCCGGCCCCGGAGGCGGCAGGGCTGCGCCAAAGCGCGCCGCGCAGTAGCGGATGGAGGTCGGAGACCAGGCCGGATCGAAATCGTCCGGGCATGGCGTCCAGGTCATGGGAAAGACGTTCAGGGGTTGCACGCTCTTCTCCTTGTGCTTTGAGTCCTTTCATTGTGTCCGGGAATTGACCTGCACGCGCACTCACATGCTGTCTGCAGGATTCTGCCATTCCGCACAAGTACATGCGCTGTGAAAGACAAGGCCCCTGGCCTCTGGGGCAAGCGGGCCGTCCGGGCCAAGGTGCCACATGGGAATGGTGGCCACTGCTTGCCTGCTGGCATGCCCGGAAAAGAGCCAGGTGTTCCAGCCAAGGCAGGCCCAGTCCCTGTTGCCAGGGCAGGTCGTTCTCACCTCGTCCTGCTTAAGGACAGCGTGCAGCTCGTATTCCAGAGGATCCGTCAGGTACAGCCGAACAAGTTGTCTCAGCTCTTCGTAGAGCCGGGTGAGCGGATGCAGCGCGTGAAAACGTGCAGCGTCGAGCCTGCACAGGCGAATGACGATCTTTCCCGAGCGATCGGCAACAGTCGAGCCAAGCACAGCGTTTTCGCCAAGCCTGTGGTTGAGCCTGGCCAAAAAGGTGCGCTGATCCCTTGGGATCTCGACCTCGCGGCGCACGCACTGCTCCACCTCCACGCTGGGCACGCAGGCAAAGTCCGACACAATGCTCTCGAGTCCAGAGGCCGAGCGCGGGTGCTGGCTGAACAGGCCCATATAGCGCAGGGCCTTTCTGTGCACACTGAGCCCCTCGCGCAGCAGGGGGTGCCCAAGACCGAGAAAGCTGTAGAGCTCCTCCAGGTAGACGTCATCGCGCTCTACCTCCACCTTGAGCATGAGGCGGTACTTGGTCCAGCCGCGGTAGAGCAGGCTGAAAAAGGGATTGCCGACAATGTCGAGAAAGTCTCTGACAACGCTGCCGTCCTCGCCTGCCTCTTCAAAAAGGTCCTCGGTGTAGTAGGTCGGCAGCGGCGATCCTGTGCCGTACAGCCCGAGGAACGTAGTCACAAGCTGGAAGGTCTCTGGGGCACCGGCAACGGGTCCGTCTGGCGGCAGGACCTCGCAGCCCACGAGATCCGAGGCCGGGAAGGCCAGGGAGAGATCTGCGCGCACGCGCAGGGATCTTTCCAGAAAGTCCTCCGTATCCTGACCGTGCCTGGCTCTGGCGTAGGCCGAAAGCAGCTGTACTGCCTGGAAGAAGGAAAACTTCTGCGGGGCGCGGACAAGCTCCGCGATTACAGGAGAGAGCGGCTGCCCAGACGTGGAGGCCATGTCAGTGTTTCCCTGCTGTCCCGTTCTTCCATGCAGAGGCGGGTGTAGCTGTTGATCCCGGAATAGGAGGCAAAGAAGCGGTCAAGTACGGATCCGAACAGGAGCATGTCCCCCTTGCAGGGAAAGCCTGCGGGATCCACGCGCAGGCTGATGGCGCTGCCCCGCATCATGACGCCGTGGACAAGCCTGTTCTCGTTGCGCATGCTCAGATCCTCTATGGACTCTATGCGCTTGAGCCTGGCCCTGTAGCCACCCTGATCGCGCATGGTGTTGCGAACATAGAGACCCAGAAGAGCCTGCAGGCTGCGCCGATCCCCAAGGGTAAAGTAGTTTACGTACATATGCGAGACAAGGTGCCAGAGCGCGTTGCCGTCGACCTGGGGACGATAATAGGGTGTTGGCACGGTAATGTTCTCGAAATCCGCCAGCACAGGCGAGTTGGCTGTGGCAAGACGCACATCCCCTGCCTTCAGGGATTCGGGCACTGTCCCGTTGGTGCAGAGCAGATCCACGGACAGGGTTTCCGGCCTGAAGGCCTTCTCGAAATTCTTTTCGCCAGGGCGGGCAAAGGAGATGTACCAGTCGAGCCTGCCGCCTGCGGCATCGGAGCGGAAAATCTGTGTGTAGCCTGGTGTCGTGTCATCGAGATTGGCAAAGATCTCGAAGGGACGGTAGCTGCGTTCTGCGCTGCCGCCCTGCGCAAGGCCGGTCACCCCGACAATGGAGTGTATTTCGTAGGCATGGCCGGCATTGTCCGCAGGCACGATTCTGTACTCCGGCTGGGTGAAGTCGACGTGTACGGGCTCAGCGCCGTGGGCAAAGAGGTTGATGGCCGGCACCACGTGCAGGGAAACGTGTTCCCTGCGGAAGGGCACAGTGTCCCGGAAGGAGGCCCTGTCCACGTAGATGTCCATGTCGAAGCCCTTGCCCGAGGCACCGGACAGGAAGGGGGCGAGGCCTGCGACATCGAGGAAGAGGTACTTTTCGGGAAAGACAAAGAATTCCTGCAGCAGACGAAAGCCCGCAAAGGATCTGCGCGAATAGGGCAGTATGGCCTCGTCGTCGCCAAAGCCTGCAGGGCAGATGGCGTTTCCGGGCAGGCGCAGGCTGCGTTCCGAGCCGTGCTCTGTGAGGACAACCTGCTGCACGTGTCCTGTCAGCATGCGGTAGCGTTCGCAGGCAGGAGCGTATTCTCCGGACAGAAACAGACGTATCCTGTCCGTGTCCCAGGAGTTCATGGGCACGCCCTGGGTCGCGAAGCGCAGGCGCAGGACTGTTTCCCTGTCCTCGCGCCAGCTGCAGTCGGCCAGGGTCAGGGGCAGGATCGACATGTCGGACGTTGTGGAAAAGACACAGGAAATGTCCCCTACGGGAACCGAGGCAAAGCGCGTGCCCTTTGGGATCACAAGGGGCTCCATGAGACCAGGTCTCGGCGCAAGGCGCATGGCTGTCACGCTCGGCAGGGGCTTGAGAT
>ENA-ORSJ01002866-ORSJ01002866.1-human-gut-metagenome-genome-assembly--contig:-NODE-2866-length-10610-cov-2.094268_pt1 | contig 10610 bp, 13 predicted proteins | sample MGYA00242191_ERZ509158 | MGnify/ENA primary metagenome ERZ509158 (study PRJEB26280, sample SAMEA2338623) | human gut metagenome | biome: human gut; feature: human-associated habitat; material: faeces... | reverse complement strand
TTCCTCATACCAGAAGACAACCTCACTTCTTTGAACTTCAATCCCCTTGGAATTCATAATACTGTATCGGTATCCGCAGTCAGCTCTGCACCAATATGTTATGATGCGATATTTTTCCTCTTCCACACAAATCCCCCCTTACTGTTCGCCCGTCAAAATAAAGTGGACATATTTGTCTTTGTGTTCTTCGATAAAGACTACCAATTCGTAAAAGTGCATTTCATCGGCAATGATCTGCACCGCATTGGTATCAAACATATTCGTGCGTCCCGTCGCTCTGATCGCCAAAACTTGGTCACGTACTTTATCGCTCATGATAGAAACTTTCTCAAAGCTATCCACTCCATAGAGCAGGCTCAAACTACCACCGCTGTCCCAGGACATTAAAAGATGCCCAACATCATCCACTGCCGTGACTGTTCCCAGCGTTCCAGCCGGAGGAGCCTGGACATCGTCCATCGCAAGAAGCCTTACTCGGGTTCCAGCTGGGAACTCCTTCTTAATGTGTGCCACCGTCTTGCGGTCTGGGAATCCATTACTCATTCATACCCACCTCCTTGAGCAGCTTGGAAGCGTAACGCTTACCCACACTGTCCGTGAGGGCATTTTCCAGAAAGCTGGGGTCAAAGCCGAAATGGGCGTACCCATCCAAGCAAACTTCATAGTAATGCAGGGATGGCAAACCCAGCTTTCTTTCCTCATGCATGATGTAAATGATGGCATCCACACAACCGAGGCTCACATCGCCAAGCAGGGAGAACACCTCCACATTCATGGTATCCTTGTAGTAGAAAGCAGGGTACCCCTCGTAGCGATCAAGTCTGGCTTCATCGTACTCGGTGATTTTCCAGACCAACACGGGAACACTGGAGCCCTCCTTTTTCTCAATGGTGAGATAGCTACCAGACTGACTCCCTTTGAATAAAAGTTGGTAGTTCATGATGGTTGCCTTGCCCACATACACTGCGTAAGGGCATCTCTGCACCATCTGGGCAATTGACAGGTTACTGCCGTAAGCAAGATAGTATTTTTCTTTCATATGTGTTTCATCCTTTCTGAAGGGTTCACCCTCCTACCACCTTAAGACCGCCGAAGCGGTCGGAAGGGGGGATGAGGCTAAATCCTTCAAGCAGCGTTTCTCCCATGTCTGAATGCAGTATCGCCATCCAGATTCTTGGTCAGAAGTTCTCTGGCAGTTGCAAACTCGTCCCCGATGAAGCCGAGGCGGAGGAGCCAAGTTCTCATGGCGTATTTTGGATTCTCGACCTGGGGTTCTTTTGGGCTGGCGGTCTTGACCATCATCGCCATCTGACTCAGTGCAAGGCAAAGTTGAATGTAGCTTTTCAGCTCTCCAGCGTGAAGTCCGCCTCTACGTTCTGCGGTAGGGTTAGCAAACTGGAAGCATCTGAACTCGACTGTGCCGTGAGTGAAGCAGGCGTGGTAGTTGAGCATATGGTAGCGGCTACTGTTGTAATGCTGGTGTCTGCTTTCGTAGCTGTATCCAGCGTACCAAATGTCTGCAAGGGCATCCATCGTCTTAGGCTTTCTGCGGTTCAGCTTACCAAGGAATTCTCGGCTGACTGTGTGACAATAATGGTTAATGCGGTTTCGATCAAGGCGAAGGGCAGAAATCAGAAGGCTTTCGTGGCTTGCCATGATGTTGGCAAGATTGCGAAGGCTCTGAGGACTGTGTTCGCCCAATCCGATGTGGATGTGTACTCCGCACATATGGGTGGGATCGCTTTTCGCTCCTTCGTGGCGAAGGTTGCGGATAATCTTCTGCAAATCCTCAATGTCACTGTAGCGTAAGATTGGTGTTCCCAGTTCAGTTTTCTCATTGTCGTGTGCTGCCTGGATACTGGAGTCTCTGGTGATTTTCCATTCTCTGCCTTGGCTATCCTTGCAAGTCCAAGCGTAGTAGCTACCTCCAATGTACCGAACCGTGTTTTCGGTGCCGAAATAAGCTGCGATGGTTCTGCAGGCTTTTTCTCTGGTGATGTTATACATCTCAACCTCAACACCGATGGTCTGCTTCTTCATTTCTTCAATCTGTTTTCTGGTCTTTTCATTCATAATATGTACCTTCCTTTCGGTTCTTTGCGATGTGTGTTTTCCCTTTCGGTAGTGACATATTCGCTCTAAAAGCACATAGTATCAAGTTAATTCTGAGCCATAATCTACACAAATATCACCCCAGATAATTGTGTAGATTACAGGCTTCTTACTCATCTTCGGACTCCTGGGTGGCTGCCTTTTTAGCAGCCCGTTTTGCCTTCTGGTCAGCCTTAAATTTCTCCGCAGCCTCATCGGTTCTAAAAGCCGAGTTACCTTTCAGACCAGCCATCAGCGTATTTCGGTAGGCTTTGGGCTCCGAACCGCCAAAGCCCAACTGGATAAGCCAGGTGCGGAAATAATACTTTTCATTCTCCGGCTTCAGTTCCTTGGGGCTGATTCGCTTAGATTCCTTGGCCTTGGTCACCATGATAGGGACAAGGTAGGTAAAAGCCTGGTCTTTATCAGAATCTCCTGTGCTGGCAAAAGTGATGGTCACCTTCTCCTCATCAAAAGCGATGCCTTTGCTCTCGTGTTCCGCACAAAGGGCGAGAAACGCCACCTTGTCCGCAGGTGGGTTGTTTTCCAAGTCATCCACCAAAGCCTCGCTGACGGCGAAGCAGGGCAAGCCAACCGCCTTATTCAAAAGGTACTGCTTGCTGTGGAGCATGAACACCAGCCGTTTCATGGCTTCTGCATCCATATCCATCAGAGGAACCGAAACCGCCAGTTCCGTAATTTCCCTGTCCAGGAAGCCCTGGGTTTCCAAATGGGTTCTCAACTCTGCTTCTCCTTCCTCCAACTCCGAAGTAATGACTCCGGCTCGGTCAATAATGTAACTGCCTACAGCGTAGGCAAAGGTCGGGGGACCCATGTAATGGATTTGTTCTCCGGTATATTCTGCGATGGATTTCGCCAGCTTCTTTCGGTCTGTTGCGTTTGTTTGAATGGTCATGGTATGTACCTCCTTGTTTTTTGTACTACCATATATTGCTCTAAAACGATGAAATAGCAAGTTATTTCTGCACGAAATCCATCTTTATTTTTACTCTTTTTCCGCAGCCCAGACAATGCCGGATAGGACAAAATAAACACAGGGAAGAGCCACGCCATTTCCCCACATTTTATATTCTGCCGAATCAGAATAAGGGTCGTTCAACCACTTGACGATCTGCTTTCTGGTCTTTGGCTTCTTGCTGGCATCGGTCAGCTGACGGAAGGTTTCAAACACACCTTCCCAGCGGTCGATTTCCTCCTCGGTCGGATTCTCCACCCCAAGGTCACTGCACCACCAGTCGGCAAAACCCTGGAGCCTTGCACACTCTGTCGGTGTCAGCCTGCGGACAGTGTATCCTGTAAAAGCTGCACCTGGACCTTTTGCCACCAATGTAGGCGACAATTCCTCTTCAAAGGAAGGACTGAACTGAGCATTCATGCCTTGATTGAAAGCGGATCGGTCTATACCATAGCAAGGTTCATTGATGATGGCAGCATCCTTATAATCCCTGGAAAGTAAGGTCGGTGCCTGTTCCTTGGATACCTGGGCGTAATACCCAGTGGTCATAGCATAGACTGCATGGCGGTCTACGGTATTGAGAGTAAAGGATACATCCTTATTCACGCCATCGCCCTGGGGACCGTTCTTTTCCTCACGACCAATCATGGAGCCTTGCAGAGCATAGCTTTCCACGATGGCGATGCCACCTTGATTACAGGTCGGATTTCCACCACCACGGTCAATGGTGCGAGAGGTATCCGCTTCATACACACCGCTGTGGGGATTATCGGATTTCATGGCATTGCTGTCCTTGGAGCAAATACCATAGGCTTTCGGAACAAAGACCGTCTGGTCATTGTTGCAGGAAAGGGTCGCCGACTTATCCTCCTGGATGAGTGCGCCCTCACAGCCACTTCGGATTTTCAAAGTGACCGGAGGTTCCTCATCGGACATCACCAGAGGCACATTATTGCCGCCGGTCCCCATACGGCTGGTCAAAGTCTGGATGGCATCGCTTTCCTCAATTTTGATTCGGCTATCTGTGGGATGATGCTCCAGCGGAATAACTGCTGGGGTATCCATGACACAAGGAGGATGGTGTGATTCTGCACGGAGGGTGCAAGTCACCTCATCGGTGATATCCATACGGTTGCCACCCTGGTCATTGAGGACGATGCCGTTTCGACCAGTACTCATTCCACAGTTCACGCCAAGGGTCGCACTCACATCCCCAGTCAGATCTCCGTTGTACCCGTCGAAGGCAGAGGCTGCCTGCCGGCCTGTCTCTCCAACGCAAGGCGAAGCACCTCTGGCAACTCTTTGCCACGTGCGGAAGCCCTCCGCAGAATACCCAGACACGCCTTCGGACTCAAATAGTATTTCTCCGGCACTCCCACCTGCAAAATCTGCGACAAGGTAGATGCGACGTCTTCGCTGGGGGACTCCCCAATATTGCGCATCAAGAGTTCGGTACGCAAGGCTCCATTCGTCTCCCATATATAGGTCGGCATATGGCCATCGGTTCTTTTCAGGCATAGGCACCTCGGTGCCCTCGCAGACAACGCCGATGATCGCTTCGAGGACTGCTCGAAAGTCCTCACCTTTGTTTGAGGAGAAGGCACCGGGGACATTTTCCCAGCAAATCCATCTCGGATATTTTCCATTGGTCTTACACCTCATTTCTTTGATGATTCGTATCGCCTCATAAAAGAGGACAGACTGTTTACCCTCAAGTCCGGCTCTGCGGCCGGCGATGGACATATCGGTGCAGGGCGAACCGAAGGTGATAATGTCCACTGGCTCAATCTCTCCGCCATTCAGCTGGGAGATATCGCCATAATGCTTCATGAACGGCAGCCGCCTGGAAGTAACCATAATGGGAAACGGCTCGACTTCAGATGCCCACACAGGTGTGATACCAGAAAGCAAGCCTCCTAAAGGAAAACCCCCAGACCCATCGAACAGGCTGCCAAGAGTCAGATTCTTATTCATGATGCCCCACCTCCGAGTACGGGATCTTTACGTTATCCCTCAAAAGAAACACACCATCGCTGCTACCCACCTTCTCGATATAGCGGCGGACAATAACATCTGCGAATTTTTCATCCAGTTCGATGCCGTAGCAGATGCGGTTCGTTTCCTCGCAGGCAATGAGGGTAGAGCCAGAGCCAAGGAATGGGTCCAGCACGATGCAGTTGCTCATGCAGGAGTTTTGGATGGGATATGCCATCAAAGCCACAGGCTTCATGGTCGGATGTTCCTTAGAAGATTTCGGACGGTCATATTCCCAGATGGTAGTCTGCTTCCGGTCGGAATACCACTGGTGCTTACCGCCCAGCTTCCAACCAAACAGGCAAGGCTCGTGTTGCCACTGGTACGGGGATCGCCCCAGCACCAGAGCGTTCTTCTTCCAGATGCAGCACCCAGAAAGATAGAACCCAGCATCGTGAAATGCTTGTCTAAAAATCAGACCCTTGGAGTCAGCGTGGAATACATAAATACTGGCATCTCTCTCCATGTTCTGTTCTACATTCACGAACATGGCAAAGAGGAATTTATAGAAATCCTCATCCGGCATATTATCGTTTTTGATTTTGCCAGCGGTTTCTTCTACATCCACGTTATAGGGTGGATCGGTCAGAACGAGGTTGGCTCTCTTACCATCCATCAGCTTGCTGTAGGTTTCCGACAGAGTAGAGTCGCCGCAGATCAGGCGGTGTCTGCCCAAGAGCCACACATCCCCAACCTGGGACATGGTAGGCTTTTGCAGTTCCGCTTCCACATCGAAGTCATCCTCCTTGATGTCCTTGTTATGGACTTTGGAGAAAAGCTGCTCTATCTCCGGGGCTTCAAAACCAGTGAAGTCCGTGTTGAAGTCGGCAGCCTGCAAGTCAACGATGAGGTCAGCCAGTAGCTGTTCGTTCCAAGAACCAGTGATTTTATTTAGGGCGATGTTCAGTGCCTTGACCTTGTTCTCATCTTCGATATGGACTTCCACACACTGCACTTCCGTATAGCCCAGATCTTTCAGAACCCTCAAACGCTGGTGACCACCGATAACGGTCATGTCATAGTTGACGATGATAGGTTCTACATATCCAAACTCCAGAATAGAATTCTTTATTTTCTCATATTCTTTATCCCCAGCCTTCAGTTTCTTGCGGGGGTTGTAAGCTGCCGGACGAAGCACATCCACCGACAGGGTTTTCCATTGCATTGCACTCATGAATTTTCCTCCTCACTGGCGGCGGGACCGATGTATGGTTGCCGTCCTTCTTCCTCCCAGAAGAACCTGTCTCGGACATAGCATTCATGGGAGCAATATTTTCTGTTCTTATTACCGTAAGCAGTAAAGGGCTTATGGCAGTAGGCACATTCCTTTTCGTAATATGCAGTCGGCTTTTTCTTAAGTTCGTCCTGATGTGCCGACCACCAACGCCGTCTGCATTCGTCTGAGCAGAACTTTCGCTTTCGCCCAGTCATCGGCTGCACGATTTCCTTACCGCAGGCAAGGCAGGCCTGACCTTTGAGCATCTGTTCCTTCATGTTGATGGTCAGAACCGATGCGTATCCATCAAGTCCATGACTCTTGCAATAGTTACGGACAATATCACGGGATAAGCCAACGACTGAAGCAATGGCTCTGTAACCCACACCCTGCAGGCGCAGGTCCCTAATCTGCTTCGCTTGAAATTCTGTCATTGCTTCACATCCTTTCGCTTCAAAATAAAACAGACCGAAAACACCCCATTTTGCGGATGGTTTTGCGGTCAAAAATTAAACAATTTCGCAAAAGAGCCATTGCTTTAAAGGTATGAAAACCTTGGAAACAACGGTTCTTTTTGCGTTGGATATTCATTTTTTCATTCGCAGACCCACAGCAGGGGTATCCCCCCGTGCTAATTCTGCGAAAATTCACACGTGACCCCGGGCCGGTCTCCGCTATGAAAATCTGTAGAGATTTGACCCGCCCCTGGGGCATCAATAATGGTAGTCTTGGTAGCGATCCTCGGTCATAGTTTTTGTATCATGGCAGGACTTACACAAAGGCTGCCAGTTTTTCTGATCCCAGAACAGCTTCTGGTCGCCTCGATGAGGAACGATGTGGTCAACAACTGTTGCTGGCACAATCTTACCTTTCTTCTGGCATTGGACACACAGGGGGTGGGCTACAAGAAATGCTTTCCTGGCTCGTTGCCACCGTCTGTTGTATCCTTTCTCCTTTGTAGTCTTGGTGTCATGGTAGTGGAGCGGGGCGTGTTCCTCACAGTACATCGTACCGTAGGGAACGAGCCTTGCACAGCCAGGGTGCTTGCAGGGTGTATTAGGTCTATGAGGCATTGCTTATTCCTCCCAAGGAAGTCCGGCTTTACCGAAATGGCCGTAGGAACTAACCTTGTTGTAGTCTACATCCAGAAGTCCCAACGCCGTGATAATTCCCCTCGGTGTCAGATCGTATTCCTTAAGGATGTAATCCACAATGTCCTGCTCTGTGATACGGTTTGTACCAAAGCAATCCACATACACAGAAACAGGCTCGGCAACGCCAATGGCATAGGCCAGCTGGACTTCACAGCGGTCAGCGAACTGCTGACGGACAATATCCCTTGCAATATAGCGGGCAGCATAGGCTCCACTCCTATCAACCTTTGTAGGGTCTTTACCGGAAAAGGCACCGCCACCATGACGGCACATACCGCCGTAAGTATCAGCAATAATCTTTCTACCTGTCAGACCAGAATCCGCAAAGGATGAACCTACTACAAAACGTCCTGTGGGATTGACCAGCCTTTCAAAATCTGTATTCAGACCGTAGTCCTGGGCGGCGGTTTCCATGACCGCCTCCACAATAGGGCGAATATCCTCAACAGTCGTACCTTCCAAGTGCTGGGTGCTGATAAGGAAAGTGGTGATTTTGCCGCTTTCATAATCATAGGAAACCTGGCTCTTGGCATCAGGAAGCAGAATCGGACATCCCACTTCACGCAGAAGCTGCAAGGCGTGGGTCGCCACCGCATAAGGAATGGGGAGCATTTCCGGGGTCTCGTTTGTAGCATAACCGAACATCATGCCTTGATCTCCTGCTCCGAATTTTTCATCTACACCACGGGCGATATCTTCGCTCTGTTTACTGATAAAAGTCTGGATTCTGAAATCCTCTACAGAGAAAATACCGATACGCCTAAGAACTCCTCTTGCCAGAGTCTCGTAGTCGGGCGTATGGCTGGAAGTGATCTCGCCAGCGATGATAATGTCAAAATCCTTTATCATACACTCCACAGCGACACGGCTTTTCTTATCATGAACCAGACAGACGGTGACAATAGCATCCGAAATCTGGTCGCAGATTTTATCCGGGTGTCCACAGGACACCTGCTCACTTGTAAATATCATACAGTCAAATCCTCCTTTCATATGTACGGGTGTGTGAAAGGATGAAAGACACACCCGTCCAAAAAGAAAGAGCCTGGGGGAAATTCCTCAGACTCTCTAAACTTCTTGGCGATTCTAATAATATCACAAAACTTCGGACAAGTCAGTGTCAGACCAGTGCCACATCAGTGCCAACTTTTTCTGCGTTTGTGTTCCATTAGAATTAGTATGTGTTCTATTGGTTGCTGTATCAGAAATTTGCTCGCGGATATAATTATTTTAGAACTACAAATCATTCCAAGGGGAGGTGTTACGATGGATTTACAAGCGATTGGAGCAAAGATCAAAGCGACCAGAGAGGCCAAAGGCATGACCCAGGAAGACTTCGCAGATGCATTGAATTTGAGCCGAAATCATATCAGCGTCATAGAACGTGGGGTAAAGGCACCGAAGCTGGAAACCTTTGTTGCTATAGCAAATGTGCTGGAAGTTTCTGCTGATACGCTCCTGTTTGATGTAATTGACCATGCAAGTGACAGTGTTTCCTCTGAACTTATGGCTTCATTATCAAGCCTGCCCAAATCCGATCAAAACCGTATTCTTAATGCAATCCGTGCATTGTTGGAAAAATAATGGGAAGGAGCATAACGCTCTTTCCCACTTTTTTTATTTTTGCATTCGACAAAACTTCCCACCCATCGACATTTAAAATGTGGTATAGTAATCCCATAAGAATTATAACTAATTCTAAAGGAGATGCAGAAATGAATTCAAACTTTCAAAAGATACTCGAAAAAATCGCAAAAGATAACAACTCTACCCCAGAAGAAGTGTATCGTGAAATGCAGATCGCCATTGATGCTGCTTTTGACAATCCTGATCCGCAAGTGCGCAAGAACTGGGAACAGATACGCTATACAGGCGACCGTCCTACCCCAGAGGATGTCGTCTTCGGAATCGGTATGCTACTTGCTCCCGGCGATGAAATACAACATTAAAGAAAACGGCAGCTGACTCTCCACAAGTCAGTTGCCGCTTTCTTAATTATATCGGTCATCCACACCTATTTGTATCTGTATCGCTTTTATAATCTGTTCCATAATAGTCACATCTGAAATATGCCCTCGCTTCTCACGCAGATTTTTCTTATCAATCGCCTCCACCTGTTCAGCCAGAGCCAAACTATTCTTATCCAGCCCGCAACCTCTGGGAATGAACACATGGGTAGGAAGGAATCTTTTCTTATATGTCCTGCCAGTCAGCGGCACGACCGTAATCACCGGAGAATGCTCATTTGCACGATTATTACTCACGATGACAGCCGGACGGATACCGCACTGCTTATTACTCTCTATGTTCTGACCGAAATCCACATAATAAATATCGCCTCGTTTACACATACCCATCACCTCAACTCAACATATAGGCCAGCATTTCAGCCTCATGCTTTTCATACAGAACCACAAGGTCATCAATGGCTTTCTGGCGATAGCGACCAATGGTTCTGCGACTCACATAGTGTTTCTCCGCCAGGTCATCCCAAGAAGTCTGGGAAAAAATCATGTCCTGCATGACCTCTCCCATTTTCCCCCGGAGGGCTTTGACCGCACTTTCAAAAAATCCAACTTCCTCTGCCAAAGAGATGTACTGCTTTTCCAGGTGCTGATACCACTCCTTGTTAATGGCATCCATCCGCTCACGGTAACTCATGGCAATTCTGGCAGTCTTATCCGAAACACCGCTGGTCTGCACCCGTTCGCCCTCCAGCTGTGTGAAGTACATGGAATCAATCATTTCCTCCTTGGTGATACCACGGAAGTTACGGATCTGATGTTCCAGGCACTTCAATTCCATTTTCATTTTCGGGTAGTCACGAATCAGCGTTTCTATCCTTTCTCGCATACCTTAACCTCCAATCCTTGCCCGTACCGCCTCAATCAAAGCAGACTGCCGCATATCTTTATTTCCCAAGGCTCTCATAACATCCTCGTCATGAGTGCCCTTTGTTACAATGTGGTGGACGACCACCGTGTGTTTCTGTCCCTGCCTCCAGAGTCTTGCATTCAGCTGCTGGTACAATTCCAGCGACCAGGTCAGCCCAAACCAAACGATGGTGCAGCCGCCTTCCTGCAGGTTCAGACCGTGGCCGGCAGAGGCTGGGTGTATCAGAGCCAGCGGAATTTTTCCT
>ENA-ORSJ01002863-ORSJ01002863.1-human-gut-metagenome-genome-assembly--contig:-NODE-2863-length-10626-cov-6.021474_pt1 | contig 10626 bp, 9 predicted proteins | sample MGYA00242191_ERZ509158 | MGnify/ENA primary metagenome ERZ509158 (study PRJEB26280, sample SAMEA2338623) | human gut metagenome | biome: human gut; feature: human-associated habitat; material: faeces... | reverse complement strand
CGTCGCCGATGACACGACCTGCCTTGCCTGTGAAGGGTAACCGAAGAAAGGATTGAACGAAAATGCTCACCACATCCCGCAATTACTACAAGCCCTTCTCCTACCCCTGGGCCTACGACGCTTTTGTGCAGAGCGAACAGATGCACTGGCTCTGGACGGAAGTGCCGATGATTGAGGACGTCAAGGACTATACCCTCAAGCTCACCGACAGTGAGCGCGACTTTCTCACCAAGATCCTGCGCTTTTTCACGCAGGGCGACATTGACGTTTCAGGGGCCTACGTGAAAACGTATCTGCCGCAGTTTCCGCAGCCCGAAATCCGCATGATGCTCTCAAGCTTTGCGGGCCGCGAAGCCGTGCATATCGCCGCCTACTCGCACCTCATTGAAACGCTCGGGATGCCCGAGACCGTTTACAACGAATTCCTGCAGTACGAAGCGATGGCTGCCAAGCACCACTTCTTTGAAGAGTGCTTAAACGACGAAAACGAGCTTGCGGCGCAGATTGCCGCTTTCTCGGCCTTCACCGAAGGCATGCAGCTCTTTTCGAGCTTTGTGATGCTCTTAAACTTCACCCGCAACGGCGCGATGAAGGGCATGGGCCAGATCATCAGCTGGTCGATTGCCGACGAGACGCTGCACACCGACTCGATGACGAAACTTTTCCGTGAGTACATCAAGGAAAATCCGAAGCTCTGGAATGATCGGCTCAAAAAGCGGATCTATTCCATTGCGGAAACGATGGTGGACCTCGAAGACCAGTTCATTGCTCTGGCGTTCGGCGTAAGCGAAATGAAGCGCTTGACCAAGAAGGACGTCGAGGACTATATCCGCTACATCGCAGACCGCCGTCTCATGGGCCTCGGGATGAAGCCCATCTTTAAGAGTGAAAAGAATCCCCTGCCCTGGGTTGACGCAATGCTCGGGGTCACGCACACGAACTTCTTTGAAAACCGTGTCGTGGACTACGCGCAGGGTGCTTTAACCGGTACCTGGGGTGACGTCTGGGGCTCTGCCAAGTAAGTTAAGAGCCGGCTGTGCCGGTTCTTCCCGCGTCAAGCGGCCCGCCTTCTTTTGAGAAAGTGCGGGCCGTTCATTTTCTGTGCCCGGGCCGGCGGCCGATAAAAAGGCGGCAAGGTCTGGCAAAACCCTGCCGCCCGATCCGCTTACGAGTCAGTCAAGACTTTATACGGATCAGAGCCCTTTGGCCGCGTTGGCGCCCGCCGTACGGCCGAAGGTCATGACGTCGGCGATGGCGTTGCCGCCCAAGCGGTTGGAGCCGTGGATGCCGCCGGTGACTTCACCCGCGGCGTAAAGCCCCTTGATCACCTTGCCCTCGGTGTCAATCACCTGGGCCTCCGTGTTGATGTGGAGTCCCCCCATCGTGTGGTGCACGGTCGGAACCTTCTTACAGGCGTACCATGGGCCTTCGGTCATCGCACGGTCGGCCTTGTTGTTGGCGACAAAACCGTACTTATCCTTGGCGCCCTTGGTGACCACGGCGTTGTAGCCGGCGACAGCGGCCTTGAGGTTCTTGGCGTTCATGCCGGTCTTGGCGGCAAGTTCGTCAAGGGTATTTGCCTCCACCACGGCGCCCTGCGCGACCATGTTTTCAATCGTGGCGCCGTTGGCGTCGACAAACGTGCGGCTCGGATAACGCAGATGGTTCACAAGGACCCAGTAGGTGGAGTCCTTCTGCGCGAAAATGGCCTTGGCAAGCGTATCGCGCGCTGCACCTTCGTTCACGAAGCGGTTGCCGTCAAGGTTGACGAACAGGCGGTTTCTGCCCGAGGTACGGATGTTTTCCATCAAACCGGTACCCGGCGTGCCGCAGGGGTGAATCTGAATGTCGGACATGCCGATGACGTCAGCGCCGACAGCCTTCCCCATGACAATGCCGTCCCCCTGCGCGGCCTTGGCGAGGTTTGTGCAGCCGATGGAGCTGTCAAGCTTCACTTCTTTCCAGACGCCCGTGTTGACTTCCTGCCTGAGCTTAATGTTGGCGCCGAACCCGCCGGTCGCAAGAATCACGGCGTTTTTAGCGTTCACGGTCACAGGCCGCCCCTTATTGTCTGCAATCACCGCCGTGACGCGGCCGTCTTTGTATACGAGCTTTTTGGCAGCCGTGTCGGTCAGAACCGTAATCGAGTCCTTGTGTTCGGCAAGGTACTTCTCAAACACACGGATGTAGGAGTTTCCGGACGGCGTTGTTGGATAGTGGCTTCTCTGCCAGAGAGCTCCCGTGGCAGTGCCGACTTCTTTTTTGAACTGAACGCCGAGCTTTTCCATCCAGTGAACCGACCCAAGGGCATTATCCGTCAGATAATGCACAAGCTTGGGATCGCCCACGTTGTGGCCGCCCTTCATCGTCTGGTCATAGAACTTCTGCACGGAGTCAACAATCCCCTGAGGCCCCTGGCGCTGGGGATCCGGCGCATTTAAGGCGCCTTCAGAAACGTTGGTGGAGCCGCCCAAAAAGCCCATCTTTTCCAAAATCACTACCTTGGCGCCGTTTTGGTTCGCGGAAATCGCTGCTGCAAGCCCTGCGCCGCCACCGCCGATCACCACCACGTCACCCTGAAACGTCATAGGGGCCGTTGCGTGTTTTTCGACGTTTTTCTGCCAGGCCTTGAGGTCGCCGCCCGCTTTTTCAATGCAGGCGCCTACGGCGGCTTTAAGCGACATTGAGGAAAGCGAAGCGCCGGTAATTGCATCAACACCCAGGGACTGATTCTTCAGAATCTTGTCTGTCATGAGCTTTAAGGCGACTTTGCCCACGCCGATCGTTTCGAGGTTTTTACTGGTGTCAATCGCGGTGATGCGGTTGTCTTTAATCGTGACCTTGACGGTCATCGGGGCGTTGTGGCCCGGGACGACTTCGGTGTAGGTGCCGTCCTTCATGCCGCTCTGATTGGTGGAAGCACAGGCGCACAGCAACATGGCTGCCGCAAGCGCTGTGAGCTGACCCTTACGAATCATCATTGTCTCTCTCCTTCCGCAAGTTGTTTGGAAGCGGCAGAGGATACTGATACAACGGGAAAAATCCTCTGTCTTCGAGACTGAATGTAGGGGGTTAAAAGCGAATGTTGTTAGGGTGTTTTACTTAGTTTTGACGTGTTGTGTCAACTCAGAAGGAATTTTGTCTCAACACAGCAAAAAGCAAACGTGCAGAAAACGCGGGACGCGAAAAAAGCGGCTTAAACCCAAGGGGGTAAGCCGCTGTTGGTCTCCGGCAGACAAACGGCTGTTACTTCTTTTTCTTCCCTTCGGGGACTTTGCCTGTGATCGCGGCTTCGCCGAGCTCAAGCCAGGTCTTACGGGCATAACGGAGCACCAGGTAGAGAACAACCGCCGTCACGACGCCGTAGAAAAGCGCAATCCAGATGTCGCCCTTCCAGAGGCCGATTGCCATGCCGACACCGGCAAGAAGCGAAATGCCCTCACTCCAGCCGAAGGACGTGGCTTTTTTTACCTGTGCTACGTCAACGCCTGCGAGCTCCTCGGCACTGATGATGCGCTGCGGAAGGTCGGGTTCGGGCGTGATTTCGCCGTGCTCGGCGGGAACGGCAATGCCTCTGTCGCGGCAGACGCGCTGCAGGGCCTCAAATTCACTGGTGGTCATTGACGACTTAAAGCGCTCAAGAATCTCGCCTTCGGGGGCCTGGGCGAGTTCTGAGGCCATGGCACGGACTTTTTTGCGGTTGACTTCAGGCATAACAAAACCTTTGGTTAATAATCTAGACGCGGGCCAAAAGGACGGTGACGAAAGCACTCATCCCCTCTTCCCGGCCTTCAAACCCGAGTTTTTCGTTGGTCTTGGGTTTGACGGAAATGCGGCTGACATCCACAGACATAATGCGGGCAATACTTTCGCGGATGGCTGTGAGATGTGGGTTGATCTTGGGCTTTTGGGCAATGAGAACCGCGTCGAGGTTCACGAGTTCCCAGCCTGCGGCGCGCACACGCGCGAAAGCGTCTTTGAGTAAAACGCCGCTGTCAGCCCCCTTGTAGGCGGGATCGGTGTCAGGGAACAAAATCCCGATGTTGCCCAGGTTGGCGGCGCCCAACACGGCGTCCGTGACGGCATGCAGCAGCACATCCGCGTCACTGTGACCGTCAAGGCCCTTCGTGTGGGGAATCGTGACGCCGCCAAGAATCAAAGGACGCCCTTCGACCAGACGGTGGGAGTCATAACCGATGCCGGTACGGATTTCGGGGAGCATCGGCTTCTGAGAGTTTTCAAACATCATGCGGGCCAAAGTTAAATCAGCGGGTCTTGTTATTTTAAAGACCGAGGGCTGCGCTGCAACAACGCTTACGCGGCCGCCCGCGGCCCGAACGGCGCTTGACTCATCCGTGACGTCGGGGTGTTTCTCAAGTGCATTTAAAAGCGCCAGCCCGGCAAAGGCCTGCGGTGTTGCAATGCGCCAGAGATGCTCGCGGGAAATGTCCTCAGTGATGACGTCGGCAGCATCGGTGCGCTTAACGGTATCGGACACAGGGACCGCCAGCACAGCGCCGGCTAAAGGTCCGTGTTTAAGGATATCGGTTTTGGCTTTATCAATGAGCTCTGTGACGTCGTCGGGATCCACGAGGGGCCTTGCGGCATCGTGCACCAGGACGAGCGCATCTTTGAGTGTCTCCGTTCCGATTGCTTTGAGCGTATTTAAAACCGTTTCACTGCGCGTGGCGCCGCCCGTGCGGAAGAGTTCGGCTTTGCCCAGGTCAAGATCCGCGGCATAGCCGTCGGCGGGACTCACGCCCACCACGATGCGGTTAATCTGACTGACGGCAGAAAGCGAAGCAATGCACGCCTGAAGCACCGTTGGCGTTGAGTCACCGGCGATCGACAGGTACTGCTTGGGATGATCAGCTTTCATCCGGCTGCCCACGCCCGCGGCAGGAATGACGGCAATGACGGATTTAAATTCCATGGATGAAAGCCTCACGTTTATGGGATACAGAAAACCCCTCCTCGGCCGAAATCAAGAAGGGGTTTAGGGCTAAAGACTACGCAAGTCTAATCAAAGGATTAGAACTTGTGGAGAAGACCGAACATAACCTGGGTGGTCTTGGTCTTGCTGTCTTTGCTGGCTTCTTCTTCCATTGTGGTCTGATGATAGCCGGCCCCAGCGTAAAGGTTCGTGCGCTTAGAGAACGGATAGGTATAACCAACCTGGAAAATGTAGGAGTCAGCAGAGAGGTTCGTGTCCTTGGTATCAAAGTGGTAGTCACCCTTACCATAACCGGCACTGACCAAGAACTCACCGGCTCCGATCGGGGCGCTGGCACCCACGTTCACACCAAAGCCATCAAAAGACTTTTCCCAGTTGCCGCCCTGGCCAGCAAAGTTCGGGGCTGCATTGAAGTACTGTCCAGCTAAGAAGACCTTGGCAACACCGAAGTCGTAGGAACCACCGAGGTTGATGGTGTAGGAATCATCATACTTGCTGTCATCGTACACGGTCGTGCCGCCAACACTCTTCTTGTTCAGGTATTCAACCAAACCGAGCACCTGGAGGGCACCGAAGTCAGCCTGAGCGCCGAGAGAGAAGAGACGATTATCGCCAGATTCGTTTTCAGTAGCATTACCCATGGTGTACTGAGCGTAAACCGTGACCGGACCAACCTTCGGGGAAACATAGGCTAAGGCGTTGTTGTAGCGGCTATCGTAGTTGGCCGTAACGGCAAAGTGACCGGCCATCTTGCCCCAGCCCGAACCAAAGGGGCTCACGCTGCCCGCGTAGAAACCGACAGAGCCGGCATCAGAACCGATACGACCCATACGACCGGCGTAGATGCTGCCGAAGGGGCCGGACACACGAAGCGTCGCTTCACGGTTAAAGAGGCCATCCTTGCTCATAGCACCGGTGTCGGCGTCGAAGCCGCTTTCCAGTACGAACCCAACCTGGTAGCCGTTACCAAGGTCCTCAGAACCTTTCAGGCCCCAGCGGTTGCCGCTGGACATACCGGAGTCCATAGAAAGCGTATCAGTACCAGCCTGGTCACCAATCTTTTGATGAACATAAGAAAGGCCCGTATCAATACGGCCGTACACATCCACGTTCGCTGCCAAAGCGGAACCTGCAACACAGGCGCCGAGCACAGCAACAGCAATCAACTTCTTCTGCATTTGGAATTCTCTCCTTTAATTAGCGGATTCAGCCGCCCAAGCCTTTTGATGCCTGAGTCGGCTCACCGTTAGTGCGACTGTATCGGATTTTTTCCGGCAAGCGCAAATAATCTGTTTGTCTTATTTGAGGTATTAACCGTGTTTTTACTGTTAAATCAGACGGTAAAACACTTTTCCAGCCGATATAATCTTTTGGGTATTGATATTACACTATTGATTTAATTAAAGAATTAGTCAATACCCTTCTCTGACGGAATCTGGTTGACGGCTCATTTCCAAAAATAAAGAACTGGTTTTCATTTGTTGTTTTTAAGCAACAAAAAGCCCGGATCTCTCAGGATTTCCGGGCCGCATAAATACTGGGTTTCAGCTTAATTCAAAGGCGGGCCTTTCTCCTTTTTTGGCCTTGCGCTTTTCCTTGGCTGAAGCAACGCCCAGGATCGACGCAATCGGCTCAAAGGTTTTGCGGTGCTCAGGGCACACGCCCAGGCGCTTAATCGCGTCGATGTGTTCTTTAACGCCGTAGCCCTTATGTTTGGCAAAGCCGTAACCGGGATAGCGGAGATCGAGCTCATCCATGCGGTGGTCGCGCGTTGTCTTGGCAAGAATGCTTGCGGCGGAAATCGCAGCCACCTTGTCGTCGCCCTTTACGATGGCGTTTGCCGGGTACGGAACTTCCGGGAGGCGGTTGCCGTCCACAAGCACCAGTTTGGGTTCAATTCTTAAGCCCAGCACCGCACGGCGCATCGCGAGCATGGTGGCTTTAAGGATATTCATTTCCTCGATTTCTTCGACCGATGCATCCGCCACACACCAGCAGAGGGCCTTGGCTTTGATTTCTTCAGCGAGTTCATCGCGGCGCTTCGCTGTGAGCTTTTTGCTGTCTCTGAGGCCTTCGATCGGTTCATCGGGATTCAAAATCACGGCTGCGGCGTAGACGGCCCCGGCTAAGGGGCCTCTGCCCGCCTCATCCACCCCCGCGATGAGGTCGCCCGAGTCAACGAGCATCATGTCGTTAAAGAGGTCGTCCATGCGGGACGCCACAGCCTTTTTTGCCATTCTCAGACTCCCAGCAGCGGTTTATCCGGCACCCATTCAAGCTTGATGCGCTCCCGGATGAGTTCCGGATCGGCAATGTACCGTACGTCCCCTCCGAGCCCCGCGGCAAAAATGAGGCGGCCTCCGAGCCAAAGAAGGGGTAAGGACCCCCTTTCAAAACTCGGGATTTTTAAAGCCTGATAAAGGTGCTTGAGATTGCGGCTCGGCCGCAAAGCCCAGAGCTTGAGTTTTTCGCCGCCACGTCTGGACCGCACAAACAAAGGCCCCTCTTTTAATTTTTGAGCATCAAAGCCGGCTTCGCCTTCTTCGCACGGTATAAACCGCAGTACCCCGCCCCAGAGTCCCAGGCTTATCTCGGATTCGCCCTTCCAGACAAGATCCATGTCGCGGGAGACATCGCGGTTTACAGGATCGCAGTCACGCAAAACGAGGTCCGCGCCCCAGCGGCGGATTTCGCGGCCGTCACAGCGGATCGTAAGACGGCTGTCGTTGTGCGTTTCCCTCACCTGCCGCAGTGCCTCAAAAAGCCGGACTTTGGACGGGGGGCGCACGCCTTCAGCGGCAAGCCAGCTTCTCAGACACAGAGCCTGGCGCGCGACCGGCAGCATCAGAAGCTTGGCAATGACGAGCGAATGGCCGTCAGCGGCACGGCACAGCGCCACATCATCGCTTCCGACGCTTTTCATGACGTCCGCGGCCTGCGCCACAAGCGTGACGCTTCGCGCGGCTGCCGCGCGCCAGCCGGGTCTTACGGCATCCAGTTCCGGAAAGACCTTGTTGCGGATGAGGTTACGTAAAAAACGGTTGTCGGCGTTACTGTCGTCCTCGACAAACGTGAGCCGCGCCTTTTTGACGTAGCTCTCGATTTCTGAGCGCGCCACATCAAGCCAGGGCCGCGACAGCACGAGGCGCTCGGTTAAAGCCGCGCTTTCCATCGTGCGCACGGGACTCATGGCGGAAAGCCCTTCGGGACCGGCGCCTCTCATCCACTGAATGAAGAAGGTTTCGATACGGTCGTCGAGGTGATGTCCCGTCATGATCACATCGGAATTCGTTTCGTGCGCAATGCGCTTCAAGGTCTGATAACGGGCCTCACGCGCGGCGGCTTCGATGCCGGCAGGCGACTGGCGGTTCACATAAACCTTTTCGATCCTCAGTGGCAGACGCCACTTTTCGCACATGGCTTTGGCGTGCTCGGCCCAGGCGTCGGCGTTCACGGAGAGCCCGTGGTGCACGTGCACCACCGTGATTTCAGCGATCTGCGTCTGATGCGGCTTATGGTAGAGCTTCGCCAAAATATCCACGAGGGCCGTTGAGTCACGGCCGCCCGAAAACGCCGCCACAATCCGTACCGGATTCACGGGTCTCAGACAAAACACTTCCGCGGGGCTTGCCGCACGGCGCTCGGCCACGGCGTCAACCGCGGCCTTCACGAGCTCCGTTAAGTGTTGTGCCGGGGTCGGTCCGCGCTTTGCTGCCGCCTTCTTATTCTCAGCCTTGGGCATCGGTCTTTACGGCTTTGTTAGCGGTACGGGGTTTGGCGGGCGACTTCTTTGCCGCTGCCTTTTTAACGGGCTTGGCTGCGGCCCCGGCGTCGCCCTCATCCGCCTTTTTGGCGCGGGGCTTGCGGGCTGCGGGCTTTTTGGCGGCCGGCTCGGCTTCGGTTTTATCTTCGGCCTTGGCTTCCACGGCGTCCACGGCTGTGAGCGCCGCGGCTTTCAGGGTTTCCGCCGTTTTCCTTGCTTCGGTTTCAGGGGTTTGAACCGTTTCAAAGCGCCCGTAACTCATGATGCGCGCAAGACGCCGCTCACGCAGTTCATCCGATGAAAGGCTCATGACTTTGCGCAGTTCATCAATCAGGGTCTTTTTAAGTGCCGCTGCCATGAGCTTCGGATCACGGTGCGCGCCGCCCAGGGGTTCAGGGATCACTTTATCCACAAGCCCGAGCGTTAAGAGTTTGTCTGAGGTAAGCGCCAGGGCTTCCGCGGCCTGCGGCGCCTTGTCCGCGGACTTCCAGAGAATGGAGGCGCAGCCTTCGGGGCTGATCACGGAATAAGTCGCATACTGCAGCATCAAAACGACGTCGGCGACGGCAATTGCAAGCGCTCCGCCCGAGCCCCCTTCCCCGATAATCGTGGCAATCACGGGAACGGTGAGCTTACTCATCTCAAGAATGTTGCGGCCGATGGCTTCGGATTGGTTGCGTTCTTCGGCGCCGATTCCCGGATAGGCCCCGGGAGTGTCCACAAACGTAAAGACGGGAAGTCCGAACTTTTCAGCTAGTTTCATGAGCCTCAGGGCCTTGCGGTAGCCTTCCGGGCGGCTCATGCCGAAGTTGCGCTTCGTGCGCTCACGGGTGTCGCGCCCCTTCTGATGCCCGATCACCATCACGGGGTGTTCGCCCAAACGGGCCAGGCCCCCGACGATCGACTGATCATCGGCAAAGGTACGGTCACCGTGGAGTTCATGAAAGTCTTCAAAAACGGCATCCACGTAGTCAAGCGTGTACGGGCGGTTGGGATGGCGGGCGACCAAAGCCGTCTGCCAGGGCGTGAGCTCCCGGTAGATTTCCACGGTCTTTTGCGTCATTTCGCGCTCAAGCCGCGCAATTTCGCTTTGGTGCTCCGTGCCGTTTTCCAGAGCGTCGTTTTCGAGTTTTTCGATCTGTGCGTCGATTTCACCCAACGCTTTTTCAAATTCAAGGAAAACTTTCTTCGACATAAGGTTTATCCGTTCGTTTTTGGCGGAAAGCGGGGCTTTCCGGGTCAATGTAATCAGTACTGTACGGGCGTTTGAGTGCGGCTCCGCCACAAAAGCCACGTGGCGGCCGTTCTGTAAGGTTTCCAGGCTTCTGAGAGCTCCCGGGCCTTTTCAACCGACCCGTAAAGGGCTTCGGCCGCTTTTTTAACGCCGAAATCGTCCACGGGGAAAACGTCCGGGCGGTTAAGCCCGAAAATCATCACCATGTGCGCGGTCCACGGGCCCACGCCCGGAAGGTCATCGAGCCTTGCAAGAATCTCGGCGTCGGTTAAGGGGTTAAGCGCTTCGGGCGTCAGTTGACCGGTCATGAAGCCCCCTGCCAGAGCCCTTAAAGCCTTCACTTTGGTTTTGGTGAGCCCCAACGCCGCGAGCGCCGTTTCGTCCGCGGCAACAAGAGCGCGCGCAAGTTCTGCGCCTGCCGTATTGCCCGCAAACGCAAGCACCCGGCTCTGCGCGGCTTTAGCGGCGCTGTTATGCACCTGCTGACCGCAGACGGCACGCACCATCGAGCGCATCAGGTCATCGGTTTCCTGCAACGCCTCTTCGCGGCAGGATTCAATCACGCTCTGCAGCACGGGGTCGCGCGCGACGACTCTTAACGCATCAGCCCACCAGGCAACGATCATAGAAATTCCGCGAGGAAACCCGCGTCTTCAGACGCGGGAGGAATCGCGG
>ENA-ORSJ01002862-ORSJ01002862.1-human-gut-metagenome-genome-assembly--contig:-NODE-2862-length-10627-cov-2.879682_pt1 | contig 10627 bp, 5 predicted proteins | sample MGYA00242191_ERZ509158 | MGnify/ENA primary metagenome ERZ509158 (study PRJEB26280, sample SAMEA2338623) | human gut metagenome | biome: human gut; feature: human-associated habitat; material: faeces... | reverse complement strand
ATAGCTCAACCTTCCTCCGTCATCATTCAAGGAGAACAGGTATTTTCCGTCGGGCGACTCCATCTTCAGTTCCTTGGCCTGCACGGACAGACACAAGGTGCTCAAAAGCACATAAAGCAATTGTTTCTTCATAATCGAATGTTGTTATCAGATAAATACTATGCCGGTTCCGCAACTGTGGGGAAACGCATTCATTCGAGCTTCCCCGTACCCCAACGTCTGTTGGGAGCAGAACCTAATTCCAAGACCAGTTCGCCTCCCTGCGCAAAGGTCTCGTGATAGAACTGAAAGCAGTTCCAGGGTTTCCCGTTCAGGAAAGCCTTCTGTATATACATGTTTTCAGCCGAATTGTTCCGGGTCAGAATCCGGAATGTCTTTCCTTTATAATAACGGTCGTCAAGATGGATAACCACCTCATCGAAGAGAGGGGAGGTAATGTCATAAGTGGGACGCACCGCACATCCTCCGTCCACCTCAAACAGGCCCATGGCCATAAGCACACCCAATGCCCCCATCTGCCCCTGGTCCTCGTCATCGCGATAACCACCGTAAGGAGCCACGTCGCTGTAGGCCGCCTTCACCTTGCGCACCCACTTCTGGGTGAGCCACGGTGCGCCTGCATAGCTGAAGAGATGGGCCATGCCCGTTCCCGGCTGGTTCCCGTAATCAGTCCAGTTGCCCTGCCTGGTTTCCGGAGAACGGAAGAAGCCATAAGGTTCGCTCTTCTCGAAACTGGAATTGAGCCTTTCCGTATATTTCCGGCACCCGCCGTAAAGTTCTATCAGCCCCTTCATGTCGTGGGGAACATAATGCGAATAGATGGCCGAATTGCTTTCGCAGAAACCGCCCTTCTCGGTCAGCTCCAGCGGGTCGAAACCGGGCAGCCAATTACCGTCCACACCGCGAGGCTGCATATAGCCCGTCTCCGGATTCCACAAATTCCGATAGTTGCGGGAACGCTTCATAAACAGGCCGTAATCGCCTTCATGCCCTAAGGCCTTGGCCATCTGCGCCAGACACCAGTCTTGATAAGCGTATTCCAGCGTCATGGAAGCACCTGTCGTGTGCATGCCTTCCACATCCGGCCTCCCGTCGGGCACGTATCCGCGTTCTTCGTAATACTTCATTCCGCCAGAATGCGCGCCGGGATTATGTTCATATCCCGCATGGTCGCGGATGCCCCCTTGAAAGGCATTCTTGCGAAGCCCCTCGTAGGCGGCCTTTACGTCATAGTCGCGGATGCCCTTGTTATAGGAAGCCGCAAAGAAAGAAACGGCAGGGTCTCCAATCATCACATAGGTGTAGTTGCCTCCCGAAGGCCCGCGCGGAATCAGTCCCCCGTTGCGGTACATGTCGACCATCGTGTTGCAGAATCCGCTCATCACCTGCGGATAGGCCATCGACCAAAGGATGTTCAGCGACCAATGGCTTCCCCACCAGGCATCGAAGTTGTAATGATTGTACAGCGGCCTTCCTTCCGCATCCAGAGGAATCTGTCTGATGCGGGGAAAGTCGCCGGTCATGTCCAGATACTTCCCGTCCGCATCACTGAGGATGTGCCGTCCGAGCAGGGCATGCCACAGGTCCGTATAGAACCTAACCCGCTGTTCGTGCGTCCCTCCCTTCACTTCTATCCGCGAGAGCCAGCGGTTCCATTCATCGAAAGACTCCGTTCTGACCCGGTCGAAATCCCAGTGAACCAGTTCGGCCTGCATGTTGCGCTTCGCCTGTTCTACGCTTACATAGGAGATGGCCACCTTCAGCAGCACCACCTCGTTGTCCGAAGTGTCGAAACGCAGGGCGGCACCGGCATCCTTACCCGACACACGCTCCAGACGGCCACGGTTCGATATGACCTTGCCTTCACTCCAGGGCACAAACTCCTTCATCGGCTTGCTTACGCAAGCATAGAAGTACACCGGACAGTTCTTCGGCCTCCTGCCGGTGCGTTCCATTATTTCCCAGCCGGCAATCTCCGTGTCGCTTATCTTCCACACCTCGGAATAAGCCGTCGGTCCGTGGGCAAGAAAAGCCCCCGTGTCGAAGAGCAGATAGCTGCAATCACTCTCCGGATAAGTGTAGCGGTGGAAACCCACGCGGGTTGTCGACGTCAGTTCCGCAACCACGTCATAGTCCGTCAGATAAACTTTGTGGTAGCCGGGCTTCACGATTTCCCCGTCGTGCGTATAAGCCGAACGGTAGGCATCCATCCCCCTATTGCCTTTGAACTCACCGACCGTAGGCATCACGGCGACACCGGACATCTGCCAGTTGTGTATGTGACTGAAGCAGCGGATGTATCTCGAACCATACAGATAGCCCGACCCCCAGGAATGCTCCGTATCAGTATCCGGGCTCAGACTGACCATCCCGAAAGGACGGCATGCTGAAGCAAAGTAGAACCAGCGGGAGCGGTGCGTATCCATCTGCGGACTGACCAGTCCGACGTAATCCTCCCCCGCATCCCCTTCTGCCCCCGCGACCGAAGGAAGAAGCGCGAAAAAGAACAGGCATATTCCAATCAAGCGTTTCATACAGACTTTCTTTATATTATAATTCCACCGTTCCGGCAGAGCAAAAACGGAGCCGTCCCGGAACATTCTCTGTCTCCAGCCTAAAGATACATATTTTCAGGTTAGAGATACATATCTTCAAGCTGGAGATTTGTATCTCTAAGCTGGAGACAGAGATTTTGTGCTTGCGGAGTGAAGCTTGAAACAAGCATCATTCACTTTCTCCGACAAACGAAACATTCCGTACAACACCATCCGTATGTACATACGGGCTTACGGCCGTTATCCGGCGCCCGTAATAATTCACATTGTCAAATGTTATCCCTGCCACATCGTGCCTATCCGCAAGTCCGCGCAACACAACTTTCCCCCTTTCTTTACCCAAGCAACCAGAATCGCCGTAAGTTGTAATGTTACGGAACGTGATATTATGTATGTAAGGGCCATGGGAAGGAACCACAACAAATTCACCGTAACCGCAACTCCCCGTCCCCCTTCTTCCAGGCCCTTCCTTTATGTCATTAGGTGAAGGTTTCTCTATCGGACGCGTTCCGACCAGTTGGTAAGACGGAGTCAATTTAATCAAATTATAAGGGTGTTCTCCATGAACCCTCACGTTCTCGAAGCAAAGATTCTCCATCGTCATCTCCCCGGTCGGGTGCAGCCAGAATATCTGCACCTGATCACGGTCGGGAAAATGAATCACATCAATGTTCCGTGCAGTAAAGTTACGGAATGCAGGGCAGCTGCTTTCCGTTGCCATACGGAAAACATTCGCAAAATCCACCCAAAACACGCAGTTCTCCACCAGAATGTTTTCCACTGCTCTGGAATTCTTTTCACCTCCTGCACGGGTCGTCCCCTTGGGCGAAACCGAATCGTCATCTGTCCGGAAAAAGCAGTTCCTTATTGTCACATTGCTTGAGTTGCAGGGGTCTACCCCATCATCATTGCCTACACGCGAACCGGCAAGACGGACACGATCAATCAGTACCCGATCACAACTCTGCGGAACAATCGTCCAATAATAAGATCCTCTTATAATTATATCTCTAATCACCAGATTACTACATCCCTTTGCATTGACCATGAAATCCGTCGGACCGGCATTATGCTCCCAGTCCGACCCGTCCAATATTCCTCTTCCACAAATCGTTATATTGTCACCGGCAGCTTCAATCCCTGCATTTACAACCGCTCCTCCTGCAATATAAAGCGTCTGATTACTTTTCAATCTTATCAGACCATCCTCCGGATTGTGCTCTCCCGGACCAAAATAAATGACATTGGAATCATTCCTGCATGGCCGTTCCGTTTCAATCCCGTTACTGAACAATATCAGCGGGCTGTTACATCCGTCAGGTTCAAAAGAGATATCCCGTGGCCTGTCCAGCATGAATACAGCATTGTTCCCTTCAACGACAGGATTAATACCGTATCCATCGGGCAGTACCTTTAAGCTGTCCAACCGATACTTGCTCCTCACTTTAACCGTTACGTCTCCGGAGAAATCGAAATAACAGACCGAATACTTCTTGTCATGATGCTGAGTAGCAACATGATAAACAGGAACATTCCTCCCGTTCACCTCCACAATATAGTCATCCGACAACCTTTCACTTTGAGGCGAAGGGTATATGACCAACTCCGCATTGACCGACAAAACCAACATCCAAGCGGTCAAACTTACTAATACACGCTTCATTGTTATCATCTTTATATGAAATAATGTGCTGAAAGCATGAACCAGACAGATATGTCTTCAGCACATATATTTATTTCAAATCCCTATTGAAAATCACCATCCCGGATTATTACTCAGCTCCTGCCCGTTGGACAATGTGTTCAACCAGTCAACGGGAATCGGACGAAGGCTGTATTTCGCATTCGTGCTCTCACTCAATTGCGTCTGAATAAGTCCACCGGTAATATGAGTCACATCCCAGTTATATTTCAGAACCCTTTCAGCCAACTTCCCTGTACGGGTCAGATCGTTCCAGCGCGGGGACTCACCGAACAGTTCCAAGGCTCTTTCATCCAACACATCGTCTACGGTCACCGTTCCCGAGTAGTCCGGCAAACCGGCTTCCGGCGCATTCGCTCTCGCACGTTTACGAATTTCGTTCAGATAATGCAATGCCTCTCCGTTTTCGCCGAGATTCACGGCGGCCTCAGCGGCTATCAGATAAGTTTCCGCCAGACGGAACAGATAAATGTCACGCGTTCCGTTCTCAACCGTTCCCGAACTGTTGTAACGCGTATTGGCATCCTTGAATTTCCACACGGGGAGCCACGCACGGCTCTTGCCGTTCAGGCTCTGATACCCTGTCCGATAATAATCATCATTCTCCGCATCACCATAAGAGCCTTCCGCAATGGAGCCTTGCGGATAATTATACAGGTATTGTCCGTTGGCGGATGCCGCCGCCTTCTCGTCATCGGAATAAACCTTGTAAGTTTCGTATGCATCATACCCTGCCGGATAAACGTCCTCGGTTCCATCCTGACCCGGAACCGGGAAAACAAGTACAGGCTCACCCACAGGCACCTTTCCACCCACCGTACTTTCAAACCAAGGCTTTCCTCTATCAGTTCCGTCGGTCGAGGTTGCCGGGTCCGCATTCAGAGGACTCATAAAGGTTGTCTCGGTCCGCCTGTCTTTCTTCCAGTCAAACAACAGGTACGCATACTTGGTCGGCATAACCGTAGCATAATCGTTGCCGTAGATTGTGGAGAAACTTATGTCGGACCATCCTTCACGATAAACGAACAGGTAGAACTCCGACTGGATACAAGTATTCCATCCCGTCCCGGACGAGAAGCTGACAGGAAATATGATTTCATCGTTCGCTTCATTTGCTTGCCGATGAACCTCCGCATAATCATTCCACAACAACTGGTGCCCGGAATTGTTTATCACATCCACCGCATCGTTGAAAGCGTTCCTGAAATCATTCTGGTCCGCATAACTCTGATAACCCCGGGTCAGATAAACCAACGAACGCAAGTGCTTGGCCGCCGCTTTTGACGCACGTCCATATTCAGAGGCAGGTTGTTTCTCCGGCAATGACGAGTCCAGCACATCTTTAAGATCGGCTAATATCTGTGTATAGAACTCCTCTCCCGTATTCAATTGAGAAGTGGTAGAAGGTGAGGTCGGCTCTTCCAGAACCAACGGTCCCTGTCCCCAGTTCTTCACGATTTCGAACAGATACAACGCACGAAGGAACTTGGCCTCAGCCACTCTTTGGGCAAGTACATCCGGGTCTATGCCTTCAAATATATCCTGATCCTTCGTCTTTACCGAACCAGCCCGGTTTATGGCCGCATTCACGTTCTTCAATGCCTCGTAAAGTGCCTTCCACTGATTGTAGACAGCATCGTTGTCCGTTGCATAGTCCACCGTATATTGGTTCAACACATTGGTGGCCGTACCGTCATTCTGTGTTCCGAGGTCAGTTCCCAACTGGGTCAACTGGAAATAGTTCGTCGTGTTATACACAGACTTCAAGGTCGAATAGGCACCGGTTATCAGTGTTTCGTAACCGTCTGCCGTGGCATAATATTGTTCGGCAGACTGACTTGCCAGATTCTCTTCGTCCAAGAAAGAAGAGCATCCCGCAACGGCCAAAAGAGAGACCGCCAAACAAGCTTTCGTAAATATAGTTTCTGTTTTCATAATTCACTGGTCTGATTTAGAATGAAAGATTAAGGCCGAAAATCACATTGCGCGTAATCACATCGGACGTATTGATGCTGGTAGAAAGCTGTTCCGGGTCAACCACATCGTCTGCGCACCACAAGAACGGATTCTGCACCGTACAATACACGCGGAGTTTGCTCAGATTAATTTTCCTGAGCAGTTCCGGCTTGAACGTATATCCTAAGGAGATATAAGACATCTTCAGGAAATTGCTTGAGAACATCGTATGGGACATTGCCGACTTCGTATTTCCCCACGAGCCGGCATAGTCGCGATAAGTACCCATGTTGCTCGGTTGAGCGGATGTATTCGTCGGATTCTCAGGTGTCCAGTAATCCTTTCTCAGATTATTGAAGTTCTGATTATTATTCTCCAAGGCATAAGACACGTAGAACTGGTTCCTCATCTTGGCTCCGGTCTGGAATGACAATTGGAACGAGAGGTCAAATTCCTTATAGGTAAAGATATTTGTCATACCCCCTGTCCAATCAGGAGTACGTTTGCCATCAATCACCCGGTCCTTATCGTCAATGACACCATCCTTGTTCAAGTCCAAAGGCTTGTATTGTCCGGGACGGCAACCGTACTTGGCTGCTTCTTCCGCTTCCTCAAGCTGCCATACGCCTGCCGTCATTATGTTGTAGTTCATATCAACAGGCTGGCCTATAATCCAAAGATTGCTGAAGTCACCTTCCATCCCCGCAAGCGACTGGCCACGGGATGTGAGGTCTTCTTTATACTGCAAGTCTACAATCTTGTTCTTGTTATAGGCAAAGTTCAAGCTGGTAGTCCAGGAGAAATCGGATGTCCTGATATTCTCAGAATTGATAATCGCCTCGAAACCGGTATTGCGTACCGAACCTACATTTGCCTTAACGGAAGAATATCCTGTCGTAACCGGCACGGTCTTGTTCATAATCAAATCATCCGTCAAGCGGTTATAGTATTCGATGCTACCGGATATGCGGTTATTGAGAAAGCCGAAATCCAAACCGATGTTCCATTCAGTGGTACGTTCCCATCCCAAATCCAAGTTACGCAAGTTGTTGGGAACATACCCAATCAGGTCGCTTGTGCCGAAAGTATAATACTTTGCCCCACTGATAGAGCCTTGGGTCTGGTACGCACTCACATTGTCATTACCGGTCTGTCCGAAGCTCACCCTCAGTTTCAGGTTACTCAACCACTTCACGTCCTTCAGGAAGTCTTCACCCGAGATTCTCCAGGCCAAGGCGGCAGAAGAGAAAGCTCCCCACTTGTTACCGTCGGCCAACTTGGACGAACCATCGAAACGAATACTTGCCGTTACGAAGTAGCGGTCTTTCCACACATAATTTGCACGTGCCAGGTAAGAAATCAAGTTCGTTTTCGTGAAGCCGGAAGTTGAAGAGTTACTGTTGGCACCTCCGGCAAGATTATACCACAAGGAATTATAGGAAAGACCGTTTCCTATACCTCTTAACAATTCGTCCTGTGTCTGTTGCATGGAGAATACTCCCGTCACATCCAGACGGTGGTCATTCTTCTGGAAGTTATAAGTTATCTGATTATCCCACACCCAATCCACATAACTGTTCTTGGCATAGTTACTGGTGGCATCATTCGTTCCTTTGTTCGCCTTGGTGTATCGTCCACGATACTGACCTATCTCTTCAATATTGATGTTCGGAGAGAAAGTCGTTTTCAGCGTCAGTCCCTTAACCGGCATGATGGCCAGATAAATATTGCCAAGCATGTTGTACTTCTTGGTTTTATTCAACTCGTTCTTTTGGGCGGTCAGTGCATTGAACTGCCCGTTGGAATACGACCACATCTCTTCACCCGTTATCAAATCGGTCGGATGATAAGTGGGACGCAGGCGGAACGCATCCTGAAGCAAATCCGAGTTACCGGTGTCACGCACGGAATGGGTTCCATACATGTTGATTCCGAAATTGAAATACTTGTTCGGCTTGACATCTATCACCGCCCTCAGGTTATAACGCTGGTACTCCTGCGGGTTCAGCATACCGTCTTCATAGTAGTACCCGGCAGACAAGGCATAGGTTGCCGTCTCGCTACCGCCCGTTGCGGAAATCGTATGGTTTGTCATGAAAGCCGGGGACGAGACGGCATCCACCCAATCGTAGTAGTTTCCGTCCTCGATTGCCTTCAGCTCGGATTCTGTGAATATTTCGCTATCATCCTTGTACGCATTGTTGTTCTGCGCCCGTGCGGCTTCACGTGCCAACTGAACGTATTCATCACCCGACATCATGTCCGGCATGTGAGTGTATTTACGGAAACCGGCATAACCGCTATAGTCTATCTGCACCTTTCCGGCCTTCCCCCGTTTGGTCGTGACCATGATTACACCGTTCGTGGCACGCGAACCATAGATTGCGGTAGAAGACGCATCCTTCAGAATGTCGATTTTCTCGATGTCATCCGGATTCAGGTTCGAGAGAGAAGCACCTATCACCCCGTCCACAACAACCAGCGGAGCCGTGCTGCCACTGATGGTATTCAAACCACGAATCAGGATATTGTACTCTCCACCGGGCTTGTTGTTGGCACGCTGAATCTGACTCCCGGCAAAACACCCTGCATGGCACCGACCGCATCAGTCCTTCCGCCACGTATCAAGTCGTCCGTATCGACCGAAGAAACGGCTCCGGTCAAATCCGATTTACGGACCGAACCATAACCCACGACCACCACTTCGTCCAGAATCTCCGTGTCTTCCTGCAAAGTGATATTAAATGTACGTTTGGAACCAACGGCAAATTCCTGACTCTCATACCCCACATACGAAACCGAGATCCGGCTTCCCGGCGCGACATTCAGGATGAAGTTACCGTCGACATCCGTAATTACACCGTTGGTTGTTCCCGTTTCCGCTACGGAGGCGCCGATTACAGGCTCTCCCTGCGCATCCACTACCTTTCCGGAAATTCTGACCGAACTTTGCCGGATTTCCTGTTGAACCGGAACAGGAACCGTGCTTCCCGATTCTTCCGCAGCCGTCTTGCCTATCGGCAGGCCGGCCAATGCTAACAGCAATAAGAATTTGTCTTTCTGTCTCATAGCAGACTTTTTAAGTTTAACATAACGATTACTCCATGAAGAGTGTCCTCCGATAGAGGAACTTTATCAGATAAACGAAACAAACGACGGGTTCACTCAAAAAAATATAAAAAATATTTCTTTCCTGACAAGCCGGGCGTCCGGATAACACAAAGAAAGAGAAAAGCCGCGAACCGCTTGCCGGAACAACGGAAATCACCGTTTTCCGTGACAGAGGAGGAAAACTTTTCTCGCATTCCGGAAAGGAAAACCCGACAGAGGCAAAGGGCGAACCCGCTCAGAAAGCGTACAGAAGGGGTGAAATGCCAAGACATTTGCGCAAAAACGTCCCGACATTTACCGAGAAACCACCCGTCATTCCATGGAAAAGGCCGGGACGTTTTCCTATCTTCTGCCGTAACGGCAGGAAAAGGGTGAGGAAAGGGCTTGCCGGAGGCGAGAAAAGACCGAAATTTCCACAGATTCGTCTTTCCAGAGGACCGGACTGGAGTGACAAAAGAACAGCGTGCTCCGCATTATCCGGACAAACCGACGGAACAAGCGGAACCTCACCGAAGCAGAAGAAAGCAGAATCACCGGAACGGAAGCAAAGGGATTTCAGCCGGGCGCGTCTCCTTGCGTTTTTCCGCATCCCACTTTCCCGAGACACGGAATACTGCATTCCCGGCAGACCGGAATAACATTTTGTCAGGATGTCACTCCGGTCCGCCGAAGGCTCTGCCGTGCAGACGTTCACTCCCCGAGGGATTCCATGGAACGTATCCACTCGATACCGACCCCCTCACCGCAGGTTTCCCCGAAGTCAAGATAAAGGGTCAGGCTGACGGGGCGCGCGGAGAACTCCGTCCCGTTGCCGGAACGCGAGCCGGGAACCGTAAACACGTAAACGTTCCCGTCCACAACCCGCGCGTCCGACTCATCGAACGTCCAGAACTCGGGTGCGCTCATCACACTGTAGCTCAGGCGAAGCCACGACTTGTTGCGCACGGACGGCATACGGTTTATCTTCACCGCCAGATAAGGAAACTGGCCCGCATCGTAGACGATTCCCCTCTTGCTGCACGACGTTCCGGACGATTTCATTGCCATCTCCCCGTTTTCCGCACGCATCCCGGCCGAACCGAACTTCCATCCGTAAAGGCTCCTGCCCAGGTCTTCGCTAATCCGTCCCTTTTCGGGTAGCGGTTCGCCCTTGCCCAAATAGAAAAGAAGCGAACCGAAGCCGGGATTGTCGCAAGTGAACCCCGCCCCTTCGGGACGGATGTGCCCCAGCACCGTGCGGGTATAAGGCATGGAGAGCTTCCTGCGCTCCACATAATGATTGTAAGGAAGCTCGAACACGGCT
>ENA-ORSJ01002861-ORSJ01002861.1-human-gut-metagenome-genome-assembly--contig:-NODE-2861-length-10628-cov-4.143857_pt1 | contig 10628 bp, 8 predicted proteins | sample MGYA00242191_ERZ509158 | MGnify/ENA primary metagenome ERZ509158 (study PRJEB26280, sample SAMEA2338623) | human gut metagenome | biome: human gut; feature: human-associated habitat; material: faeces... | reverse complement strand
GGGAGAGCTGTCACCGCAGGTGACTGAGAGGGTCTTGCCGTTTGCCCTCTCCCTCCTCGCCGCGCTCGGCCACCTCTCCCACAGGGAGAGGCAAGGGATGCCCGCACCGTACACCGAAAGGTGCATAGAAGTGCACGATTTATTTGTCCATCTGCTGCAATAACTGCCCTTGAACGATCGTCAGGTAAACACCGCATGGCTGCGGGGACTGAAACTGTTTTACGACCACCCCGACCCTCGCACCGGGAGCTTTTGTTATTCGTGCAGCAGGCCCATATGAACCATGGCCCGGTACAGGCCGTCCTCCCGCAGGGGCGCGGTGACGTATTCCGCCTGGGCCTGCACCTCTGCCGGGGCGTCGCCCATGACCAGGGGGTGTCCCACACACGCCAGCATTTCCAGGTCGTTAGGACTGTCGCCGATGGCGTAGCAGTCGGCCAGGTCCGCGCCCAGGGCCTGGGCCACGGCCCGGCAGCCGGACGCCTTGGAATAGCCCCGCATGGGCAGCTCGAACATGCCGCCGCCCCGGTCGATGATCTGGCACAGGGGCGCCATCTCCGCCAGAAATTCCTCCCTCCGGCTGTCCGGCCCCACCAGGACGCATACCTTGTCAAAGTGGAAATCCGGGTCGCCGTCAGGCCGCCCCACCCGAACGCCGCCCCGCTCCAGGCGCTTCACGGCGTTTTCCAGCTCCCGGTTCAGGTGGTGGTGGGGCGTATCCACCCAGATGTGCGACGCCTCCTCAAAGTACATATCCACCAGGCACCGCCGCCCGGCCTCCAGGATTTTCCGGCTGGTGTCCCGGTCAAAGCCCACGTGCCGCAGCACCCGGCCGTCCAGCTGGATATACTGGCCGCAGGAGCACACCAGCCCGTCGAATGCCAGCTCCAGCAGCTGGGGCTCCATGGCGATCCTGGGCCGCCCGGTATTGATAATGCAGTGATGCCCCGCCTGCCGCAGCTGCCGCACCGCCTCTGCGGCGGAGGGCGGGATGCTGCCGTTCACGTCCATGATGGTGCCGTCAATGTCGAAGAAAATGATGCTCATAGCCTGTCCCCTTCGGTGTGATCTACGCCCGATTATAACGCTTTTCCCTGCAAAAGAAAATTCGCATACTGCACAAAGCTTCCGCTCCGGCAGACAGCTTTTGCGTGGCATCCGCAGACGGCTTGCAAACGCCGCCCCCGCCTGGTACAATGGAGAAAACCCGTTAAGGAGGAACCGGTCAATGACCAAGCAGGAAACCTATGACTATCTCCGCGCCCACGGCGTGGATTTTGAGATCACCGAGCACCCGGCGGTGTTCAACATGGAGGAGTGCGCCGCCGTGGACATGCCGTATCCGGAGGACGACGCCAAAAATCTGCTGGTCCGGGACGACAAAAAGCGGAGCTATTACCTGATCACCGTCCGCTGCGGCAAGCGGGTGGACCTGAAGGAGTTCCAGCGCCGCCACGGCACCCGCCGCCTGAGCTTCGCCTCCCCGGAGGAGCTGCTGCGGCTGCTGGACCTGACCCCCGGCTCCGTGACGCCGCTGGGGCTGCTGAACGACCGGGACCACGCTGTCCGCTTCTGCCTGGACCGGGATTTCGACGGCGGCCGCATCGGCGTTCATCCCAATGACAACACCGCCACGGTGTGGCTGTCCGTCCGGGCCCTGCTGGCCCTGCTCCGGGACCGGGGCACGGAGATCGAATTGGTCGAAATCTGAGAGAAAAAAGGAGAACCGTTATGAATCCCACCGAGCTGCTGTCCGCCCTGCACACGGCAGAGCGGCTGAAGGACACCACCCGCCACTGCTGCACCTCCTGCCGTCGGCCGGAGAGCGTGGCCGGGCACAGCTGGCGCATTGCCCTGATGGCCTACTGGATGCGGGACGAGTTTCCGGAGGCCGACATGGACAAGGTTATCCGCATGTGCCTGATCCACGACCTGGGCGAGTGCTTCACCGGCGACATCCCCACCTTCCGCAAAACGGCGGCGGACGAGGCCGACGAGGAGCGGCAGCTGCTGGCGTGGGTGGACACCCTGCCCGCCCCGTATGATGCGCAGATGCGGGCACTGTACCGGGAGATGGCGGCGCTGGAGACCACGGAGGCCCGCATTTACAAGGCTCTGGACAAGTTTGAGGCCGTCATCCAGCACAACGAGTCCCCCATCGACACCTGGGAGCCCCGGGAGTACGACCTGAACCGCACCTACGCTCAGGAAAACGCCGCCTTCTCCCCGTATCTGACCCGCCTGCGCCAGGCCATCCGCCAGGAGACCGAGGACAAGATCGCCGCCGGAAAATAGGAAGGGCGCTCCCCTGCATCCCTCCGTCGGCGAAACCGCCGCATCACGCGAAAAGCATCCCTTTGGCGTTTCCGGCCAAAGGGATGCTTTTATGCTCTTTGATCTGTTTTGGGGTGATACGTGGGCACCATGTCCGCCACATATTGGCGGATGTCCGGGCTGTTGCTCTGGCAGGCCCGCTCCAGCACCGCCAGCTGGCGGCAGAAGGCCTCGTCGTCCATGTTGATGGGCTGGCCGATGTGGATGAGCCGGTTGGCGGTCTCCCGCAGGCCCTCCTCGTCCATCAGCAGCTCCTCGTACAGTTTCTCTCCGGGCCGCAGGCCGGTATAGATGATGGGGATATCCACATCCGGCTCGTAGCCGGACAGGCGGATCAGCTGCCGGGCCATGTCGTCGATCTTCACCGGCTGGCCCATGTCCAGCACAAAGATCTCGCCGCCCCTGGCATAATACCCCGCCTGCAGAACCAGGGACACCGCCTCGGGAATGGTCATGAAAAACCGGGTGATCTCCGGATGCGTCACCGTCACCGGTCCCCCGTGGGCGATCTGCTGCTCGAACAGGGGCACCACGCTGCCGTTGCTGCCCAGGACGTTGCCGAACCGCACCGCCACAAATTCCGTTTCGCTGCGCCGGTTCATCATCTGCACCACCATCTCGCACAGGCGCTTGGACGCGCCCATGATGTTGGTGGGGTTCACCGCCTTGTCCGTGGAGATCAGCACAAAGCGCTTTACCCCGTGCCGGGCGGCGGACCGGGCCATTTTATAGGTGCCGAACACGTTGTTCTTGATGGCCTCGTTGGGGCTGTCCTCCATCAGGGGCACATGCTTGTGGGCCGCCGCGTGGAAGATCAGGTCCGGCCGGTATGTATCCAGCAGGTTATCCACCCGCTGCTGGTCCCGCACGGACCCGATGCACACCTCCAGCGTCAGCTCCGGATGCTCCCGGCGCAGCTCCATCTGAATGTCGTAGGCGTTGTTTTCGTAAATGTCGAAGATCACCAGCCGCCGGGGCCTGTGCCGGGCGATCTGACGGCACAGCTCGCTGCCGATGCTGCCGCCGCCTCCGGTGACCAGAACCGTCTTGTCGTTGATATAGCCGCAGATCTCCTCCAGGTTCACCTGGATGGGGTCCCGGCCCAGCAGGTCCTGCAGCTCCACCCGGCGGAGCTTGCTGATGGTGACCTCACCGTTGACCAGCTGATACATGCCCGGCACCACCTGGATCTGGCAGCCGGTGGTGCTGCATATATTGAGGATCTCCTGCCTTCCGGCGCCCTGAAGCGACGGAATGGCGAACACGATCTTGTCGATATCGAATTGCCTGGCGGCCTGGGGAATGTCCCGCCGCGCACCCACAACGCGCACACCCTCCAGAATGCGGCCCCGCTTGGCGGGGTTGTCGTCGATGATGCAGGCCACCCGGCTGTTGAGATGACTGCTGACGGCGTATTCCCGGATCAACTGCCGCCCGGCCTGGCCTGCGCCGATGATCATGACGTTTTCCGCATTTTTCCGGGCCAGAGGCGCCCGGTTGCGCAGGTACCGCATCCCGCGATAGAAAAAGCGGATGCCGGAGGTGCAGAAGAAGCTGAAGAACAGGCCCCACACATAATAGGACCGGGGCATATGCACCCCAAACAGCGCCACGCATGCAAAGCTCAGCCCGCCCAGAAGCACATAGGCCAGTATGATCCGCATCAGCGCGTCCACGCTGACGAACCGCCAGATGCTGTTGTACAGGTTGCACAGCCAGAACACCGCCAGGCAGACCGGCACCCACCACCAGATGGTGTGCAGATATCCGTCCACAAACTCCTGGGGAATATCCGTAAAGTGGAAGTCGAACCGTGCCCACAGGGCCAACAGGTACGAGCCCATGATGCCGATGATGTCCGCCAGCATGATCAGGAGCACCCGGGACAGCCACCTGCGATCCACTTTTCCTATGTACAGGCCCATCCGGCGGCGCCCCCTTTCTCAAGGCGGAGTGATCCTTCCTCCGCTTTCTCTTTTCATATGCCATCCCAATATAGCACAAAACAATGAGAAAATCAAGTCGAAAAACGTTGTTTCAATAAGGTGAATCCGTGGAAACGTTTTCGCTTTATCGGCTGGCATACTGGGGCCAATCCCTGGCAGACCAGACTGTCAAAAAAGGGCAACGCCCTTTTTTGACAAGCTCAAAAGGAGACGGGCCGCGGCCCGTCTCCTTTTGGTATGCTTATTTCCGCTGTTTATTCCTTGCTCTGGCCATGCTCGCTCTGGTCCTCCGGCTTATCCTGGGGCTGCCCCTCCGGCTTCTCGTCCTTCTTATCAAAGTCCGGCATGGGGATAGGCTGGGACACGATATTGATGTGCCTGGCCGGGGGATCGATCACGTCCGGGGTGGAGGGACGGAACAGCTTCTGGTCCTCCTCCCGGGTGGCGCCGTAGTTGTCCACGGTTTCCGGGTCCCGTCCCTCGATGATGGCCATCATCTCCTGGCCGGTAATGGTCTCCTTCTTCAGCAGATACGCCGCGATTTTGTCCAGCAGCTCCCGGTTTTCCTCCAGGAGCTTCCTGGCGTCCTGATGACACTGGCGGATGATGGCAATGGTGGCCCGGTCCGCCGCGGCATACGTCTCCTGGGCGCAGGTCATGGAGTACCCGCCGTCCAGATACTGGCTCTGCACGGTGCCCAGGGCCATCATGTCGAACTCGTCGCACATACCGAACCGGGCCACCAGATTCCGGGCCATTTCCGTGGCCCGCTCGATGTCGTTGGCTGCGCCGGAGGTCATGGTGTTGCACACGATCTCCTCCGAGGACCGGCCTGCCAGCAGGGTCCGGATCTCCGCCAGAATGTCCTCCCTGGACATGAGGAACTTTTCCTCCTCCGGCAGGTGCAGGGTGTAGCCCAGAGTTCCCTGGGTATGGGGCACGATGGTGATCTTGCTGACGGGCTGGGCATTCTTCTGCTTGGCCGCCACCAGAGCGTGGCCCACCTCGTGATAGGCGATGATGCGCTTTTCCTCCTGGGTGATGACGGTGCCCTTCTTCTCGGAGCCTGCGATGACGGTTTCAAAGGCCGCCAGCAGGTCGTTCTGGTTCACGGCCTTGCGGCCCTTGCGCACGGCCCGCAGGGCCGCCTCGTTCACCAGGTTCGCCAGGTCCGCGCCCACGCAGCCTGCGGTGGCCTGGGCGATCTTGTCCAGGTTCACGTCCTCCGCCAGGCGGATGTTCCGGGTGTGGACCTGCAGGGTGGCAAGTCTGCCCGCCAGATTGGGCCGGTCCACGGTGATGCGCCGGTCGAAGCGGCCGGGCCGCAGCAGCGCCTTATCCAGCACCTCCGGCCGGTTGGTGGCGCCCAGAACGATAACGCCCTTGCTGGGGTCGAAGCCGTCCAGCTCCGCCAGCAGCTGGTTCAGGGTCTGCTCCCGCTCGTCGTTGCCGCCGAAGCGTCCGCCGTCCCGGGATTTGCCGATGGTGTCGATCTCGTCGATGAAGATGATGCAGGGAGCCACCTTGGCGGCCTCCTTGAACAGGTCACGGACCCGGGACGCGCCCACGCCCACGAACATCTCCACAAAGTCCGAGCCGGAAATGGAGAAGAAGGGAGCGCCAGCCTCGCCAGCCACTGCGCGGGCAAGCAGGGTCTTGCCTGTTCCTGGAGGGCCGACAAGGAGCACGCCCTTGGGAATGCGGGCGCCAAGGCGTGTGAACTTCTTTGGATTGGAGAGGAACTCGACCACTTCCTTGAGCTCGTCCTTGGCCTCGTCCACACCGGCCACGTCGGCAAAGGTCACCCTGTGCTGGGCGTCCTCCTGCTTGAGCAGCCTTGCCTTGGAGCGTCCGAAACTGAATATGCGGCCACCGCCTCCCATGCCACCCTGGGCCTGACGCATGAGATAGAACCACAGGATGACAAGCACTATGAAGGGCAGGGTAGAGATCATGAGACGCATGAACAGGGAATCACCCTCAACGGGCTGTGCCTTGATGGCCACCTTCTTTTCCAGAAGGTGGGAAATCATGGAATTGTCCCTAGGTGCATAGGCGGTGATGGTATGGCCGTCGTTTGTGAGGGCGTGAAGCTCCTGCCCCTGTATGGTCACCTGGGAAATCTGCCCGTTGTCCACTCTGGAGAGCAGATCGGAATAGGAGATGGCTGTGGAAGAGGTCTGCTGCTGCGAGTCGAAGACCATGAAGAGGCCGACAAAGATGAGGGCCCACAACACGATGTTGCGCATGGAAGTATTCATAGTGGCGTGTCCGCAGGGAGATATCCCGGGACTGTCCTCCTGTATATGCTTGTGAAACCATGCCCTTTGCCCCAAGGTAAACCTGATGCAGGGAAAAGGCAGGCAGAATGCCGGGCATGAATGTCTGTCGGAAGGTACCTTTTTTGCAGGGCAGGGGCAACGTGTTTTTGCCAAGCGACCCTGAAAGCGCGAAGGCCCCAAAGAGATAAGGCCTGAATGGCATCTTGTCCAATAGTGTGTAGTGTCGAGGAATGTTGTGCAGGCATTTGGTGCGCAAGAAGCGATCGCAACCTTGCCATTTGGCATGGGATAGTCCTAAGATGAAGCGCCAAACCCTTCGGGGAAGGCTAAACCCGGCGCCCAAGATGCGCCAAGATCCAAAGCCCGCAGAACAAGTCTGCGCTATTCAAGGAGATACGGCCATGGATAAGGAACAGCAGGATTTTGAAAACTTTCTTTCGGCCTGGACAGAAGACCCCTGCAACGCAAAGCCCGTGCTTGAGCGTTTCCGCCAGCTCTTGCTGTCCCTCGAAGGCATAAGCCTCGTGTACCACTGCCGTCCGGGCGTGAGCTACTCCATCCGCGCCCGCGGAACAGCCCAGAAGAAGCGCGACCTCTTTGTCCTGGTGGACGTTGTGGACGACGATCCGCAAAACCGCTGGCTGTCCGTCTGCTTCTACGCGGACATGATCAAGGACGTGGACGAGAAGGGCGACTGGGTTCCCGAAGGCCTGTTTGGCGAGGACGCCAACTGCTTCAACTACGACGAGGAAAGCGCCGAGATGGAGGCCTATATAGCGGAACGCCTGAAGGAAGGTGCCGAAAGCGCCTGCATGGCTGACGCAAAGTAGGGTGCAGGCGGACGAATGAGGGAATGCTATGAGTGTCTTTTGCGCCATAGATTACGAAACATGCGGACCGGAGCGCTACGCTGCCTGCTCTATAGGGCTTGTGCGCATCGAAAACGGCCGCCTTGGCAAAAGTTTCGTGCACCTCATCCGTCCGCCGTCGCGCAGGGTGCTTTTCACCGACGTGCACGGCCTCACCTGGCGGGATCTGTGCAACCAGCCAACCTATCCCGAACTGTGGCCTGCCATAGCGGACTTTGTGCGGGGCTGTGACGGGTTTGTAGCGCACAATGCCTCCTTTGACCGCTCGGTCTGGCGCAGCTGCTGCGAAACCTTCGGGCTTCCGGACCCGAATCTCCCCTTCTACTGCACTCTGAAGGGCTCCAGGGCAACCCTGAATCTGTCGTCCTACCGTCTGAACATTGTCTGCTCATCCCTGGGGATCCCCCTGAACCACCACGAGGCCCTGAGCGACGCCCTGGGCTGCGCTGCCATCTTCCTGGAACTTGGCCGCAGGGGCCTTGACGTGGAAAGGATGCGCCTGAATCCCCCGGCAAGGAAAAAGTGCCGCTGTTCCTGAAAAGCGGAAAAACAGACGATTGTGGCATGCCTTTTGCAAAATTTCCTGCAGGAGTTCCTGTCGGCTCGTATCGGCAGGGGAGGAGGCATGCATTGATGGGTGAAGTGCGTCACATTTCTGTCGGGGAAAAGACAGGGACGCGCGTGAGGCGCGCGACACAGTGTCCCGCCTGCCTTGGAGCAGCAGCGGGGACTTTGCGCGTATTCATCCTGACGGTATTGCTCTTCCTTGCGAGCGGCATATTGCCTTCTGCACACAACCCGGCAGTATCCATGTGGTATGGCGGAGCTGTGGGGCCGGGCCTTGTTTATGCCGAGGAGCTTGAGCCCAAAAGGTACAACGATGTCTGGCTTCATGGCCTTGAAAAAAGGGTGTCCGCCCTTCTCGCCCCTGTCTACGGGGCAGAACACGTTGTGGTACAGGCGAGCATTGGCGAGGGAAAGGAGGGCGCAAGGCCGCCTGTCTCCCTGGCAGTCATCATAGACACCTCTGTCGTGCCGGGCTTTCCCACCAGTCCCGAGGGGGTCAGGGCAGAACAGGAGCGCCTGGCCTCGCTCATAAGCCATGCAGCAGGATTGAAGTCAGCCCGCGGGGACGCGATAGCCATCAGCTTCCTTCTCTTTTCCGGGGAACAGGGCAGTGAGCAGTATCTGATGTACGGCCTTGCGGGCGTAGTCGTTCTCCTTGGGGGAATCGTCTGTCTTTTGCTTGGCAGAAAAAATCGTCAAAAAATTGACACAACGGGCGAAAAAAGAGTCAGGAATCTGACAGATTCAAAGCGTGCAGCATCGGACGATGCACTGGCGCGGTTGGCGGACAGGCTGCGGGGCGAGAGACCCCAGGCGCGTGCTGTGGTGCTCATGCAGCTTGCAGCACAGGACGCAGCGCAGGTCCTTGGCCTTTTGCCAAGAAATCTCCAGGCGGAAACACTTGTGTGCATGACCCTGCAGGGGCCAGTGGAGGACGAGGTGCTTTCCATGGTGCGCAGGGAATTTCTGCAAGGGATAGCGCTTTCCAAAGAGCGCAATCCAGATTCGGTTGTGCGCACAAGGGATGTGCTTGAACGCATGGGCCGGGGACAGAGGGAGAGGCTTCTTTCCGAAATTGTCCGGATTTCCAAACGCGCGCACGACGAGCTTGTGGGTGAGGGCTAGGGAAAACAGGGCAGCATACACCTGGACCATGATTCGCAGGCACTTTCAGGATGCCGTGCGCACCTCCGCTTTGCGCAAGGCTGCTTCATGCTCTTTTTCCACGGCAAGGCACACATAGGTGTGCTCCAGGGCAAGAAGACGCCAGGCATAATCCTTGCCCCATGCCCTGGCGTTTCCTATGCGCTTCCAGGTTTTTCCAGCGTCAAGGTCTGCCGGAATACGCGCAAGGCCCGAGCCATGGGCCTTGAGTATGGCCTCGTAGATGCAAAAGCGTCGCAAAAGCTCCCTTCCAAGAGCCATGGGGGAGAGGATGGCAAGGCGATCCAGGATGTCCTGCTCCGCAGCCGAAAAAAAGCGCGCAGGTGGCAGAAAGTCCGCGCGCAGGGAAAGACAGTCCAGGCCGATGGCCGGGGCCGTACCACTGTCTGTCTGGCAGAGCAGGCAAAAGGGTTTGTGCGTGTAGGAAAGGGAGAGGGAGAGTCCTGGCAGGGAAAGGAAGGGCTTGCCAGTGTCGGAAGAGAGAAGTTCTGGCAGGATGGGGACGCGAAGAAGGGTCAGGCCATGCTGTACAAGGAAGCGGGCCTGGCGGTGGAGAAGGCGTTCAGCCGTGTAACGGCAAAGACGCTCCTCGTCCCGCACCCCGAGTCCTGGGGTGGCGGCCGGGGTGCGGGCGTTTGCGGTGAGCAGCAAAAGCCTTGCTGCCATATCCCTAGTTTCTGCAGCAGCAGCCACCAGCGGCAAGGCAGCTTGAGGCTTCCTTGGGTTCCAGGGCGCTGGAGCACAGCTCAAGGTTCTTGCGGGCAGCTGCAGCAAAGGGAGAATCGGACATGTCCAGGGCCTCGTAGACAGCTGCGCAGTGGGCGAGGGTCTGGGCAGCCTTCAGGTACTGGCCAAGGGCAGCCAGGCAGGTGCCGTAGTTGAGAAGGGTGAAAGCGGAGTCTGGATGGACACCCAAAAGCTCCTCGCGGATGCTGGCTGCTTCCTCAAGGTAGACAGCGCCCTTTTCCATATCGTTCTGGTTTTCGCTGGAGCGGCCGAGGTTGTTCAGGCAGGTGGACACGCCAAGGCTGCGGCGTCCATCGTTCTTTTCGTACAGGGCCAGGGCCTCGAAAAGGAGTTTGTCCGCATCGGCAAAGAGACTCTGCTCGTAGTAGTGTTCGGCCATGCTGACAAGGGCGTCCGCCTCGCGGCTCGTTCCCGGGGCAAGCTTGCGCACAATGGCAAGCTCCCTTTCGGAATAGGGGATGGCCTCTGCGTGCTTGTCGCTGGCGCCAAGGAACATATTGAGATTGTGCAGAAGATTGGCAATGTGCATGTGCTCGCTACCAAGGATCTTCTCAAGCAGGGGCAGTTCCTCAAGAGTTGCCTCTGTTGCTTCCTCAAGGCGATTCAGGCCTGTCAGGGCCTTGACCTTCTGGTCCAGGAGCAGGACGCGGTGGTTTTCTGCCAGAGTGGGGTTTTCCAGCAGATCGGAACAGCGCTGCAAGAGGTTTTCAAAGTCTCCC
>ENA-ORSJ01002858-ORSJ01002858.1-human-gut-metagenome-genome-assembly--contig:-NODE-2858-length-10636-cov-3.468765_pt1 | contig 10636 bp, 5 predicted proteins | sample MGYA00242191_ERZ509158 | MGnify/ENA primary metagenome ERZ509158 (study PRJEB26280, sample SAMEA2338623) | human gut metagenome | biome: human gut; feature: human-associated habitat; material: faeces... | reverse complement strand
GCACTGTATTTTTCCCCGACTTCAGCAGAGCCTTTGCCTCAAGAATCACAAAATCGCGTATCCAATGGCTTGCGTAACGCCCGCTCGTCTTCAGTACAAGTTGCGACATATATTTAGGAGTAAGGCAAAGGCGGTCGGCATAGAACGAAATCTCGCGCTGCGCGGTACAATTCTCCTGCACAAGACTGATAAACCGCTCAAAAACCTGCGCCTGCCTCTTGTCGGCCACCGACAGCGATTCCGGCAAAGCATTTTGCATCTCCTGATAGACTATGCAGAACATAATGCTTATGTAGTCGCCGGCTATCTCCTTTTTAAGCAAGAAGCCGGAATCGGATATTTTTCCGTACAAGGCAAAATACAGTTCCTTCAACTCCTTGAACACTTCGTCGCCGACGGAAAGCAACGGATGATCATTTATCACCTTCAGCAAATAGGAAGTGTGCTCCGTGATACGGTCGGCTGGAAAAAACGAATCGGCCATAGCGATGATGAACATACGGCAGTCTGCGCTAACATCCAAGAATTCACAGATTGAGCCGGGCGCAGAGATGAAACAACTGCCCGCGCCCACTTCGTACTCCGCAAGGTTCATCCGCACTTTCATAGTCCCGCTCTCACAAAATATGGTTATCGCGAAATCTATCTTGAACGGATACTTGAACTGCAAATAATCGAACGCGTTACCAACCGGCACGGAAAACGTATCGGCCAAAAACAATCCGCCGTCATAGACAATGGCATTGTCTTCCACCGGCAACATCCGGAAATTGAAAGTATTTAATAGCTGTTTTTGCTGCATAGTGTCACTTTTTGCCACAAATATACCATAAAAGCCATTTATACCAATCAAAAACAAGTCATATTACCGTTTAATCCACCTTTTAGAACATTACTCACTCCAGATAGGGCAGCAACGGCAAACCAAAAAGGATGAAATTTGCATCAGAAATTAAAATGCACAAAATATGAGAAACAGCAAGACAATGTTTATCCTGCTTCTTGCCACAGCCATTACCGGCTGCGGAAGCAAGGAAAACACGGCAGACTACCAGCGCACCGTAGAAGTGACCCACCCGATAGCCATAGGCAACGTGTATGAACGCACGTTCACCGGAGTGGTGCGCGATGCTCAGGAAATCAGCCTCGGATTCAAGACTCCCGGGCAAATCGAGGCCGTATATGTTGACGAGGGGGATTACGTCCGTTCCGGACAAATCATAGCGCGTCTCGACGATTCCGACTACAAGTTGGGGGTGGAAGGGGCTAAAGTGCAATACGAGCAGACCAAGCGCGAGGTGGAAAGGCTCAAGACCCTCTATGAAAGCAAAAGCATCTCCGGCAACGACTACGACAAAGCCGTCTCCGGACTGAAAGCTCTGAAAGTGCAACTGCAATCGAACGAGAACAAATTGAGCTATACCGTGCTCCGCGCACCGGCAAGCGGCTACATCAAGCAAGTGAACTTCGAGAAATCGGAAATGGTCGATGCCGGCACGCCTGTCGCCACATTGCTCGCTTCGGGCGGTATGGAAGTAGAGGTCGATGTCCCGGCATCCGCATATATGAGCCGCAACGGAATAAAGTCGGTCACCTGCTCGTCGGCGTTCTCCGGCGGCATCCAAACGGCGATGAAAATTGCAGGCATAGTACCGTCGGCCGACGGCAGCCAGCTCTACCGCATGCGCCTCGCATTCAGCGGCAATATGCCGAAAGAATTCACGTCAGGACTGAACGTCGCCGTCAACATCAACTTCAACAATGCGACTTCAGACAGCACCGGATTCATACTGCCGATGAACTGCATATATGAAAAAGGAGGGAAATCGTACGTGTGGACCGTCGGCGGCGATTCCACCGCCATAGCACGGCAAGTTGAAATCATAAGCATCGGCGAAGGAGGCAAGGCCATAGTGGAAGGCGGGCTGAAAGAAAGCGACAATGTAGTAAGCGCAGGAGTCAACTCCATTGCCGAGAAAGAGAAAGTAAAGATAATAGGCAAACCTGCCAAAACCAACATAGGAGGGTTGATCTGATGCGCCTGACAAAATTTTTCGTTGACCGCCCCACCCTTTTCTGGTCGTTGGTAGCGGGAATACTGGTGGCCGGTGTGCTGTCGTATTTCTATATGCCCAAGCTGGAAGACCCGGCAGTGGCAGTGAAACAGGCCATGGTGGTAGTGCCTTATCCGGGAGCGAGCGCCCACGACGTGGAGCTTGAAGTGGCAATGCTTATGGAAGACGAGCTGCGCGCCCTGCCCGACGTGAAGAAAATCACCACCGAATGCCGCGACGGGATGGCAATGCTCACCGTGGAATTCAAGATGACAGTGCTCCTCGAAGACCTTGAGCAGCATTTCGACCTGCTGCGGCGCAAAGTCAACGACGTGCGGCAACGTCTGCCGCAAGGATGCTACGACCCTATCGTCATGGACGACATGATGGACGTTTACGGAATATTCTACGCCCTCACATCCGACGGCTACAGCTATCCGGAAATGTACAAATACGCCAAATACATCCGGCGTGAGCTGCTTTCGGTGGAAGGTGTGAAACGTGTAAACATCGCAGGAAACCGCGACGAGGTAATCAACATTGTGCTTTCGAGAGACAAGCTTTCGCGCAACGGAGTGGTACCGACACAGGTAATGACATCACTGCAAAACGCCGGCAAGAAAGTGAACGCCGGAGCGTTCCATAGCGGCGACGAACGCATCCCGGTGCGCATCAGCGGCGCAATGGAGAACGAAGACGACATACGCAACCTCCTTATAAGCACCCCTACCGGGAAACAGATACGCCTCGGCGACATCGCCAAAATCGAGCGAGGGTTCTCCGAGCCGCAACGCAACGGATTCTTCGTTGACGGCAAGCCGGCTCTCGCCATCTGCATTGCCATGGAAGCCGACGCCATCGTACCGGATGTCGGGAAGGCTGTGGACGCGCGTCTTGCCGAAGCGATGAAAGACGTGCCCGCCGGATTGGAGACCGAAAAGATATTCTTCCAGCCCGACAAGGTAACGGAGGCAGTCGATTCGTTTATGGTCAACCTAGTGGAATCGGTCGCAATCGTGATTCTCGTGCTGATTTTCACCATGGGGCTGCGCAGCGGCGTGATAATAGGCTTCGGACTTATACTTACAATCGCCGTATCGTTCCCTATCCTTCTGGCATGGGGCACCACTCTGCAGCGCATATCGCTCGGAGCTTTCATCGTAGCGATGGGTATGCTCGTCGACAACGCCATAGTGATTATGGACGGAATACTGATTGACCGCAAGCGCGGACTGCCGCAAAGCACCTACCTCTACCGCATAGGCAAGAACACCGCCATGCCGCTGCTTGGCGCCACTGTGATAGCCGCCTCCACATTCATGGCCGTATATCTTTCGCCCGATTCCGCGGGAGAATATGCCCACGACCTTTTCCTTGTGCTGTGCGTCAGCCTGCTGGCAAGCTGGGTACTGGCCCTGACACAAGTGCCTGTATGCGCAAAGGCATGGCTTCCCAAGACAGAAAAAGAGAAAGAGAAGAAAGGAAGCGGCGAAGTGATGAACTCGCCTGTCCACCGCTTCGTACGCCGTGCCATTTCCGTGCTAATCGGGCATAAGAAGCTGACAATCACCGTAGCGGTATGCGTATTGGCAGTATGCATATTCGGAATGACAAAGGTGAAGAACTTGTTCTTCCCCGACTTCGACTACAAGCAGTTTGTGGTGGAATGCTATATGCCTGCACAGACCGACCCTGACAAGGTGCGCGACAACCTGCTCGAAATGAGCGCGCTGCTGAAAAAGAATCCGGCGGTGGAGCGCGTGGCAGTGAGCATGGGAAGCGCGCCGGCACGCTATTGCCTTGTCCGCCCTATGACCTCCGGCGGCGACTGCTACGGCGAGCTTATCGTCGATTGCAAGGACTACGAGACCGTAGTGGAGCAGATACCTTTAGTGCGCAAGCAATTGCGGGAGGCATATCCTAACGCATATATCAGGACGCGCAAATACAACTTCTCGATTGCAACTTCGCACACCGTGGAAGCGCAATTCTCCGGCCCCGACCCTGAAGTGCTGCGTCAATTGAGCGCACAGGCCGAAGAGGTGATGCGCCGGTGCAAATATGTCGATAAATATTCCGTTGAAAACAACTGGAAGCCGAAAGGGAAATCCTTTGTGGCCGAATACGTGCAACGCGACGCCCTGCGCGCCGGAATAGAGCGCGGCGATGCCGGGAATGCCCTGCTGGCAGCCACCGATGGTTTGCCTGTGGGAGTAATCAACGACCAAGACCGTATGGTAACCATCAATCTGAAAGTGCGCAACGCCGACGGCAGCCGCATTGAGGGAATCGGCGACATACCGGCATGGAGCATGCTCAACATGCACCTCGACGAGAACGACGTGAACGCGCTGCTCACCGGAGGGATGAGCGCGGAGGAGATGCAGGACAAGATGTTCCGCAGCACTCCGCTGAGCGCGGTGACAAGCGCCATCCGCCCGGAATGGGAAGAATCCGTGGTGTGGCGGGTGAACGGACAGAGAACAATCGAGGCTGAATGCGACCCCGACTACGAACAATACGATGCCACTCCGGCAAAGGTGCTGGCAGAGATAAAGGGCGAAATCGAGGCGATTCCCCTGCCCGACGGCTACTCCATGCGCTGGGTCGGCGAGCAGGAACTGCAAGGCGACGCAATCGGCAACCTGCTGAAATATCTGCCAATCACGATATTCCTTATTCTCGGAATACTGTTGCTGCTGTTCAACAACTGGAAGAAAGTGATACTGATACTGATATGCTTCCCGTTCGTGTTCTGCGGCATAACCCCGTCGCTGCTGGCTTTCCGCGAGCCGTTCACGTTCATGGCAATCATCGGCATGATGGGACTGATAGGCATGATGGTGAAAAACGCGATAGTGCTTGTCGATGAAATCAACCGTCTCGTCAACGAGGAAGGCAAGCATCCGTACACGGCTGTCATAGAGGCCACCGTGTCGCGCGTGCGCCCCGTGACAATGGCATCGCTCACCACCATTGTGGGAATGATACCGCTCGTGGGCGACCCGATGTACAGCTCGATGGCCATAACCATCATGGGCGGCCTGACGGTGGGCACAATCATCACGCTGATACTGTTGCCGCTGTTCTATACAGCATTGTTCAAGATTCATAAACCGGAAAAAGCAGAATAAAAAACGACATGAGGACAAAAATATATGCCATAATAGCCGCCACGGCATTGGCCGTGCCGGTCTCCGGCGAGAACATCGTGCTGACCGCCGACAGCTGCCGCACGCTCGCCGTGGCCAATAACGAAAGCCTGCGCAAGGCTTCGAACAACACACGCCGGGCGGAATTGGACAAGGAAATAGCCTTTACCGCCTACCTGCCGGATTTCTCGGCTACGGCAGCCGCCATGTATATGGTCGAGGATGCCGACATGATGGACACAAAGCTGTCGATGAAAGGCACATATCTTGCGGGCGTGAGCCTCACGCAGCCACTGTATGCCGGGGGCAGGATACGTGCCGCCAACCGATTAGGAAAAATCGGGATGGAGAGCGCCAAGGAATCAGAGCGGAAAGAACGCATGCAGGTGATTGCCGACGCCGACAACGCCTACTGGTCGTATGTGGCCGTGCTGAAAAAAGTGGAGCTGCTCGAATCGTACGCGCAGCAGATGGATACGCTTTTCGCCCAGACCGAGAAATCGGTCAGCGCGGAAATGGCCACGTCCAACGACCTCTTGCGCATCGAGACGAAACGCAGCGAGATAACCTACCAACTGCAAAAAGCCAAGAACGGGGCCGAACTGTGCCGCCTCGCCCTTTGCAGCGTCACCGGCCTGGATTTCGGCACCGGCATATCGCCGGCCGACTCCGAAATCAGCGTCGCTATGCCCGAATCCCTGACCGACGACATATCGCAACGGCCGGAATTAATATTGCTGCAAAAACAGATTGAAGCGCGCGAAGAACAGGTGAAAATGGCACGCGCCGACATTTTGCCCACGATAGGACTGTCGGCAGGATACCTGTATCTCGGAAACATCAAGATGAAAGGCGTGTTCGACGCGGGCAACGGAGTGATGGCGCCGTTCACCAACACGATGAACGACGGCTATACCACAGCATTGGCAACAGTGAGCATACCGATATTCCACTGGGGAGAGGGACGCAAGAAAGTGAAACAGGCACGCATCGACGTTGACAACGCCCGGCTTGAGATGGAAGAAAATTCACGGCTTATGAAAATCGAAGTGCGCCAAGCCATACAGAACGTGACCGACAGCCACAATATGATTTCCACAGCCGAATTGGGTATGCGGCAGGCCGACGAGAACCTGAGAGTGATGCACAGGAAATACGACGTGCAAATGTGTACCCTGACCGACCTGCTGGACGCGCAGTCGCAATGGCAACAGGCACGCAGCAACTATATAGAGGCGCAAAGCCAGTTCAAGATTTACGAGTCGGAATACTACCGCGTCACCGGCCAGCTCGACCTGTAAACGGGATTTGGTGAAAAATATGCAAAAAAACGGCGCGGATTTGGCAGGGATGAAGAAAATAGCTAATTTTGCGCCGTTTCCATAGCAATGCGGTAATAGCTCAGTTGGTAGAGCATCAGCTTCCCAAGCTGAGGGTCGCGAGTTCGAGCCTCGTTTACCGCTCTTAAAAAGCCAAGCATCCAGCTTGGCTTTTTTTGCGGCCGCCGCAGGTTAGGGTTACCTCTGTCAGGATAGAGTCATAAGAAAACTTGTTGTCATACAGCCTTACCGAGGCCGCGCATAGCGCAATCGTCACAGAGCGCAGCCTCGACAAGGCTGAATACTGTGTACCGACAAGGCTGGACTTTTATCTCTTGTCTCTTGCATCGGGCAAATGTTAAATATTACAAAATATGAGATTTTTTTGCGCGGAAAATGTGTTATAAAACATATTTGCGCTATATTTGCATCAAGTTTTTCATGGTATTAAATTTTAAGGTAGAAAGGTTATTTGTCGGGAGATAAGTAATCTTTTTTTATTTTATCATTTTCTGTGATGGCGTTTCAGGGGCAGCCGCGGGAACATTTTGCGGAAGCGGACGAGGTGGATGGTGATGCGTCCGCCGGCTATTATCAGTGTTACGGCGGCTATAATCATCAGTATTCCGCACAATATTCGAGGTGTCAATGCTTCGCCGAACACCGTGACGCCGATTATTACGGCCGTTACGGGCTCCAACGCTCCGAGGATTGCCGTGGGAGTGGACCCGATATATTGTATGGCGCTTGTGGTGCATAGGAATGATATTGCGGTGGGGAATATGGCAAGTGCGATGAGATTTCCCCACATATACCATTTTTGCGGCAGGGGGACTGCCTGTCCGAAGTCCAGACGGACGAGGAAGAGCGACACTCCGAACAAAAGGATATAGAAAGTGACTTTAAGGGTAGCTACATTTTTCAGCGACGATTGGTTTATGCCTACTATATAGATTGCGTATGACAGTGCCGAGGCTATTACAAGCAGTGTCCCCGTAAAGCTCAGTGTCGCTCCGTTGCCGTTTTTGTACAGCATTGCTATTCCGGCAAGGGCGAGCAGGATGCAGAATGCCGTCTGCAATGTGATTTTTTCCTTGAACACCATCGCCATAATCAGTGCAACCATTATGGGGTACACGAAAAGTATGGTCGATGCGATTCCTGCATCCATATAGTTGTAGCTGAGGAACAAGGTCAACGAAGAAGCCGCGACAAGCAGGCCAAGCACTATTAGAGGAAGTATCTCTTTGCGGTTTAGTCGGAAACTGCGTCCGCGTGCCTTAATCATTGTTCCGAGAATTGGAATTGCGAACAAGTAGCGGAAAAACAGCACGGAGTCGGCATCCATACCGTCAGAGTAGAGGGGGAGCGCGAATAGCGGATTCATCCCATAGGTTGCGGCGGCTATTGCGCCGAGCGTGTATCCTTTTACTTTAGCGTTCATTGATTGTTGAGCCGTTGTAAATGTGTTTTCCGTATGTCACTCTTGCGTGAAAAGTCCGAGTAATAAATCCTCTATTGATTTTTTCAGAGCATCGTAATTGCAGCTGAAATTATTTGCCATTACTACCACGGCATATTTCGGGTTGCCTGTGGGGTAGTAGCCGGCATAGCATTGCACGCGCGTCATACTGCCCGATTTCAACGCTATTTTGCCGTCCAAGGCTGTGTCTTTAAGCAGTTTTTTTACTGTCCCTTCTTGCCCGCATACTGGCAAGAGTGTAGGAAATAGCAGCCCGATTTGAGGGTCGGTGGCCGCTGCTGTGAGCACGGTAGCGAGGAAGTGCGGCGAATAGTGGTTGGTGCGTGCCAAGCCTGAACCGTCATAGATTGTCTGTCCTTTGATGTCTATACCCCAGTCGGCGAGTACTGCCCGCTCGCTTCTCAATGCCATTTCGCGCGACGCGGATGTCCCGTCGTGCAAGGCTATCGCCCGCAGCACGGCTTCGGCATACATATTGTCGCTGCGGAACAACAGGGATGATGCGATTTCTTGTAATAGGGGCGACTGGTGTACATATACGGTGCGGCGGTAGCTGCCGCTTTTAATGTTCCGGTTCATCACCGGGATGCCTTCGCACACGATGGCTTCCGTGAGGTCGCAGGTCAGTGCGTTGGCCGGGTCGGGGGTGGTGGTTTTCAGTTCCACGAGGTCGTCTTGCCGTTTTACGAATCCCCAGACTATTAGGTTGTTGCTGTTTTTCTTGCGTGAGGCGGATGGTGTCCAATTGCTTTTACGTCCGGTCGTAACTTTTACGTTGTTGCGTATTTTCAGGTTGCTTTGGTGGGGCAGGGTGTCGATAATCATCGCTTTTTTGCCCGATACGTCGAATATTATGGAGCATTGGTTGTCGGCGTAGTTCAGGGCATGCGCTCCGGCTCCGTAGTCTTCTGTCACGTCGGCATCTTCCCAGTCGGCCGGCACTCCCGGTTCGGGGCAGATGCTTTCGTTTACTATCACTTTGCCGTTGATTCGTTTTATTCCGAGTCGTTTCAACCCTTCGATTGTGCCTACGATGAAAGATTCGTGCTCAGGGAAGTGGCGCGATTCAAGTGTCGGGTCAAGCCCGGCGTTGATAATCAGGTTGCCGTTTACCACTCCGGCGTGGTCCACTAATCCGTCGATTACCACCTCGGTGGAGAAGCGGTAGTTGGGCGACAATGCCTTTATCGCCGCCGCGGAAGTTATGAGTTTGGTTATCGATGCCGGGGTGAGGGCAATGTCCTCATTGAGGCTTGCCACTACTTCTCCGGTTGTCATGTCGATTACGCAAACGCCTGCCTTTGCGCCGCGCATCGCTTTTGACTGCGCGAAATCTTCTGCCGCTTTTGCGTTTATCCCGCTTGCCAGCAGTGTCTGTGGGAGCAGTAATGCGGCAAGCAGCATTGCCGCTAATTTCGAAATATATCTTGTCATCTTTTTTATGCCCTTATTGAAAACCACTGCAAAATTAATACAAATTGAATAGCGTTTATGTGTAAAGCGTGTAAATCTAAAATTTTTATATAGCAGAGGAAAACAGGAAATGCATATTGAATGTTATTGGTGTCCGCTAAAAAAATCAGGATTTTATTGTATGGCATTTATTCATAAGCACTTAACATGGCACTATGGAAAAAGGGCTTGTGTCTCTTTCTTCCACCTACGGCTGTGCTCCGCTTACCGTAGGTTCTCTGAAGTGACACCGCTCTGCGGTTGTCCACCCATCACTAACTGAATGTCTGTATTCTTAGCGGACACCAATAATTGAATGTTATGAGTGTCTGATAAGTTTGGCATAATTATCCTGTGGTTTTGTTTTCTAATTTTGGCTTAGTTGGGGTATATGCCATATATCCATTGGTGTCCAGTGGCTTATAGGATGGGGTATGTCATATTGTGACATACCCCATCCTATAAACAGATTGAATTTTTATTGTAATTCGATAAGTCGATGTTGTCCTTGTGTCAGTTAGTTGCAAGTAGCATTGCTAACGGTTACGGAAATGTTTCGTATTTTATTTCCGTCACAACTTACATTTATTGATTCAGAAGAATATGCAGGAATCTTTTTTGTATAGTAACTGTTGTAAATTGTAACAGTATTCCATTCGTTGTGATTTCCGTTTCTACTGTCTAACACAAATGTTTCAACTTCTGCTGTAACATATATGTGGAGTGACATAAGCGGTTTAGATGATGAGTTCGAAATTATGATATTTCCAGATATTGTACCGCCACCAATTGCGTTTAAGTTGGCTGTAGCTTGGACATAGTCGTTAATGGTGCCTGCTATTTTGCAATAGCCTGCATTTTGCTCTGCGGATATGTTACAGTAAAGGCATGTAATAAAGCAAATTAAAAATAATATTCTTTTCATAAATTGAATAATTAAATTGATTTGCTTATTATCTTGTTCTGTACATTCTATAACCTATATACCCTTGTATTAATGCGATAGACACGATTAATATTGCTTGAGCTAACACTCACCGACCAATACAAATAAAAGAAACTTTTTCATAAATGCTTTATTTGAATGTGAATATAGGAGAGTAATTGATTTTGTAATCAACTTCGTATCAACGAATACAAATATAGGAAATTTTTCATTCACTTGAAATTAATCCT
>ENA-ORSJ01002854-ORSJ01002854.1-human-gut-metagenome-genome-assembly--contig:-NODE-2854-length-10638-cov-3.540678_pt1 | contig 10638 bp, 10 predicted proteins | sample MGYA00242191_ERZ509158 | MGnify/ENA primary metagenome ERZ509158 (study PRJEB26280, sample SAMEA2338623) | human gut metagenome | biome: human gut; feature: human-associated habitat; material: faeces... | reverse complement strand
AAAAACCTCATATTCTGCCACTGCTGCCATTTTTGAAACTCCACGCTGCAAAAAAAAGGGGCAGATCTACACGCTCCCCGGCCCTACATAAGCCGCCGGCCCTCACGGGTTCCCGGACGTGCAGATCTGCCTCAATATCTGAAAACCTGCCAACCAGGTTGGCAAGAATAGTCAGCTGATGCAGCATGCAAACAAGTATTTATCCAGTCCAGGGCGGACTGAAAAGGCTCTCGTTATGCCTATGTAGGTTTTAAGGGAGTTCAAAGAGGCCACAAGACGCAAGAGAAGTCAAGCGGATTTGGCCTCTTGAGCCAGTATTATCGTTATAGGTTGTAGGGGCGGCCTTTGACATGGCTTGCCAGTGCCAAAGGCCGAAATCACCAGGCAACATCGCACATCTTGGATTTACGTCAGAGAGGTACTTTCCTCGGCATAGGGGTTGATGCCCATGGCATAGGCCTCAACCTCTTTCCGGAGCCAGTAGGTGAACTTGTAGCCTTCTTTTCGGCGTAGCAGTCGCCCCTGTTTGTGCAGGCGATACAAATGCGATTTGCTGCAACACAAAATCCGGCAAACTTCTTTTTCTCGCAAGCGAATGGAAATATTGGACATAATACCTCCTTGAGGTTTTGGACAGTTCCAAAAGATTCCAACTGTCGCCAATTGTCCTGGCTTTAGCATGTTCCCTACATGGGAAAGCAAGATGGGAAAGGTGGGAAAATGTTGTCTTGAACATGCCTTTCATTATGGGCCTACTTTCTGGGTAGGCTTTCCCTCTTTCCCTGCCTTTCTGTACGAATCGTTGGTCAAGGGAACTTCCCGCAAGAAAAGTCCTATGTTGGAGCGGGACAGTCCCTGTTCTACAAGCCATGCCTTGGTCCTTTCCCAAGGCTCTTTCGCCACCTTTTTGCGCAGCACCTCGGACAAGAGACCGTGCCCGTACAAGGCTTCATGCAACTCGCTTTTGACTTTTTCCAGCTCTACCCCCGCTGTGTTGCATGCGTTCTGGAGCTGTTCGGTGAGTTTCTGTTTCTCGACAAGCTCCGCTTGGAGGAGCTCTATCTGATTGTAGGCCTCTTCCAGCTCACCGTTATTCAAGGCGTGCTTGAGGCTCTCAAGCTCCACCTTCTCGGCATTATGAGCGTTCTGAAGCTGGTCTATCTCAAGTTGGCTCTCGGCAACTTTGCCCTGCAAGGACTCTATCTGGTTGCGTGCCTCTACGAGTTCCAGATCTTTTTGCCTGATGGCAATGTAAAGCTGGGCCTTATCACAGGCCTGCTGTTGTGCCATCTCAGTTCTGCGCATTGATGCCAGCTTGGCAGCAATGCGTACTCGTAGCCTGTCCAGCCAATATTTCATTGTGAGAAGGAACGCAAAAGCAATGGATTTGGACATGGACCCACGTCGTGTGCTCATATTACCTCCTTGGGCTCTGTGCGCATACAACTGCCCTGTTTTAGGGTATATGCCGAGCAAAAAGCAGTTTGATGGAGATATTGGGCAGTACGATTTGCACAGTGCCTCGAGGTTTTGTGCCCTGCTGATTCCAACAAAGGTGGCAAGGCGTTTCACCGTTCGACAAAAGAACGTCTCTCTTGCCGAAGTCGGGGGAAATACAGGCGATGATGCCGGGTGCGTTTATTTTTATACTGTTTCACTACACAATATACAACCTGCCAGCAGATATACTTGAGGTACCGCAAAATAATATCCTAATCATGTGAAATAATTGAATATGGCCCAGTGGCCCAAAATAAAAATCATAGTGGGCCACAAAAATGTAAAGCTAACTATTTGTAATTATTTATATTGGCCCAGTGGTCCAAGTGGCCCACATAAATATATACTATCCGCTGCATCATCAAAAAAATTTTTTCAGGCTACTGGTATGCTCCTCCAAGTCGGAGAATCTCAGGAATATCAGGTAGTTGTTTGCCGTCGCGCATAGCATCTACAGCATCTGCCCACCACTGCATGACAGCTTTTGTTGGGCCAAGGTAGGTAGTTCTATTGTAGGCCTGCTCGGTTGCCCCACCGGCAACATGGAACAGAATCCTTTCGGTAAGGACTTTGGGAATGCCATGCTCCAAAGCAATGCTCTGAAAAGTTGATCTGAATCCATGCAGGCTTTGTTCTTCCTTGGGAATACCGCTCTTGCGCAAAAACTGAATGAGACTTCCGTCCGATATATGCCCTGACTTGTTTGTTCCGGGGAAGCAAAAAGGGATGTCCTCATTTGTATATTTGCGAAGGTGGCTCAGAATCTCTTTCACTTGGCGGGAGATGGGTAGCTCGTATGCACGTCCATTTTTTGTCCTAGGGAAATGCCAAATATCCTCTTCCAGATCTACGTCTTCCCATTTTGCTTCTCTCAGGTTTGAACAGCGGATCGGCACGTAGCAAGCTATCTTCATCGCACCGACGACAAATGGTCCACTCCTGTTGGCTTCGGCGTATTCCCATATTTTAGAGAACATTGCTCCACAGGCACCTGCAGTGGTCTGGGCAGCGTGATGATTTCTTTCTCCCGTCTGTCGTGGAAGCAAACTTGAAAGACGTTCAGCCGGACTTGAGTCGATATATCCACAGTTAACGGCATACCGGAAAACTCTACCCAGTAATCCAGCAACTCTCTTGGCCTGTTCAAAGCTTCTATTTTGCAGGAGGGTGTCAATCAACGGTTTCAGATGTTCCCTCCGGCGTATGTCTGCTATCGGCAGTTCAAGAATTGGTCCGGCATGTTTTAGGAGCCTGTTTTCATCGTCCTGCAATGTCCTGGCTGTCATGTCCGTTCTGGTTGCCAGATATTCCTTGACAACAACGCGAAAGCTGTTCTTTGCCAATTCTTCAAGACGTTTGACTTCTTCCTTCTCCTGCCTTTTTTGTTGGTTGGGATTGATCCCTTGCTTGAGCAAAAGCTTGTACTCATCCCTTTTGCTACGTGCCTCACTCAGTCCTGTTTCTGGTGCATAACCGCATATAAGTTTGATTAGAGTCCGGCTTCCTTGCTTTCTACCCTTGTAAAGCCATTTGCCCTGATTTTTGCCGGTTACTACCAGAACCAATGATCCGCCGTCTTGCAGAGTACATGGATTCCCGGCACGCAAGGCCTTGCTCACTACTGGAGCCGTAAGAGTATTAAGTTTTTTCGACATGATGCCAACCTCTTAGATAGTATTGGTATCCTTTTGAGCCTGAAAAAGCCTAAATTTTGGTATCCCTCGGCGAAAGGGATACCAATAGGGATACCAAATTTCAGAGACGATTGGCAACGCACGAACAGGAATAGACGGTCTTAGACAGTCTAACTACCTAAAAACAAAGGGGTTTTGCTACCGATAGACAGTAACAAAACCCCATGGATTTCAATAAGTGGCGGAGAGATAGAGATTCGAATTCCGGAATCGATCCCATTGGAACAAGGGGGCTTTCCCCCGCACTACTCCGCTGTCTGCGGTCTGTGTCTTTTGCAATGGATACGCATCTGTCTTGGACAAAATGGCACAATGCTGCCTGCCGCCCTCTCCCCTTCTCCAAAAGATTGAGGCTTCCCTGTCCTGCAACAGGAAAACCTCATGCATGCTGGTGTGTTTGGAGTGGGCGCAAGTGCCGCGAAGCGGTTTGGCCTTGTTATGGCACGGGCGCGCAGGCAGGAGCCAGACAAAGTGCAAGCCCTGCCCTTGGCAAGAAACTCTGCCCACCTGGCTTTCCCCAAAGCAGATGCTGGCACACTTTTCCTGTCGAATTTTTGATGACGACTGGTACACTTTTGCTGTCGAATCTTGGCACAGAAATTCTGTCGCCCAAAATCGGCTCACGCCCCTCACAGGATGGCCCTGCCAAGGCACAATATGCCTGCCAGTACAATGACTGCCTGGACAACCTTGCGAAAGGTTTCCGCATTCACCCTCTTCATGACCGGCATGGAAAGCAGGATCCCCAGTACCACAAAGGGCACGCAAAAAAATACATAGTGGAGTATTTCAGTCGTATAGAGGCCAGCCGAAGCCTGCATGGTGCAGGTAACCAGAATGCGCAAAAGGAAGTAGATGCTGGTGGTTCCAAGGAAGATTAGCGGCTGCCAGCCAGCCTGCAGACCGTAAATGGCGACAACGGGTCCATCTATGTTCACGCAGGTACCAAGCATGCCGCCTATCATGCCCACGACAATGCTTGCTGCCGTGCTTTCCCGCAAGAGACTGACGTTTTTGAAAAGAGCCATGCCCGCAGTGCAGAAGATGAGCATGATGCCCACGAAGATTTCCAGGATATGGGCAGGAGCGTACTGCAGGATGAACAGGCCCAAAAGGGAACCGGGGATGGTGCCCCCAAACATGAGCATGGCAGTCTTCCAGCGACAGTAGCGAAAGTATCTGAGGCTCATGACAAGGCCGACAGACAAACCTGTGAGACAGGAGACAAGCACCACAGTCTGCACGGGCATGACGGTGATCTGTATGGCTGTCGCGATAGCGGCGGCGCCTATGCCGCACAGGCCGCTGACAAAGGCGGCCACAAACCAGGCGAGAATCGAGACGAACAGGGAAAGATCCATGCTATTCCTTGAAATTTAGCAAAAAGAGCGCCTGGCATACAGTCTGGATTGGCGGACAGACGAAAGGTCCAGGGGGAACGCTTTGGGAGAATCTATCTGGCCAGGCAAAGAGAGTCAAAGCCATGATTGACTCCTCCAATCTCTTGATTTTTCAGAAATCTTGCCTATCATGCAAAAAAGTAACGACAAATACGTCACAAGCAAGAGGTACGTGCTATGATCCAGCGAGACTTCTATCTCAATCGCCTGATACGCCATATGTGGAACGGAGAAATCAAGGTAGTCACGGGGATTCGGCGCTGTGGCAAATCTGTGCTGCTCTTTGAGTTGTTCAACAACTATCTTTTGTCCCAAGGGGTAGAGGAAAATCATATCCTCAAGATAGAACTGGATCAAAGACGCTTCTACAGATTCAGGAATCCGATCACCCTGTGCGAGTTTGTCGAGAGCGTTGTCACAAAACATCCGGAAGAAAAATTTTATCTCTTTATTGATGAGGTTCAGTTCACGTTCAAGGTCATTGACAGAGAAAACGGTGATATCGAGGTTTCTATCTATGACATGCTGAACGAGCTCAAATCGTACAAGAATCTGGATGTCTATGTGACAGGCAGCAACTCTCAAGGCCTTTCCAGGGATATCTCAACAGAATTTCGTGGTCGTGCCACCCAGATCCATGTTTTTCCCTTGAGTTTTTCCGAATTCTACTCGTTTTTCGGAGGAGACGAACAAAAGGCTCTTGAAAACTACATGCTGTATGGTGGCATGCCACGTCTTACATTTCTTCAAGATGAAAACGATAAAAAAGAGTATCTTGCCTCACTTTATCAGGAATTATATGTTAAAGATATCGTTGAACGATATAAAATAGAACGAGAAGATATATTAAATAATATTCTTGATTTTTTGGCATCTCAGATAAGTTCTTTGACAAATCCTACAAAAATAGCAAACTCTCTGACAAGCATGCGTAACGAAAAAATTAGTTCCTCTCTTGTCTCAAATTATACACAGCATATCATCGATTCTTTTCTTGTTTCCATGGCAAAACGCTATGACGTTAAAGGAAAGACATATTTTAAATACCCAAACAAGTACTACTATACGGATATGGGACTTCGCAACGCACGGCTCAACTTTCGGCAGTACGATCCGGGGCATATCATGGAGAATATCCTCTACCTTGAGCTTGTTCGGCGCGGCTATTCCGTTGACGTGGGCGTTGTGAGCGATCGCACCAATGGTGCCAACACTCAAAGGGAAATCGATTTTGTCGTGAATGACATGGACAAAAGAGTTTATATCCAGTCCGCCTTCAGGATGGATACAGAAGCAAAGGAGTCTTCCGAGCTCGCATCCCTGAAGCTTACGGGAGATTTTTTCCGCAAGGTGGTCGTTCGCATGGATATTCCCCACAACTTCCACGACAATCAGGGGATTTTCCACTGCAATCTCGTTGATCTGCTCCTCGATCGTGTCCAGCTCTTCTGAGCGCCGCCCACTCCTCCAAAGTTTGAGGCTCCCCTTGCCTTGCGTCAGGGGAGCCTCGTGCATATTGAAGAGGCGCCACACCCCCATGGCGTTTAGAAGGAATAGAGGAACATCAGGTTGGCGTTCCAGGCGTCACGCGTGGTGTCGTCCCTGCCGTTGATTTTGGAGCTGCCCCAGACATCCTCGGATTTGTCCAGCCACAGGGCAATATAGCCCACGTCCAAGGCAACTTTCAGATTTTCGTACACATCAAGGACAGAGGTCACGCCAAATTCCATGGCAGAGTCATGATCCGTCAGATACATGTTCTCGACACCGTAGGCCTGGCCGCCAAAGTTGTTGGGCGTGGGATTGAAGTCGCGGCTGCGCGCCTCGTCCAGGATGCCGGCACTGTTTGTGCCGCCTATGTAGTACACCCGGAAGATGTGAGTCAGGTTCTCGATAAAGCTTACGTCACGCACGCGCAGGCCAATCGCCCAGGAGCCAGCGAGGTTGTTGTACATGGCAGCGTCGCGACCGATGTAGACCTTGCCGTCCAGGGCGTAGTTGGAAAAGACATTGTCCATGGCGCCAGTGCTGATGGAAGGCAGACGCTCGGAACCGTTGCCAAGGTTTGCGTCGTCGCCTGTCGCGTACCAGCCCACAAGGCCGGGTGTGCCCCAGTCAAAGGCGTATTCCACAAGCAGGGCACCCATCCAGCCCTGACGGTTGAAGGCGCTCGAATCAAAGCTCACAGTGCCGTAGGTAAAGTCCCAAGCTATGCGCAGGGCGTCCATGACCGTAATGTCGCCGGTCACACCAGCCCAGAAACCGTTGCCGTAGGAGTCGAAGGCCTTGTTTGCGCCGCGCAATATCCCCATGTTGGCCCAAGCAGGCAAAAGTCCTCTGGTGATCCAGGGGCCGGACACGCCCGTGGCATTGCTGAAATTGCCATACTTCTCGCCGTTAAGGTCCCCTTTCTCGTCGTAGCCCTTGAAGGCATTGGGGCCAATGGCTGCGTACATGACCCAAGGTGTCACCTTGCCCATATCGAAGGTCACGGGCAGGGTCAGCACAAAGGCGTCCAGATTGTCCAGATAGTTCGCGTAGGAATGTCCCCCGCTGCCATTGGGGCGGCCAGCGTAGTTGTCGTTGTAGAGCCTGCCCCAAAAACCGCTCACGCCCACGTTCTCGTGGAACTGCCAGCTGAAGGCCACTGCAGCAAAGTCATCGCCAAGGCTTTGCGGCTTTGCCATGGCGTAGCTTGGCACAATGGCGCCCTGCAGGCCCATGCGCACCTTGAAGTTCGTGTCCGGGATGGTCCAGTCTATGTAGGCGCGGCGCACCTCTATGATGGGCTGATCCGTGCCAAGAGCGCCACCAGTCGGGGCGTCGCCCCATGTAGTTTCGCCGATTTCGAAAAAGACCGTGCCGGAGAGATACTCCGAGACCACAGCGTCCACCTGTATGCGCAGCCGCTGCTTGGCGTCGAATTCGTCCTGGCTGCCGTTGTAGCCTGTCTGGCCGTTGCCGCCAGTGAAATTTCCGTTCTGGCCGTAGTCAAAGTTCACGACCCATTCGCCGGCAACCTTGAAATCCACTGCCCGGACACCTTGAGCCTGCGCGAAAACAAGTCCTGCTGCCAAAAGCAATACCTGCAGCCCCCTTGCAAGGACTCCTGCCCCTTTTCTAGGACTTTTTTTCAAACTGCCATCTTTCTGGACAGCCTCTCTTGTGTTGTTCCTCATCCTTCTCCCCCAGTATTTGTCAGATAGTCCACCACATTCCAGTACTCTGCCACACCGCCAAGGCCAGTGCTCGCGTCAAAGACAAAGAGCCTCTCCTCGTGGCTTTGGGAGCGCATGATCCAGAAAGGCTTGCAGATACGTGCAGCCTCCTGCCCAAGACTTGTCATGGTGGCCCAAAGTCCCAGTGGTCTGTTGTAGAATTTGCCTATGTCCCGCAAAAGATCGCTGTACCCCTTTTGAAGGGCCTCTTCTTTTGTCACAGTGCAGGACACCACGTGTGCTCTGGCCCTGACCAGGAAATCCTCACCCCTGAACACCAAGGCTTCCGCCAACTGCCTGCCCCCACACGTCTTGAGCGCATTGTCCGGATGTGCGCAATCCTCCGGGCCTTCGGCAAACACAATGCGCTCGCACACACTTTCCGGGGCCTGAATGAGCTTTTGCGAGCGAGCGCTCACACCATCCAGAATGCGCAGCTCTTCAACCTGCCTCTTCCCGAAGAATCGCCAGGAAAGCTCCTCCCGATAGCTCAAGAACCAGTAGGGGTAGTAGAGCAGATCGAAAAAGACCTCTTCCTTCAGCCTGCGCAAGAAACCGTAGCGCTTGTACAGGGCAGGAACAGTCCAGTTGAGGCCCGAGCTTGAAAGCTCCTGCCCCAACCTTCCCGTATCGTCTAGAGTCGCGCGAACTTCTTCCACAGCCGTGCCATATCCTCTCTCAAGAGCTTTTCCCTTGTAAGCCAGTACACAGCAAAGAAGCTGAGCGGCGAGATCACAAGGCCCACCAACAGCGCAGGGATGCCGGTTGCCTTCTGTCCGACAATGGTCCAGATGGGAATGACAATCATGGTTACTACCATCTGCGCAATGACTGCCCTTGCTGGTGTGTGCGGGAGCAGAATGACGCCTATCATGGGCATGAGGAAGGTGAAGACCAGAAAGCCGAAGGCAAAGACGCCAATCCAAAAAATGATCGTGGGAGGCTCAATGGCAAGCAGCATTGAGACCAGCACAAAGAACGAGGCCCCTGCGCGGTTGTAGAGGACAGGATGCTTCTCGTATCGTTCGGGGATGATCAGTTTGAAGATGTCTTCGGAAAGGGTTGCTGCCGCAACCACGATGCTGCCGCTCACTGTGGACATGATGGCCGAAAGTATGGCCGCTATGAAAAGCCCGCCTGTCACAGGCGAGAGAACCTTTTGTATGAGCAGGGGTATGACTGCGTCCGGGTTGGGTATGGTTGCCGGATCGAGCACAAGGCGTGCCATCATGCCTGTGGGCACAAGCGTCCAGGCAAGGATAGCGGAAAAGAAGGTGCAGATCACAAGAGCGGTGCGCGCTGTGCGCACGTCGCGCATGCTGAAGATGGCAACGCTTTGCTGTGGCAGGGCAAGACCCACAAGGCCGGTGATTACGACTATGATCACAATCTGCGTGACCGGAATCTTCCCGCCACCCGTGATGTCCAGAAGGTTCGGGTCAATGGCCGCAAGGCTTAAGTTCAGCTCAGGGATGAAGTTCCAGTGCAGGCCGCCGAAGGCCACGGTGGCAGTCGCCACCATGATGACTATGGAGCCAATGATCATGAGAACGCCCTGCAGGCAGTCCGTCCACACAGAGGCAAGATACCCTCCCAGAATGCAGTAGACGCCCACTATGCCTGCGCCAAGGAAAAGGCCGTTCAGATAGGATGTCTCGAGCGTCACGCTGAAGATCTCACCCGTTGCCTTGAACTGGGCAACAAGGGAGCCCCCAAGGCCTATGACTATGGCTGCAGCCGCAAGGATGCGCACAGTACGGCTCTGGTAGCGCTTTTCCAGAAGCTGCGGCAGGGTCAGCACATTGAAGTGATCAAAGGCAACCTTCAGGCGCTGGCCAAAGACGCGAAAGGAAAAGAAGTAGCAGATGGGTGTCGCTATCCCCATGGAAAACCCAGCCCAGCCCACGTTCCAGGCCATGCCCGGGGCGCCCACGAGCTTCACGCCGCTCTCCCAGGTGGAGGCGAACTTGAAAGCCGTAAGCCAGGGCCCAAAGCCCTTGCCGCCGAGAAAGTAGTCCCTGGAATCGCGGATGCGGCGCGAGGCAATCCAGCCAATGGCAAGCATGAGTACAAAGTACCCGACAAGTATGAGAATGGTTACGGTCATGACAAAAATCCCGATGTGATCAGGCTTGCGGTCGTATTAGCCATCTGGATGTCCGGCTTACGGGGGATTGGCGGACCTTTCCGGCTTTAGGCGTCGTGTCCTTCTTCGTTGCCAGTGTGGGGCTTGTCCTTTTGCAGTGCCCACCAGATGCCGTAGCCTGTCACAAGGACAAACTGCAGCAAAAAGACGCCGACGTAGAAGAGAAAGGTATCGGCTGGCATGTTGGCGATCATTTAGGTGCTCCTTGCTGGATGCTCCCTGTTTTGTGTCCGAAAGGCCCCCTGTCCCTTTGTCACAGACAGGGGGTGCACCTCACCAGGGCAGTACAGGGCGTCGCTCCCTGTCTGCGGAGACAGTGATGGCCTGGGCCGGGCAGTACTTTTCGCACAGAAAACAGGACTGACAGTCCTGCAGATAGGTGATGACAGGGTATTTCTTCTCGTCCCTGCGCAGTACATCCTGCGGGCAGATGGTCACGCACAATCCGCAGCGCAGGCACTTTTTCTTGTCTATGTGTCTGACTCCCATCAGATGTTCTCCCCGAGTTTTCTGGCAGCGGCAATGGAGGCGTGCAGCTCGCGCTTCCTTTCAGGGCGCAAGGGATAGCGGTCAATGGGGATGTCCTTCGTGGACAGCGCAAGCCCGTCGTCGCTACCCTTTTCAATCATGATCCACTTGAGCCAGTTTTCATTGTCGATTTCCGGATAGTCCAGGCGCAA
>ENA-ORSJ01002851-ORSJ01002851.1-human-gut-metagenome-genome-assembly--contig:-NODE-2851-length-10643-cov-11.575935_pt1 | contig 10643 bp, 7 predicted proteins | sample MGYA00242191_ERZ509158 | MGnify/ENA primary metagenome ERZ509158 (study PRJEB26280, sample SAMEA2338623) | human gut metagenome | biome: human gut; feature: human-associated habitat; material: faeces... | reverse complement strand
GCGGGGAGTGGGCGGAGAGGAGTTTCGGCGGCATCGGGGAGGAGGCTGGATGCCGGGTATCGGGAAGAGGTGAGCGATGTGGGCGGGTTGCGGGCGGACGATGCGGGTGCTCCGGAGGGCGTAGACGGGGTGCAGGCGAGGGAGGCGGGCTGGACGGGTCGGGTGTTGCCGGAGAAGGGGGCTTCGGAGTGAATCGGGGTGTGGCGGAGCGGGCGGGGAGCCGGCGGCGGCAAAAAATGGGGGTGGAGGTGCAATTCGGAGGGGGTGCGGAGTACGGTTTTTGCAGGAATTTCGTAAATTTGTTTGGAAATGCGCTGCGATGACGCCGTACCGGGTGCCGCACCTTGCCGGCCCGAGGGTCGGGCGAAGGCTCCGGCCGGGGAAGGAGAGCACTGCCGGAGAAAAGGCTTCGGCCGATGAGAAAAACGCCGCCGGGAAGAGGGCTTCGCTCGGGAGAAAGGAGAAAAACATCCGTCGGGGCGGGGACTGCCGGCAGGGCGAGGCCTGACGTCGGGATGGAGCCCCTCCTTCGGGAAGGGATGTTCGACCGGGCGTAGGTCTCTGCCGGAGAGCTATCCTACCTCCGCAAGGGCGTGTGCAGCAGCCGTTTCTGACCCGTCAAAAACAACTGACCATGTGGAACTTTTTCGAAAAACTTTGTCATGAGGGACATCGCTCCGAGCCGGGGGCCGAGACCGAGTCGCAGGAGGGCGAGGCGCTCTACGACCGCATCTGGAGCTCGCTCGAGGAGAAGGGCATCTGCAACGAGCGGGGTTGTCCCGAGGGGCTGACCCACGGCGAGCGGCTCTTCTACGTGACGCGGGTGGTCGAGGACGAGGTGCGCGAATGCGGCTTCTTCGGCCTCTGCTACAACCGCCACGCCCATCTGCTGGAGCCGGCCGTGCGCTACTTCCGCGAGCTGGGTGCGGTGCGCCGTGCCGACATCGTCGAGCGGGCGCGCCGCGTGCTGGAGGGCATCGAGTCCCCCTGCTGCGAGCATGCCACGGAGGAGGACGAGGCGAAAATCGACGCGCTGCAGACGGAGTATCAGTCGCTCGACGAGAACTACGAGGCGATGCTGCTCGGCTACGTCAAGAGCCATCCCGAGGAGTTTCCCGCCTGAGCGGGGACGGCCTGAACGGGGCAGCCTGAGCGGGGCGGCCCGAAAGAGTGCGTCCGGAGCGGAGCGTTTTGGGCGTAGCGGTCTGCAGAAGTGCGTCCGGAACGGAGCGTCCTGGGCGTAACGGTCTGCAGAAGTGCGTCCGAAGTGGGCGGCCAGAGTGAAGGCGGCCTGAGAGGGAGCAGCCTGTGCGGGGATGTTCCGGGCGGAGAAGGTCTGCGCAAGCGGGTTTTGAGTGCGGAGAGGAACCGTTGTCGGCATCCGGGCCGGAGGTTCGGGCCGCGTGCATTCTTCGTCCGGCGCCGAGCCGGGCGGCGGCACGCTTTTCCGCCGCCTCGATGCAGGCAGAGGGCGCAGGCCGCGGCAGGGTGCGGGCATCAACGGACCCCCTCCGGCGCCAATGGACCCTACGGACCAACGGACCAATGAATCCGACGGACCCGACGGAGCAGGCCCGACAGACAAAATCGGCGAGCGGCCGGAGAACAGCCCGTGGAACGACCGGCCAACGACCTGCTGAACAGCTTGAAAACCGGACAAAACAGGCGGGATGTCGGCAAACGGTCGGCGGAGCAGCCGGCCAACGACTGGCCAAACAGACAAACGAAGAGAGAAAAACAGACGAGGGACCCGTCGCACGACGGGTCCCTCGTCTGTTCGGTTCGGCTCTCTACAGCCATTTCTTGAAGCGGAAGAAGAGAATCGTCAGCGCTGAGCAGAGCACCATGAGCGCCAGCGCGAAGAGGTAGCCGTAGTCCCAGCTCATCTCGGGCATGAACTTGAAGTTCATGCCGTAGATGGAGGCGATGAGCGTCGCGGGCATGAAGATGACGGCCGCCACCGAGAATATCTTGACGATTTCGTTCTGCTCGATGTTAATCAGACCCAGCGCCGCATCCTGGATGTAGTCGAGTCGCTGGAAACTGAAGTCGGCGTGGTTGATGAGCGAGTTGACGTCCTTAATCATCAGCTGCAGCCGCGGGTAGATATCGCTCGGGAAGCGCTCCGAGCGCAGAATGCCCGAGAGGACGCGCTGGCGGTCGAAGATGTTCTCGCGCAGCGACATGGTGCTCTCCTGCAGGGCGCTGATGCGGTGCAGCACCGCCTTGTCGATGGCATCCTCCGAATTGATGTCCTTCGAGAGGGTGCCTACCTGCTTGGAGACCAGCTCGACCAGGTCGGCGTCGAAGTCGATGCGCACCTCGAGCAGCGAGATGAAGACGTGGTAGCCCGTCGAGTAGCTGCGGTAGTTCATCTGAAGCCGCTTCTCCGTCTCGCGGAAGGTGCGGAACTCGGCGTTGCGCACCGAGACCAGCACGCCCTCGTTGGAGATGATGAACGAGACGGGTTCGACGAGGAACGACTCCCCCGTCGGAACGAAGAAGTTGGAGTTGGAGATGATGGCTTTTTCCGTCTCGGAGTACTTCGACGTCGACTCAATCTCCTCGACCTGCTGTTTGGTCTGGAGACTGATTTCCATGAAGTTCTCCACGGCCTTCTGCTCCTTGATGGTCGGCAACAGCATGTCAATCCACAGAATGTCGTCGTAACCCAGGTCGTCGAAGAGCTTGGTGTCGGCGTTGCGGATGATTTTGTTGTATTGCTTGAGGTAGATGGTAATCATTGTGGCTCCCGTTTAGAAATTGCGTAATCCGTATCGGCAAATCGGGCGGTGCTCAGGCGGCACCCGTCGCTACCTTCAGCCGGGATTGGTCCGCAGCGCGTTCTTCACGCCGGAGGACCACAATCGTTTGAGAGCCTTGTGTTTCTCGAGGTCGAACAGGTAGTCGACCTCCGAGGAGAGATGTTCGTAGATTTCGAGCAGCGCCTCGTCGGGAACCGATTCGCGCACCGCCTCGAAGGTGTGCTCCAGTCCGAAGGTGAGGGCATACTCCAGCGCCTCGATTTGGAGCAGGTCGGTCCCCTTGCGGGCGACCCAGACGCCCAGCGCCACGGGCAGCTGCTCGGTGGCGCACCACTCGCCCGTGAGGTCGGTCACGTGGGTGAAGAGCCCCTCGGCGTCGGCGGCCTTGCCTCCGCCCAGCACGAAGCCGTCGCCCGTTTCGACGCGGAAGAGCAGCTCGGAGTCGTCGAGCGGGACATATTTGGGGGTGAGTCCCCAGCGCTTGCCCAGCAGGTAGGCGGCCAGATGGGCGGCCGTGGGCGACTGGGGGTCGAGGAAGAGGCGACGGAGTTCGCGCGGGGGGTCGTTGCTCAGCAGCAGCGCCGAGCGCGACGGGCCGGTGGCTCCGACGCAGTATTCGGTGACGATGTCGGCGTCGTGAAGGTCGGGCACGAGGGCGGCCGGAACGAGGGCCAGGTCGGTCTCCCGTTCGGCAAAGAGTTCGGCGCAGCGCTCCGGTGTAGCCGCCAGCAGCTCGCCGACGCGGAAGTCAGGAGCGTGCCGGATGCCATAGATGAAGGGGAGCGCGTCGGGATACGACGCTACGGCGATATGGGGTACTGTGACCATCATCCATGGGTTGTGAGCAATTGGTTCAACACGCAAAGGTAAGCAAAAATCGGAAGTTTATTCCACATTTTCGAGAAAATCTTGCCCGACCTCTTGACAAGGGGGTGTCGGGGTTGTATATTTGCCGTGTAATCCACAGTCGGCCGCCTCCGTTCGGGAGGTTATCAACACCGCCAATCGGTTGATTCATAGAGTTACGGCCGAAGTTATCAACCCGTTTCAACAGCTTTCGACACTTTATCGACACGTTGTCGACACTTCGCCCCCCCCCTCGGGCGCACCGCCGCTCCGGTTTACAGCCGCGCCGCAGCATTGTTCCATCGGTTCACAGCCGCACCGCTACCCGGTTTCCCGCTGCACCGCTCACCGCAGCACCGTTTTATTTGCATCGCTCCGCCGTTTTCCCGCCGTGCCACAGCATTGCCGTCCTGCTTTTCGCTGTACCGCTTCTCTGTTGCACCGAAGCATCTCTGTCTTTTTCCCGCTTTACCGCTGCTCCGTTTCATCTCTGTACAGCGGCATTGCTCCACCGGTCTTCCCTTCGCGGCTCTGCCGCTTCGCCGCTTCGCCGGTTTCGGCCCCTTCTGCTCGAAAACCCTTTCCTGCTCTTTGTTTTTCCTTTTCCGGGATGCCTCTCCCCCTTTTCCCGGGATGTCTGTCTGCCCGGCGTCGGCTCCGGCCGGCTACCCGGAGGCCTCGGCAACGGAGCCCCCGACGCGGCGGCAGCTCTCCGCTCCGCACCCGAAATCCCGTTCCACATCTTGGCTCGGGCGATTCCACCCCCGGCGGTCGAATCGCGGCCCCTGCGGCTCAGCCGCACCGGAACGCAGGATGGAGGGGCGGGGCGTCGGAGGGGTAAGAGGCGCCGGAGCGGTAGAGGAGAGGAGGAGGACATGAAGGGGGAGGAAAGGGGAAAAGGTGCGGTGGGGACCCTGACGTGGAGGGGTGGGGCGACCCTCCCGGGGAGGAACTCCGGCGAGCCGAGGCTCGGGCGGACCGGACCTTTGACGGGCCGAGCCCCGGATGAGCCGGGACCTTGATGGAACGGCCCTTTGCTGACCGGGGGAGGGTGACCGAACGAACCCTCGACGGGCCGAGACCTTGACGGAACAGCCCTTTGGCTGACCGGAGGGGTTGTCCGAACGAACCCTCGACAGGCCGAGACTCGGGCGGGTCGGGACTTGAAGGGGTGCGACTCTCTCGGGAAGGAACTCCGGCGGGCCGAGGCTCGGACGGACCGGACCCTTGACGGGCCCTTTGGCTGACCGGAGGGGTTGTCCGAACGAACCCTTGACGGATCGAGACCCGGACGGGCCGGGACCTTTACCATTACCATCTTTTTCAGTCCGGCCCTGCCATCCCTTCCACTCTTTCACCCTTCCGTTCGGCCGCCCTGCCGCCCACCCGACCGTCCGCCCGCTTAACTGCCCAGGCCGCCTCTTCGGCCGCCCCACCCGTTCTCCCGCCCCGGGCCCAAACCCCGGCGCCCAAAGCTCGATGCTCAACCCCGGCGTCCAAAGCTCGATGCTCAACCCCCGGCGCCCGACCCCCCCCGGGTCCAACCCGGCGCCCTTCCCCGGACCCCATCTGCACCCTATCCCGAAAAACCAACACACCACGCGATATGATACAGTTTACGCAACTTCCCGAAAACAATGCGCCGCTCGGCGGCGAACTGCGCTGCATCTTCGAACTCGATGATGTGAGCGGCGAGGCCGAAGACCATCTTCTGCAGCTGCTCGATGCTCGGACGGGCAACACCCTCGCCACGCGGCGCTATGCCCGCTGCTTCGGCGGGTCGGCCGACATCGCCCCCATGCTCCGCCCGCAGGCCTGCTTCACCCCCGCCGCGGGGTCGACCGGATTCTTCGACGACGAGGTCCGGACGGTTCAGATTGTGGTGCGGGCCGACGATGCCCGCTCCGACGCCCTCCTCTTCCTGCCCGTGGGCGGGGTCTCGGCGCAGGAGGCCGGAAAGGCCGTGGCCCCCGGGCTGCGGACGACGATGCCCCTCTGCCGCCTCATCTCCCCCGTCGAGTGCGAGGAGCTCACCCTCTTTGCCGAAGAGCCCCTCCGCGTGACGGTGACGGCCCATATGGGGGGCGAGCGGACCGAGAGCAGCAGCTACCTCTCGACGCACGGCGGCTGGCAGCTCTTCCGGCTCAACATGAACGACCTGTCCGAAGAGACGGTGCGCGTGACGGTCGAGGCGGGCGAGTGGGGCACGGTGACCTACTCCGTGGCGCCGGCACCCCACGGAAGCCGCCGTCTGGCGTGGCGCAGCGCGGCGGGCTCCGTCGAGCACTACACCTTCCCCTTCGAGACGGTCGTGGCCAAGCAGACGGTCAAGGAGCGCGTCTACGGCGCCGCGGGCCACGAGGTGGTGCGCATCACCTCGGAGCGCCTCGTGACGCTCCGCTCGGCCTTCGAGCGGGAGGAGGTGATGGAGGCGCTCGCCGGCATCGTCTCCTCGTCGCAGGCCTGGCTGCTCTGCGGGGAGGAGTACCTGCCCGTCGACGTGGTCACCAGCGAGGTGGAAATCAACCACCACGGCACCTACGACGCGCTCGAGGTTGCGATTCGTCCCACCCGTAAGGAGGTTGCGCTATGAGTTCCGAAATCCGTATCGATGACCAGCCCTGCGACCTGAACGGTACGCCGCAGCTCCGCCCCGGATTCGATGCCGCGGCGCTTGCCGACCCGGCGACCGCCCGCGAGGGCTCCTCCATGGAGCTGCTGCTGCCCCGCTCGCCGCGCAACGACCGCCTGCTGGGCGACGCCTATGCGCCGCAGGGTACGCGCACCTTCAACCTCACCACGCGCCGCGTCGACATCGAGTGGAAGGGGGCGCTCCTCTTCAGCGGTACGGCGCGCCTGCTCTCGTGCGGCCCCGAGGGCTACCGCCTCGAGCTGCGCGACGGGGCGCCGCAGTGGGCCCGCAGCGCCGCGCTGGGAATGCTCCGGACGCTGCCCGTCTCCTTCCGCATGCAGCTCACGCCGGTCGACATCTGCGCCGGATGGAGCGACTCCTCGGCGGTGAAGTTCTTCCCCGTGGTGCGCGACGACTACCCCAAGCAGAGCTCCGGAACGGGGCTCTATCCCGCCGAGCGGCTCCTCTCGGTGGACGACTACCACCCCTTCCTGCAGCTGGCCCCGATGGTCGAGGCCATCTTCACCGGGGCGGGCTACACGGTCGAGAGCCGCTTCCTCGAATCGGAGTTCTTCCGCTCGCTCTACATGAGCGGCGCCTACACCTCGCACGACACCTCGCTCCTGCAGAAGCGCATGGGCTTCTTCGCCCGCCGCCTCAGCACCGCCCGGGCGCAGGCCGACTCCCTGGGACGGGTCTACGCCGACCCCTACCGCACGCAGTACAGCGTGGGCAACATCGTCGAGACGGCCCAGCCGCAGAGCGTCGACGAGGACGGCGAGCCGCTGGGCGAGCAGCTCTTCAACAACGGCGGCTGCTTCCGCCAGGAGGATGGCGGCATCGTCTTCCGCCCCCTGAGCGAGGTGACCGTCGGCTTCGAATACTTCCTCCGCTACACGACCGAGCACCGGATTCTGGACCGCAACCGCCTCACGGGCTTCGATTCGCTCTACCTGGGGACGGGGAGCCGGCTGCAGTTCTCGCTGGCCAACCGCTTTGTGGACCGGCGCAACAACCTGAGCCCCAACTACGAGTATCTGGTGGTAGTCTTCGGCCACAAGGAGGGGGCCGAGTACCGGCTCACCTACGTCACCGGGGGCAAGTCGCAGACCTGGTGCGAATTCTCGGGCCGCACGGCCAAGGTCTCCACCCCTCCGACCGGCTCCTTCTCGAACCCCATGCTCATGCGCCGGGGTCTGAACGTCTGGATAGAGTACACGCTCGACTGGGCGCTCTACGACGGCTACCTCGAGGAGCGGGGCACCACGACCGTCGAGCTGCGGGTGAGCTCGACGCCCGTCACCGCTTCGCCCACCTCGCCCGTGCGCTTCGACACAATCTTCTTCCAGGGCGCCGAGCCGGGAATGACCCTCACGCTCGACAAGGAGTGCTCGATGCGCCCCCTCTTCTCAGGACGTCCCGGCTACGACGAGCTGCTCGAATTCGGCGACGTGGCGCGCCACGAGGTGCGGCAGATGGAGCTGCTGCAGGCCGTCGGACACCTCTTCAACCTGCGCTTCTTCACCGAGGAGCCCTCGCGGAGGGTCTGGATTGAACCGGCCGACGACTTCTACGGCGCGGGGCCCGATGCCGACTGGCGCTCGCGGACCGACTTCTCGGAGCCGGTCGAGTTCGAGGAGCTCTCGCCCGGATTCCGCGAGCGGCGCACGTGGTGCTACGCCGCTGCCGAGGGGGCCGTGGCCCGAGCCGACGAGGAGTCGGGCGAGGAGTTCGGCGCCTGGAGCTACGAGATGACCAGCCGGGCCACGAAGATGGGCGAGGAGCGGCTGCGCAACCCCCTCTTTGCACCGGTCTTCAGCGTGAAGGGTTACTACGCCAATGCCGCCTCGGCCTCGCTGCTCCAGGTGGGCGACCGCGACGCCGAGGTGCCCGACGGCAACATCGCCCCCACGGTGGTGCGCTACTGCGGCCTCCACTCGCTGCCCGAGGGCGAGCGGTGGGGATTCCCCTACGAGCAGGCCGAGTACCCGCTGGCGGCCTTCAACCATGCGGGCGATGACGAGACGGAGCCCTTCACGCTCACCTTCGGCGACCTGGAGGGGGCCGAGGGGCTGCGCAGCCGCTACCTCGCCCAGAGCGAAATCGAGGACCTCCGCCAGCGCATCACCCTCACGCTGCGGCTCGAACCCCACGAATATGCGGCGTTGTTCACCCCCGGGACGGGGATGCCCGACATCCGCTCGCGCTTCCGCCTGGATACGGGCGCGGGCGAGGTGGTCGCCATCCTCGAGGCCGTCGAGCGCTACGACCCCGAGCGGTCGTCGGCCCGCTGCCGCTTCATCCGTCTGATGGAGGACGGCCTGCGATGAGCGGTGAGGAACGGCTGGTGGCGATGCTCGCCCGGGAGCTCCGCGGACGGAGCCCCGAGGAGGCGGCGCGGCGGCTGCTTGCGCGGGGGCTGGTCGCCCGCGGGGCCTGCGAGCGGTGGCTGCTCCGCGAAGAGGTCGAGCGGCGCATCGCTGCGGGTGCGGGGTGCTGCGAGGCGATGGAGGCCGTGGCCGTGGAGCTCGCCTGCTCCTATGGAAAGGTACGCAACTGTTATTATCAAACTTTCAAAAGTAACCATGATGAAATCGGAAATTCGGATTAGAAACAGCGCCGACGTCTGCTACATCGACATCGAAGGCAACATCGGCGTGCCGGAGGAGTGGCAGTTCGACGACCCCGGAGCGCGGGTGGCCACCTACGAGCGGTTCCGGGCCGCCGCGGCGCGCATCGCCGCGCTGGAGGCTGCCGAGGTGGTGGTCTCGATTCGCTCGACGGGCGGCGACGTGAACGACGCGCTGCTGATTTACGACGCGCTGCGCACCCTGCCGGGACGCATCACCACCCGCTGCTACGGCTACACGGCCTCGGCCGCGACGCTCATCGCGCAGGCCGCCTCCGAGGGACGGCGCGAGATTGCCGCCGGGGCGCTCTACCTGATTCACAACTCGGAGTGCTCGGTCGAGGGCAACGTCGTCGAGCTTGAGGCCCGCATCGGGCTGCTGCGCAAGACCGACGAGCGGCTGGCCGAAATCTATGCCGTCCGTTCGGGCCGTCCGGCTGCCGAATTTGCGGCGCTGATGGCCGAGAACAACGGCTCGGGACGCTGGCTCTCGCCCGAGGAGACGGTGGCGGCGGGGCTGGCCGACCGCGTCATCGGCGCCGAGGCAGGCAACCCCTCGGAGGGGAGTGCCGCCGGGGGTGAGGAGCTCTACGGCTTCGACGGCGGGGAGGATGCGGAGGCTCCCGACAGTCCCGACGGCTCCGACGGCTCCGACGGTCCCGACGGTTCCGACGGTCCCGACGGCGCTGACGGCTCCGGCTCGGATGCGGCTGTGGGCTCGGCCGTGGCTGCTGCGGGCGGTGAAGCCTTCGGCGGCGGGCCGCGGCGGAGCGGACTGCCCGAGGGACTGGTCCGCTGGGTGCGGCAGACGCTCCGCAGCTGGCGGGAGCGCCTCACGACGGAGCATCGCACGGCTGCGGCAAAGGCCGCGCCGCAACACTCCGCATCGCAGCATCCGGCGCCGGGCGGTCCGGCGGAGCAGCACCCCGCGCCGGGCGGCTCTGCTGAGCCGGTTCTGCCCGAGGCCTCGGCCGCAGCACCCGCATCGGAGGCGGCACCCGGAGCAGGAGGCTCTGCGGCGCTCTTCCCGTCGGAGGCGGCGCCCGCTTCGGAGGGTACTGCCGCAGCCCCCGCGCCGGAGGGTCCTGTTGCAACCCCTGCGTCGGCAGTTCCTGTGTCGGCGGCGGTGCAGCCCTCGGAGCGCATTCCGCAGTCGATGCGGCGCTCGGTGCTGGCGCTGCGGGAGGCGCAGCTGCGCGTCGAGCCCACGCGGGTGCGTCCCGTCGAGGACCCCTCGTGCCGCGAGCGGCTCCATACGGCCAACGAGCGGGCTTATGCCGAGGATGCCCGTTCGTTCGCCAAGAGCTGACCCCTTGCGGGCGGGAGCGTCGGGTCGTACCCCTCTGCCGGCCCGGCGGCCCCCCCCCTCCCGGCCGCTCCGGCGGAGGCCCGGGGTCCCTTCCGCCGGCCGGAGACCCTCCTCCGACGCCCCCCCCCTTCTCTTCTGTCAACTTTCCCCTCTCTGAACTGAAAAAAGGCGACTCCGGGATGCCGCCTACCGCGGAGCGCGGCCCCCGAAGCACCTCACGAACAATCAACCCTTTAACCATCCAAAAACACAGTTTGCCATGAGTTTTCTCGAAAACCCCAAGCAGTACACGGGCCAGGAGCTCGAAACCATCTTCTTCCGTCCGATGCTGAGCGGCCCTTCGGCCCAGGAGCTGGGCGTGCGCATCCTCTACAACATGCCGGTGCCGACGACCGTCCAGTTGTGGGACGGCCGCCGCGACATCCTCCAGAAGTACACGGCCGCCGGCTGGAGCGGCGGCGA
>ENA-ORSJ01002840-ORSJ01002840.1-human-gut-metagenome-genome-assembly--contig:-NODE-2840-length-10681-cov-4.889610_pt1 | contig 10681 bp, 10 predicted proteins | sample MGYA00242191_ERZ509158 | MGnify/ENA primary metagenome ERZ509158 (study PRJEB26280, sample SAMEA2338623) | human gut metagenome | biome: human gut; feature: human-associated habitat; material: faeces... | reverse complement strand
CGCAGGTCCCCCTCCAGGCACCGCAGCCGGTCCTCCAGGCCGTTTTCCGCCGCCGTCCGGCGGAAAAGCCCGCAGGCGGCGGGCTGGAGCTCCACCCCGGTGACGGTCAGCTCCGGCTCCCGGGCCAGCAGCAGCAGGCCCAGCAGCCCCGTGCCGGCTCCCAGGTCGCACACGGTCATCCCCCGCCGCAGCCGGGGAAAGGCCCCCAACAGAAACGTATCCGTGGAGGGGCGGAACAGTCCGTCGGCATATGCGAATGTATACCCGCCGGGCCAAAGCCGGTCCCAATGCTCCATGACGCTCCCCTCCCCGGTGTTTTTCCCTATTGTAATATACTTTTTCACAGGACGCAAGGCCATCCCGGCCCCCGGGACTGTGAACCGCCACGAAAAATGAAAGTTTACAGATATTTCATCCGGACAGGGGGTTGCATTTTCGGATTTTCATGATACAATAATGCCATAATCTGAATGGAGGTGCTACTATGGCTTATCAGATCGGTTCTGCTTGTGTCAGCTGCGGCGCTTGCGCTGACGTCTGTCCCGTGGGTGCTATTTCCCAGGGTGACGATCGTTATGTGATCGATGCCAACGCTTGCCTGGACTGCGGTACCTGCAGTGATACCTGCCCCAACGGCGCTATCAATCCTGCTGACTAATTACATCAGTCTGAAAAAATCCCCGGTGCCAGGCACCGGGGATTTTTTTGTCTGTTTCCGGGGATCAGCGGCACCTCTGGGCGGCCTCGCGGCCGGCCCGGAAGGCCCGGATGTTCAGCTCCTTCACCTTTTCGGGGACGGTGTCGGCCACCACCTGCTCCCAGTCGATCTGGGGACAGCCCAGGCTGTCGCACATGGCGCCGAACAGCACCACGTTCATGCACCTGGCGTTGCCCAGGTCCAGGGCGATCTCGCTGGCGGGGACGGCGATGGTACGGAACACCTTTTCCATGGCCTCGATGCAGCCGTCCGGATACGTCTCGGCCCCGGAGGCAATGGTGGTGGATTTGATGGCATAGTCATTGATGACGGCCACGCCGTCGGGCTTGAGGAACTCGGCGTAGCGAACGGCCTCCATCCGCTCCAGGGCCACCATAATGTCCGCCTCGCCCTTGCCGAACACGGGGCCGTAGACCTTGTCGCCCCAGCGGACCTGGGTGGACACGGAGCCGCCACGCTGGGCCATGCCGTGTACCTCGCTCTGCTTCACGTCGAACCCGGCCTGCATGAAGCCGTTGGACATGATCTTGGAGATCAGGATGGCGCCCTGACCGCCCACGCCCACCAGCAGCGCACTTTTCACGTTGGACATGTTACTTTTCCTCCTTTTCGATGGCGTCGAAGGGGCAGACCTGGGCGCACACGGTGCAGCCCACGCACTGGGTGCGGTCAATGACGGCCTTGCCGTTTTCCAGGGAGATAGCCGGGCAGCCCACCTTCAGGCAGCTGCGGCAGCTGCGGCACTTGTCGGCATTGACGCGGCACATGCCCTTCCGGAACTTATCCCGCTTGATCAGCAGGCAGGGACGGCGGGTGACGATGGCGGGCTGCTGCCCGGCGTCCAGGGCGTCCACGGCCTGGTCCACGGCGGCCTTCATGGCCTTCAGGTCCTGGGGATCCACCGTCAGCACCGGGGCAAAGCCCAGAGCCGTGAGGATTTTTTCCACGCTGAGAAGTGCGGTGGGGTCCCCCTGGAGGGTATAGCCGGTGCCGGGGTTGTCCTGGTGGCCGGTCATGCCGGTGATGCGGTTATCCAGCACGCAGGGGATCATGCGCCCCTTGTTGTACACGATCTCCGCCGCGCCGGTCATGCCGCTGTGGAAGAAGGTGGAATCGCCCACCACGCCGAACACCACCTTGCCGGTGACGCCCTCTTTTTCAAAGCTCTTGGCGATGCCCATGCCGGCGGAGAAGCCCGCGCCCATGCACACCACGGAGTCCATGCAGTTCAGCGGGGCGGCGCAGCCCAGGGTATAGCAGCCGATGTCGCCGGTGACCACATAGTTCTTGTTCTTGGACAGGGTATAGAAGAATCCCCGGTGGGGGCAGCCGGGACAGAGGGCCGGGGGCCGGTTGGCCGGGGCCACGTCCACGGTGCGGTAATCCGCCTTCTGGCCCAGCACCCGCTGGCGCAGCAGCTGGGTGTTCAGCTCGTACAGAAGGCCCGTCAGCTCCTTGCCCACGCAGGGGATGCCGGCGGCCTTGATCTGGTCCTCCATAAAGGGCTCCAGCTCCTCGATGACGTAGAGCTTCTCCACCTTGGAGGCAAAGTCCCGGATCAGGTCCATAGGCAGGGGGAAGGTCAGGCCCAGCTTCAGGAAGGACGTCCCCTCCGGGAACACCTCCTTGGCGTATTCATAGGCGATGGAGGCGGTGATGACGCCCACCCTGCCGTCGCCCATCTCCAGCTTGTTCAGGCCGTTTTCCAGAGCCCGGGTGCAGCCGTATTCCCGCAGCTTCTCCAGCCGCTCCTCCACCAGAGGGTGGTTGGCATAGGCGTGAGCCGGGGTGCAGACGAACTTGCGGACGTTGCGGGCATAGGGCGCATGGGTGTGCTCCGTGCGCTGGCCAAATTCCACCAGGCCCTTGGAGTGGCAGACCCGGGTGGTGGTGCGGTACAGCACTGGCGTGTCGAACAGCTCGGACACCTCGCAGGCCAGGGCCACAAAGTCCTTGCACTCCTGGGCATCGCTGGGCTCCACCATGGCGATCTTGGCAGCCCGGGCATAGTGGCGGTTGTCCTGCTCGTTCTGAGAGGAATGGCAGCTGGGATCGTCGGCGGTGACCACGATGAACGCGCCGCCCACGCCCATGTAGCCGGCGGTGAACAGGGGGTCCGCCGCCACGTTCAGACCCACCATTTTCATGGTGCAGAAGGAACGGGAACCGGCGATGGACGCGCCGTAGGCCACTTCGGTGGCTACCTTCTCGTTGGGGGCCCACTCGCAGTAGACATCGTCCTTATACTGGGGCAGATTCTCCAGAATCTCGGTGCTGGGGGTGCCGGGGTAGGCGGAACAGATTTTGATCCCGGCCTCATAGACGCCCCGGGCGGTGGCCTCGTTGCCGGACATCAGGTGCTTCATGGTGATCTCCTTCCTTTCTATACGCAGTGGGGTGGTTATGATGTGGAAACCCGCCGGGGCGGCCCGTCCCCCTTCCCAAATGTGACGGGCCGCCGCCGGTGGACGGAAAAATGCTCAGTATGCCAGAGGCTGGGCCTGGCCGTGGAGCACCCGCAGGGCGCCCTCCGCCAGGGAGCGCATCTCCTCCTCGCCGGGGAAGCGCAGCACCGGGGCAAGCCCCCCCACATAGGCGGTGATATCGTCGCAGAAGAACTGCTCATAGGCCATGCCGCCGGTATAGGCGATGGCGTCCACGTGGAAGCGCAGCACCGCCGCCATGGCGCCGATGTCCTTGGCCAGCTGATATACCAGGGCCTGGTATGCCTCCACGAATTGGGGGTCGCCCTCCGTGACCTTGGCGCAGATGACCCGGAAATCCGTGGTGCCCAGATAGGAGAACATCCCCGCCCGGCGGCCCAGGGTCTTTTTGACCTGGTCCTTGCTTCTGCCGGAATAACAGTAATCGATCAGCTGGTTCACCGGAAGGCCGCCGGCCCGGTCCATGCCCATGGAGCCCTCGTCCTTGACGTTGAACACGTCCACCACCCGTCCGTGGTGGTGGGCCGCCACGGACACGCCGCCGCCCAGATGACAGACGATAAGGTTGACCTGCTCATAGGGTCTGCCCAGCGCCGCCGCAGCCTTCCGGCCGATGGACTTCTGGTTCAGGGCGTGGAACTGGCTCAGGCGGCGGAAATCGGCAAAGCCCGTGTAGTGGGCCACGTCCGTCATCTCGTCCACGCACACCGGATCCACGAAAAAGGCGGGGATGCCCACCATGTCGCCGATGCGCCGGGCCAGATACGCCCCCAGGTTGGAGGGGTGCTCGCCGTAGGGCGCGGTCTCCACGTCGTGCATGACCCGGTCGTTGACGGCGTAGGTGCCGGAGGGGATGGGCCGGTACAGGCCGCCCCGGCCGCACACGGCGGCAAAGTCCGTCAGCCGAAAGCCGCCCTCTGTCACGGCGTCCAGAATGGCCTTCTGGCGGAAGTCCGCCTGGTCAATGACCCGGTCGAACCGGTCCAGCTCCTGGGCAGAGTGGTCGATGCTCTTTTTGAACAGCTGCTCCTCCTCGTCGAAAACGGCGATCTTGGTGCTGGTAGCGCCGGGGTTGATGATCAATACCTTCATAGGCGGGCTCCTCTCCGGAACGGGTTTTCACCGAATAACTTAATGAACAGTTTTATTATGGCAGTCCCGTTCCCGTTTGTCAACGGTGATTTCCGGGGATGGGAAAACCTTGTGGGACCCCACAAAAAAACCGCCCCCGGACCTGTCGTTTTGACAGGCCCGGGGGCGGGCGGGAACGGGGTTATTGCAGATTCAGGCGCTTTTTCAGCGTCAGAAGTGTGAGAATGTAGTACGCCGCGCATTCCAGGACGCTCCACGCCGCGGTACCCCAGATCACATAGGACAGGAGCACAGCCGCAGGCGGGTCCGCCCAGAAGTCGGGGTCCACATCAATGCGTATGCCTGCGGCGGTGACCACGGACAGAATGGTCTGCACGGCGATGCCGAAGCCGATGTAGAACACCACCGACAGCAGGAACTTGTGGTTGGAGAAGCTGTGGCCCAGGGAGATGGCGGCATAGAACCGCAGATACGACGCCAGCTCGGCAGCCAGAAGCAGCACCACCAGGCCCACGATGCATCCGGTGGCGTTGCCGCTCAGGGACTCCATCAGGGACCGCAGCCCCCGGAATATGCCGGCGAACAGGTTCTCGCCGCCCGCCACGGACAGCACCATGGTCCACATCAGCGCCGCCAGCACCGCCGACAGGATGCCCCATGCCATGGACACGATGAGCTTGGACCAGATCAGCTGGCTGCGGCTCACCGGCAGGGTGAACATCAGATAGCCCTCGTCGGTCATCAGGTTCTTATAGAACCGGTACACCATCAGCACCAGGGTCAGCAGCAGCACGCCGAAGGTGGTGAAGGCGAACAGCGTCATAAACAGCGTCCGGAAAATGGACAGGACCGTGCTCTCGGGATAGCGGCCCATCAGGGAGCCGGTGACGCTGGTGCCGCCTGCCGTCACCAGCAGCAGGGCGTATACCGGCAGCATGATGCGCCCGGTGGCCCGGAACTCGTATTTCAGCAGCTTACTCAGCATAGCGGAACACCTCCCGGAACAGCTCGTCCACGCTGCAGCCCTTTTCCTGGCGGATCTGGTCCACCGACTGCTGCAGAAGGACGCGGCCCTTGTTGATGAAGATCACGTCGTCCAGCACGTTCTCCACGTCGGCGATCAGGTGGGTGGAGATCACAAGGGACGCATTCTCGTTGTAGTTGGTGAGGATGGTGTGGATGATATAGTCCCGGGTAGCGGGGTCCACACCGCCGATGGGCTCATCCAGCAGATACAGCCGGGCCCTCCGGCTCATGACCAGGATCAGCTGCACCTTTTCCCGGGTGCCCTTGCTCATCTGCTTGATGCGCAGCCTGGGGCTGACGTCCAGGGCCGAGAGCATGTGCTCGGCGGCGTCCCGGTCAAAATCGGGATAAAAGTCGCCGAAGAAGTCCAGCAGCTGCACCACGTTCATCCAGCCGGACAGATACGTCCGCTCCGGCAGGTACGAGATCAGGCCCTTGGTCTCCGGCCCCGGGGTGTGCCCGTCGATGGTGACGGCGCCGCTGCTGGGCACCAGCAGGCCGTTGGCCAGCTTGATGAGGGTGGTCTTGCCGCTGCCGTTGGGACCCAGCAGGCCCACGATGCGCCCGGGCTCCACCGTCAGGCTGACGTGGTCCAGGGCCCGGGAGCTGTCAAAATATTTGGTCAGTTCCCGGCATTCCAGAATTGCCATGTTATTCCTCCTCCCATGTGTCCAGCAGCGCTTTCACCTGCTGCCGGCTATAGCCCAGCTGCGCCATGGACGAGAGATACTCCCTTGTCCGGCCCCGGGCCAGTTTCTCCTTGGCGCTCTGGATCACGGACAGATCCTCCGTGACAAAGCGCCCCGCCGTGCGCTGGGTATGCAGCAGGCCGGTGCCCTCCAGCTCCGCCAGGGCCCGCTGCACCGTGTTGGGATTCACCCCCGCCTCCGCCGCCAGCTCCCGCACGGTGGGCAGCCGCCCGCCGCTGGGAATGGAGCCCGACAGAATGGCCAGGGTGATCTGCTGGGTCAGCTGGGTATAGATGGGTTGGTCATTGCGAAAATACCACTCCATGGCCGCACCTCCTTGTATGATTGAACTATGCAAGTAATACAATAATACAATGATACAATTTTGTCAAGTCCCAAATGTAAACTTTTTCCGCATCGGTTGACGGGGCGGGCCGGGAAAGCTATACTGGAAGATGAAAAGAAGTATCCACCCCCTTCCGCAAGAAAGGAGCGCTTTTATGAACCATAGCTGGAACCACGATCCCTTCCAGGGCGGCGGACCGGTGCCCCACCGCCCGAAAAAGCAGCGCAAGCCCATCGGCACGCCTCTGGGCCGGACGCTGCTGAACCTGGCGGTGACGCTGATCTTCGGCGCCGTTTATTTCTATATCGTGCTGCCGCCGCTGAACCTGCATTCCGGCGAATTCTATGTGTTCGTGTTGCTGCTGTGCGCGGTGTACTGCGGCTGCGCCATTCTGACCTCCGGCTTTCAGGGCAGCGGAGCCAAGGGCTACTTCGGCTTCGTGAAAAAGCAGTGCACCGTGCCCTTTGTGCTGGCGGCGGCGCTGGCAGTCACGGCCATTGTGGGCGCGGCCGTCGGCTGGGAGGTGTTCCGGGCCGGCTCCTACCGGGACCTGCTGACCGTGGACAACGGCGACTTTGCCGCCGAGGTGGAGGAGATCAGCTATGACCAGATTCCCATGCTGGACAAGGACTCCGCCGAGAAGCTGGGCAACCGCAAGCTGGGCGAGCTGGCGGACATGGTGTCCCAGTTCGAGGTGGCCGGGGACTATACCCAGATCAACTACAAGGGCCGCCCGGTGCGGGTGACGCCCCTGCGCTACGGCGACTGGATCAAGTGGCTGAACAACCGCTCCCAGGGCCTGCCGGCGTATCTGGTCATCGACATGGTGACCCAGAATGTGGACGTGGTGCGCCTGGATCAGGGCATCCGCTACACCACGGCCGAGCACTTCGGCCGGAATCTGAACCGCTATCTGCGGTTCCGCTACCCCACCTATCTGTTCGACGCCCCGGCCTTTGAGATCGACGAGGACGGCAACCCCTTCTGGGTGTGCCCCCGGATCAGGAAGACCATCGGCCTGTTCGGCGGCACGGACATTGCCGGAGCCGTGCTGGTCAATGCCGTCACCGGTGAGTGCACCTATTACGACGCGGCGGATGTTCCCTCCTGGATCGACCATGTGTACCCGGCGGAGCTGATCATCCAGCAGTACGACTATCACGGCACCTATGTCAACGGCTTCATCAACTCCCTGTTCGGCCAGCGGGATGTGACCGTCACCACCGACGGCTATAACTATCTGGCCATCGGCGACGATGTGTATATGTACACCGGCATCACCTCCGTGGTGTCCGACGAGTCCAACATCGGCTTCATCCTGTCCAACCAGCGCACCAAGGAGACCCGGTTTTACACCGTGGCCGGAGCCGAGGAGTACTCCGCCATGGAGTCCGCCCAGGGCCAGGTGCAGCAGATGAAATACGCCGCCACCTTCCCCCTGCTGCTGAACATTGCGGACCAGCCCACGTATTTCATGGCCCTGAAGGATGCGGCGGGCCTGGTGAAAATGTACGCCATGGTCAACGTCAGCCAGTATCAGATCGTGGCCACCGGCAGCGACGTGGCGGAGTGCGAGAGCAACTACCGCCAGATGCTGGCCCGGTATAACCTCATCGACGACTCCGACGCCAACATCCCCGCCGACACCCAGGAGGCCGCCGGCGTCCTCTCCGATATCCGCACCGCCGTGATCGGCGGCGACAGCCGGGATTACCTGCGGCTTCAGGGCGAGTCGGTGTACTACGTCATCTCCGCCGCCGACGCGCCCCAGGTGGTAACGCTGAACACCGGTGACCGGGTCACCATCACCTACCGTCCCCAGGAGGGCGCGTCCATTCTGGAAGCCACCGCCGTCACGCTGGTGTCCGGCAGCAGCGGTACCGGCACCGTTGACAACCCCACGGACCCCATCAAAATCAACCCCGCCCCGGGCCTCGGCGACATCATCACCGATCCCGGCGACGGCGGACGGGTGGAGCTCCCGGTGGAGCCGCCCCCCGAGGAGGTCCAGCAATAACGGCAGTCCAAAAGGACCGGGCGTCAGCCCGGTCCTTCAGCTTATCAAGAGAGTTTTCGCTCCTGCCCGGCGGCAGCTCTGCATTTCGCAGGCATGGTGCCATACCCCGGAAACGGTGTCTGTAGGTTTACAAAAGACATTTTTTCTGCTACAATGGAGTCTGTCACAAAATTTACGCCCCCAAGCATCCGAAAGGAGATTTTTATCATGAACAACGAGCTCAAATCCATCCTGTCCCGGGTGGATCATACCCTGCTGGCCCAGAGTGCCACCTGGAACGAAATCAAGGCCATCTGCGACGACGGCATCCGGTACGGCTGCGCCAGCGTGTGCATCCCCGCCTCCTATGTGAAGCAGGCGGCGGAGTATGTGGCGGGCCAGATCGCCGTCTGCACCGTCATCGGCTTCCCCAATGGCTACGACACCACCGCCGCCAAGTGCTTTGAGGCTACCGACGCCGTGAACAACGGCGCGTCCGAGATCGACATGGTCATCAACATCGGCTGGGTAAAGGACGGCCTGTACGATCAGGTGCTGGACGAGATCCGCGCCGTAAAGGCCCACTGCCAGGGCAAGCTGCTGAAGGTCATCATCGAGACCTGCATGCTCACCGATGCCGAAAAGATCGAGATGTGCCGCGTGGTGTCCCAGTCCGGCGCGGAGTATATCAAGACCTCCACCGGCTTCGGCGGCGGCGGAGCCACCCGGGAGGATGTGGCTCTGTTCAAGGCCCATGTGGCCCCCCATGTGAAGATCAAGGCCGCCGGCGGCATCGCCAACCTGGACGACGCCCGGGACTTCGTGGCCCTGGGGGCCGACCGCCTGGGCACCAGCCGCATCGTCAAGGCCGTGAAGGCCATGGAGCAGGAATAAACGCAATATAAGGAGGAAATCAAGTCATGTCTACCCCCCACAACAGCGCCGCCCCCGGCGCATTCGCCAAAACCGTCCTGATGCCCGGCGATCCCCTGCGCTCTCAGTTCATTGCCGAAACCTTCCTGGAAAACCCCGTGCTGGTGAACAACGTCCGGGGCGTCCAGGGCTACACCGGCACCTATAAGGGTGTGCCTGTGTCCGTGATGGCCTCCGGCATGGGTATGCCGTCCATCGGCATTTACTCCCATGAGCTGTACACCCAGTACGGCGTGGAGAACATCATCCGCGTGGGCTCCGCCGGGGCCATGCGGGCGGACCTGGAGCTGGGCAGTGTGGTGGCCGGTCAGGGCGCCTGCACCAACTCCAGCTTTGCCGACCAGTATGAGCTGGGCGTCCACTATGCCCCCATCGCCGACTTCGACCTGCTGATGGCCGCCGTGGAGTCCGCCCGAGAGCTGGGCGTGAAGATGCCCGTGGGCAATCTGTACTCCTCCGACACGTTCTATGACGCCGCCGGCCGCAACGACCGGATGAGGAAGATGGGCGTCATGGCCGTGGAGATGGAGGCCGCCGCCCTGTACTGCACCGCCGCCTATCTGGGCAAGCGGGCCCTGGCCATCTGCTCCATCAGCGACAACCTGGTGCTGGGCACCGAGCTGACTCCCGAGGAGCGCCAGACCACCTTCACCAACATGATGAAGATCGGCCTGGAGGCCGCCGTGAAGATGGCCCGGCAGGATTAAGTCCCGCAAAAGACAGAAATTAGCACAAAAAGGTTGCACTTTTCGGCCTGCTCTGTTATAATGTGCCCATAAGGGTGCTTTGTGCCCAAAAATAAAAAGGAAGGTAGATTCACCATGAAAAAGTTTCTGGCAATGATCCTTGCTCTGGCCATGGTTCTGTCTATGGCAGCCTGCTCCAAGCAGCCCGCCAAGGACCCCAACAAGGGCACCGATGATCCCAACAAGACCGAGACCATCACCAATCCCGACAAGATCAACGACGAGATGACCTCCGAGGACGGTAAGTACGAGGTCGCTTTCATCACCGACGTGGGCCAGCTGAAGGATAAGTCCTTTAACCAGGGCACCTTTGACGGCGTGAAGCTGTACGCTGCCAACAACAAGCTGTCCTACAAGTATTATCAGCCCGCCAACAAGGACCAGGCCACCGATGACGACCGCTACGAGGCCATGAAGGCCGCCGTGGAGAACGGCGCCAAGGTGGTTGTCTGCGCCGGCTTCATGCAGGAAGGCGCTCTGCGCATGGCCGCCAAGGAATTCCCCAATGTCTCCTTCGTGTTCGTTGATGGTTATCCCATCACCGAGGAAGCCGGCGTTGACGGCTCCCCCGTTCTGAAGAACGTTGCCGGTATCGCCTTCAAGGAAGAGCAGTGCGGCTATCTGGCCGGTTACGCTGTCGTCAAGGAAGGCTTCACCAAGCTGGGCTTCACCGGCGGTGGCGGCGGCACCA
>ENA-ORSJ01002831-ORSJ01002831.1-human-gut-metagenome-genome-assembly--contig:-NODE-2831-length-10719-cov-3.145255_pt1 | contig 10719 bp, 8 predicted proteins | sample MGYA00242191_ERZ509158 | MGnify/ENA primary metagenome ERZ509158 (study PRJEB26280, sample SAMEA2338623) | human gut metagenome | biome: human gut; feature: human-associated habitat; material: faeces... | reverse complement strand
TAACGCCGCTGCTGCCCGAGCCGATCTTGAGGGATACGCCGGCATTGACCATGTTGTCGTCGTTACCGACGGTGCCGCCGACGCTGAACATGGTATCTTCGTTCGGACGGTAGAAGGCCCCGAAGGCGACGGCGCTTTCGCCGCGGTAATTACCGTAGCCAGCCGAGAAGTCCCACTTGTTGTCCGGGTCGAAATCGAGCGGATGGAGAGCTGCCAAGGCGGCCGCGCCTGCGCCGACTTCGTCGATGCGGTTGCCCAGCTTATTGACTGCTCCGCCGAGGGTGCTGATATTCTTCGCGTTAGCTTCGACATCCTGCTGTACGCCGTAGAGCTGGCTGCCATTGACGGCGTCTTTCGACGTTTCGGAGATTTCTCCGTCAGCCACGCCGGTGATTTTGTTGTTGTTCATGTTCAGATCGCCTTTGATGCTAACGTTATTGTTAAACGTAGCTTCACCGTCGACTTTCAAATCGCCTTTCAGATGGGTATCGCCCGTAACGGTCAGATTATTATTAATAGTCGTCATATCTTCAGTCGTTACATTGTTGCCCCATTCACTCGGATCCGGATCACGCATCCCTTTTGGAGATTCCTGCGGTGCCGACAATACACTGTTCGTCATCATCGTTACATCCAAACTCATAGGAGCAATTTGCGACAAGGCGTTCAGCGCAGACAAGTTCGCTCCATCCAGCTGGTTAGCAACAGCAACCGCTTTTTCAAGGCTGTTCGTGTTAATTCCAGCTTTGTTAAATTTAGTAGTCAAGTTACCTATATTATTTGTATTATTAGTAACTTGTTTTTGAATATCTGCTAGCTGACCTTCCGTTGCTGCACGGTCTGCTACAACTTCACCAGCATTCCATTCTGTATTTTCAAGGCCGGTTACGCTTGGTGCAGTTACACTCCCGGTTTCGTTTACATGGAAGTTATTGTTGCCAGCCCATACTTCATTAGTCAGGACATTGCCGTCTTCCAGTGTGACACCGCCAATCATTGAATTGCCTTGAGCGATAATCGTACCATCTGTGCTGACATTGCCTTGGGCATCTACCTTAAAGGCATCATATCCTGCACTGATACCTTCCGGAGCTGTCACTACACCGTCCTGGAATCCTACGCCGTCAATGTTGCCGCCGCCGCTAGCCCAGATAGCTCCGTCTTCAGTTACCATGAACGTATTGTTGGAATTCGCAAATTCACTGGCTCTCATCTTGCCGTCAATGGTTACGTTATCCGTAACGTTTCCGTCTTCGTCTACGTCATACATCACTGCGCCTTTTGCCAGCGTATCGAGATTGCCTTGAACATCAAGGAGTTGTCCTTCCGTTGCTGCACGGTCTGCTACAATATCTTCTGCATTGCCAGACCATTCTACATTCGAAAGACCTGTAATCGTGTTATGACCATCTGTATTAATCTGAACGTCTCCTGTTGTATAGGAACTAGCCGTTACATCGCCGTTCGCCAACACTTGGAACGTCGTATTGCCGTCTTCATCGACGACCGACATCCCTTCGGATTTCACCGTTTCCGCATCTACATTGCCGTTGGCGTCTACACTGAAGCTGCCATCAGCATTCTGAATCGTGCCGCCCGTTACTGTCGTCGCTGTCACGGCATGCGCCGTTACGTCGCCGTTCGACAAGACTTGGAACGTCGTATTGCCGTCTTCGTCAACCACAGACATACCTTCGGATTTCACCGTTTCAGCGTCTACATTGCCGTTGGCATCTACGCTGAAGCTATTATTGGTGTTGCGGATCGTTTCCCCGATGACGGTACCGCCTGTTACTGTCGTTGCCGTTACATCATGAGCCGTTACATCGCCGTTCGCCAAGACTTGGAACGTTGTGTTTCCGTCTTCATCAACCACAGACATACCTTCGGATTTCACCGTTTCGGCGTCCACATTGCCGTTGGCATCTACGCTGAAGCTGCCGTCCGTATTCTGGAACGAATTGGCAGTAACGTTTCCGCCGATAGTGACATTATCTGTATAGCCACCTTGGCCGTCCGAATCGTATTTTACAGCAGCTTCGTTCAGTTCATCGAGATCGCCCTGAACTTGGCCCAACTGGCCTTCTGTCGCCGCACGATCCGGTGTATCTGTCACGCCATCCCAAGTCGTATTTGTCAATCCAGTGATTGTATTGTTTCCATCTGTATTAACTCGAACATTTCCAGCTTGAACACCTCCGGTAACTATCAGTTGACCGTCACCTAAGTATGCAGCGCCTTTATCGCTGGCAATAACCAAGCCGTCACCGCTCAACGAAGCTGTGCCATTTTCATTATGAGTGGACACTTGACCGTTTGAAATGATAACATCGCCCTGTTCTGATGTAGCTGTAACTCTTCCCGTCGTGCGGACGTTGCCGTCATTATCGACATGGAAACCCGTATTATCGTCCGTACCGCCAACCCACAGGCCGTCTTTGCTCAACGTGTTATGGGTACCTTTCGTATTGCTGGCGTAGAATCCGTCTTCGTTGACCACCGTATATTGGTCAGCCGCACCTGTCATGCCGCCGTCTTCGCCAGTCTGCGTGTCGTTGTCAACGGCCTGTTCAACGTCTTTTGCGGCAGTCGGCACCGCAGTCGGTGCTTCAACCAGTTTTACCACCGGCGACGAGGTTTCGTCGTTGTGAACGGTGCTGTTCAATTGTTCATAATACAGCTCTTCGAGCGTTGGATCCGCTGCTTGAGCCGGAACGGCGCATACCCCTGTCGTCAATACCAATGCAGCCAATACAGCTGCAGCGCTTCTGCCTACGCGGCTCGTCGTACTCTTCGTGCAGCTGTGGGCGAATTCCGATGTGACGACATACTGATGCTTTACTTTACTCCAAATGACTTTGTAAATCTTATTCATACAATACTCCTCCTTCTAACAGGATTGTCTTTTATATGTAATGTGTTTTTATTTCTGTTGAGGGAAAACCATTTTTCCCGGCAGGCCTGGCTGCAGAAGATCGTCCGCTTGTCCTTCGGCTCCGTAATCTCTACGAAGGTTCCGCAGTTGCGGCATCGGAAGGCTCGGCGGATGACGACGGAGCTGACCTTCTTGGAATGCTTCCAGTACAGGCGCTCGCAGTGGGCCGAACAGAACTTGATGCGCCGGTCCGTCGGCTCTGTCACCCGCACCAGCTTGCCGCATTTCAGGCAGCGGAAGGTACGCAGAGCTTCCTTTTTCCGTGACGAACGGACATGATTGTTCGCGCCGTGCCGGTGGGCGTAGCGGCGGCAGTAGGAACTGCAGTATTTCTGCGTGACGCGGTCGGCTGTAAATTCCCGGCCGCACACGGCGCATACAGCCTGCCGCTTCATCGGTATCCCCCGCTATCTCCAGCAGTCATATACCGCGGCGTACCGATACAGGCACGCAAAAAAGACAGCATACGCCTATGCTGCCTAAAAAACACATTATATATTACAGGGTACACGTATCCCCAGATGTTAGTTACAATAAGGGCATGATAAACAGAGGAGTACGTCTTATCCCTACGGTACCCCCCCCCCGTATTAATATTCATATTCATACGGTTTGATACGGTATTCCTGTATGTCAAACGGTTCCAGCCAGAGATCATGTCGTTCACCTCCTCTTATGATTTTTAGTCTATCATATATGATAGTAAATTACAATATCCCCTGATACATTAAATATATGCTATGTATTAAGGGATATTTTAAATTTTTTCTGATTCTATCCGTTCAATCATGACTTAATCTCATTATAAATACTAATGAAATCAGTCGCAGCAATTTAATGATCATATTCCTCGTCTTTATTTGATATAATATTTATACAATAATTATAATTATTGTATAAATTCTCAATCCACCCCGCAATACATGGCTCGGGTGGGCATATTCTCGTCATTTTTTCTGCTTCAGCTCATTTCTTTCTTTATCGCATTAAAGTAAAGAATTGAGTAATTTGTTGCATGACAACAAATATACTCCTCACAGTATCTCCTCTGACAATACTTGTAGATTCCTTCAACGTAGAAGTAATATGCATACGACGTGTCTCCGCCGTTCCTCCATGGCCCTTTGTGACGTCAACAATCAACCGTTTTGCGACAATGCAAACTGTAACGGCCAAAAAAGTCCTGACGCCCTTTGTATGGCAACACACGACGACTCGCCGCTGCTGATATAAAAAAAGCAGGCCGGAGTTTTTTCTCCTGCCTGCCGCAGCTGCCTTGCTTAAATTACAACAAATGATTCTTTTTTCCTAATTCTACTACATGCTCACCGGATATGCGGGCGCATTCAGCAACGCTCTCTTTAGAAATACCTTCTCGCAGCATTTCTAATATCATCATTGTCTCTTTTTTTGTTCGCCCGTTCTCTCACCTTCGGCAAACATCCTCTTTGTTATAATAAATGTTGTTTTTTACCCAATTCAATAATATACTCGACCGATGTCTGCGCACAGTCCGCAATAATTTCTGCAGAAAAGCCTTTTTGCAGCATGGCTAAGATCATGTTTCTCGTACCTTCTGCAATACCTTCCTGCCGCTGCCGTTTTAATTCCATGGCTAATGTCATATATTCTCGCCTCGTTTCATCGTGCTGTTTCACGCGCCGTACTTCCTCATCTACTTCTTGTACAAATACCCCTTCGGCCGCCTTGCCGTCGACGTACCGCAAAAAGGCTCGTATACAACTCGCTGTCGCAGTCCCCTAAACAAAAACACTATAGAAAAACTGCCGTTGAAGGATGTTCTTCATGCGACAGTCTTTCCTGTAATTAAGTATGTTTTTTCTTTGACGGATATACTTCATGATTGGCATCGTACCATAGTACATGAAAATCGTCTCCATTTACCAGCCCAATAATTCGCAATGTATTATTAAAAGCAAAGGAAAACAAACTATCCGCCATATCTTCAAGCGCTAAATTCTTTAAACGCATTTTTGCCTGTTTAGAAAGTTTTTCGGGATTACTTAGATAATGATGCTTAGATTTTCCTGCGTCATGAGTCTGTCTCATAATTTCAAACCATGTCATATTTGAATACGCAATCATCTTATCAAGAATTATCAAGAAAATCTTTATGAGAAAAGTTTTCTTTACTTGTATCAAAAGCAAAATCACCGGATTTATCTATACGATCAAATCGAAACACAGGATATCCAGTATCACGGTACGCTATTTTCAAATTGACTTGTTTCTGATTATTAACCGGCGTCTTTATTACTTTTTTCTTACGCATTATAAAGACCCATAATATTCGCCCATGGCGTTTTTAGTAATAACATTGGTACACGAAGCCATATCGTCAAGGTTGCCGCGAGCATTTTTCCATGGATCCTCTGCATGAGTCTGTGCGCGCAACTCATATGGTTCCATGTCCCCATAGGAAGCAAGCACCGTATCAATAGTTTCTTTTTCATCATCAGCCAATTTATCAGTATCAGCATCAGAAAATATATCTTCCGATACAAAATACATTCCTTTATGTTTTTGAAATAACTCTGGACATACAGGACCATTGCGCCACGCTTGAAAATCTTCAGAAAACAGCGGTTTTCCAGTCCAAGCCAGCGCCCATGCTTGCGAATAATAACACAACTTTTGAAGCTTCCATGTACTGATGCTGCCTTCTTTTTGCAATATATATTTTGCTACGTCAAATACGTTTGCCATACTCCCACTTCCCTGCGAATCTGTACATTAATAACTATTTCCTTCTACTTGGATTATACCAAACATACATACGCCTTGGCAACAAACGACCTATGCAAAAATCGGCAGCTTTCTTTTTCGAATACTCGAATATTCATAGATCATATTCATCGAAGATTTGTAAACAATATAGAAAACCTCAGGATTTCCAACGAATCGAAAATCCTGAGGTTTCCTTACGCCGCAGCCTGGCCGCGCATGGCCGGATATTGTATGATGCCTGCGGCGATAGCCCTGGCGGTTTCGTCCTTATGGGCCTCGTAGCAGCGCATGTCGTAGTCGTTGTCGATGAAGCAGACTTCCACCACGACGGCGGGCATGACCGTGTTGCGCAGGACGAAGAGGCCCGGCCGTTCTTTCAGCCCCCGGTCGGGCAGGTTGAGGACGGCCTTGACGTTGGCCTGGATGCAGTGGCCCAGGAGCAGGCTTTGAGGCGTGTTGGAAATGAGGGTTTCCGTACCCGTAGCCCGCTTATTGAAGGCGTTGAAATGAAGGGACACGAATACGTCCGCTTCGGCGGCGTTGGCTTGTCCGCAGACAGCGTACAAATCGTCGGACTGGCCCAGGACGACGGCGACGCCGTTTCGCTCCAAATAGGCCTGGACGGCCTCGGCCAGCTCATAGGCCAGGTCGCATTCGCGCAGGTTCAGGGCGGCGTTGACCGCCCCGCTGTCCAGCAGGCGGTCGTGGCCTGGATTGAGATAGACTTTCATCGGTATAGTTCCTCCTAATCAGCAAATACAGTATGCGGATGATAAAGACGACGGTCCGTTTATCGACAGACCTCAAAAAGCGCAGGATCTTCTGCATGGGCATCCTCCTCTCTGGGTCGCTTCGCCATGTACAGGGTCACGCAGCCCGTCTCATCGAGCTCCATCATCGTGACGTAGGGGCTGGCGCAGCGGTCTTCCCGCTCCCGGTCGGCCCGGCAGTTGGCGATTTCCATTTTGTTGCGTTCGATGAGCTCCTCGCTCATGTGGGGAAAAAAGGACCGGGCAAAGGCCGTCAGGCCCTCCGATACGACGAGTCCCGGCACGGAGCGGCGCTGGCCGAGAGCGGTCCGGACGCGGCGCAGCTTGCCGGCGCGGCGTTTCCTCTCGGCGTGGGAAATCCGCGGCGGTGTCTCGTCCAGATAGATTGCCCCTTCCTGCTGCCGGCGGCGGCGTTCCGTATCCCGCCAATGAGCGAGTACGTCGGCAATGGACGGCTCAAAGCGGTGTGCCTCCAGTATGCGCCGCGCCAGGGCGCGGGCCTGATCCTCCGTCATGGGCGGCAGCATGTCCTTCAGGATGCGCATTCTAGCAGCCATCCCCGTCGGATTCCCAGATTTGCCGAAGCATTGTATCAACGTATTGATTAAATTCCTTCTCCCGTCGTTCATACATCGTCTCCCTTCGCCGCGGCCGCCCGCCGCTGTTGACCAGGACGGCCCGGATATAGCGAATGCCGGACGCGCCGTTGTCCCTGGCAATGTCTATGGCGGCGCAGACCGCTTCGTCGCCCCAGCAGCAGGCCAGGTCGGTCAGCTCCTCTGCCGTGCGGCTGCTCATCTGTCCGAAGGCCGCCGTATAGCGGCGCAGGGCAGCTCGTCCCGCCGAAGGGGACGGGGCCTTCGCCGGGTCGCCGCAGCCTCTTTGGGCTGCCGTAGTCCATACGGGCGCGATGCCGCTGTTGCCGCCGGGCTCGGCCATGTGGGCGCACGGATCCCTTAGTCTGTCGCCTTCCTCGCCCTGCCAGACTGCCGCCGTCGGAGCTGCGTCGTCCCATACGGCAGGAGCTTCGCCGTCGTCATAAGAGGCAGCCGTACAGCCAGCCCCTTCCCGAACGGGAACGAGACCGCCGTCCGGGCAGGCCGATACCGTTTCCTCTGCCGCCGTCTCGTCAGGGCAGACGTATCCCGTCGGGACAGCCTGCGCCGAAGGCCGGGCATGGTCTTCGCCGCCGCAGCGCGGGGCACAGGCAGCGTCTTCTGCCCATGGGCTGCTCTCGGCCGGAGCTTCGGACGTATGGCGGCGCGCCTCGCCGCCTTCGGCCTTGCGGCGGCGGTAACGACGCATGCGGTCGCGGGCGTCGCGGCGTTTTTTCTCATCCCGGTCAAAGCTCTGGATTTCATGCCAGGGCACGATGCGGATCAGGCCCGTCTCGTCGCGGCTGATGAGGTCGATTTGCTCGAACACGTCGAGAACCTTTTCCACGAAGGCCCGGCGGCGGTGCAGCTGACGGGCCAGCAAGGCCGTCGTCACGGCCTGTCCCTTGGATACGTAGATATATCCGTCGTCGTTGACCATGCCGGCCAGGTCCTTCAGGTAAAACCAGATGACGAAGTAGGAGTCGCCGCTGGGTTGACTCAACAGATACATCATGCGCGGGTCCTGAAACAACCCGACCTTTGTCTGAAACCACCGCAGCTTCTTCATGGGCTGCTCCTTTCCGCCCGCCCTGGGGCCGTCTTTGCTCGCTACTGTATATGGGACAGGGAAGGAAAGATTTATTTCCCCTTTATCTATGCTATTTTCACACAGACGTCCGCCGTCAGCACCCCCTTCTTTCTAGGTATAACCAGCTATATGCCACAAAAAAAGAAACAAGAAGCAAAAAAGAAAAAACAGACGTTACGCGTAACAGGAAGAAACGGCAGACACAGCAAACAGGCCATTCACGGCGCAGATATGCCGCCTGATGGGCATAGCCCTCCGGCGGTAAAGCCGGATATACGGCCGTATGTCTTCTGAATCACCTTTATATGCGGTTCGCTGCAAGCCCGCTGCGTTCAAACAGACGAAGGGCTCCGCCTCTTGTCCCCGCATTGCCGGCGCAGCTATCAATGACGCAAAAGCAACGATACCCTTTATCTCCTGCCGTATGCCGTTTCTCTTCCACCGTCTTTTCAAGAGACACCCTCCTGGGTTCCTGCGCTCTGGACAGCAGGCTGCCGCTGCCCGTCTATACGCAAAAAAACTGCCGCCGCATGCAATTGCATGCAGCGGCAGTCTTTATACGCGCTGATTCGCAAAGAGAGCCTATACCGTGTGCTGATGCCCGGTCTATTCCGTTTTGCCGGCAGAACTAAAAGGTGCCGCAGACATTAGAAGGCGAAGCCGGCGTTGACATACCATTTGTTGTTCTTCGTGTCGTCGCCTTTCTGGTAGGCGTAGCCTGCGCCGAATGTCCATGCGCCGTGCGATGCATCGAGGCCGAGCGACGCCAGCCAGCTGCCGTCGTCCATAACCGTGTAGTACAGAGGAGCCGAGGCGCCGGCCATGTTGACGTCTACTTCATTGTCCGTATCGCCGAAGGCCCAGATGTACGCGACGTCCAGCTTCGGCGTAATGCGCCAGCCGCTGCGGGTCTTCGTTTCATTGCGGAAGCTGACGCCCAGCGGGACCATCCAGATATCCTGCTTGTCAGCGTCATATTCAAAGGCTTTCTTGCCGCCGTAGTACGACGTGTACGACGAGGGATCGACGTTCATGTAGCGGAGGCCTACGTACGGTACGATCTGGTTATGGCCGGAGACGAATTCCTTTTCGCCGCGGACGCCGATGGTCCAAGCCGAAAGATCGCGGTCTGCCGTCAGATCCTTGCCGTTGAGGCGGCCCGTAATATCATTGGTCGTCTTGGTGTAGCCGATGTCGGCCATGAGGTTCGTGCCCGCTGTTTCGTCTTTCAGCGCGCCGTACAGCGATACGCCCCAAGCGTCGAAGTCGTTGCGCGTGAAGCTGCCCGTACCGTCGCCGTGGCCGTAATGGAAGGCGATGCCGCTCTGGAGCTTGCCGCTCTGGCTGAAGTCGTAGCCGACGATGACGCCGTTGTAGTCGTTGTCGGCCGTAATGCCGCCGAAGCTGCCGCTCATGCCGTCCGTTTCAAACTTATTGTGAATGTATTTAGCCCAAATGTTGTCGTCGCCATAAATGGAGTCATGATCCTGGACGAAATCTTCCGTAAAGGACAGGTGCTGTGCTACTTCGTCGGCCATGTCGCGGGTAATGGACACCGTATTGCCCGTCACGGCGCTGTCTTCGCCGACCATCATGCCGCGGCCGAAGGCGGCATTCATATTCGGGTTATACATCCAGTCGCGGAAGTATTCGCGAGCGCCTTCCGAAATGCCCTGATTGGTATCCCATCTCAGTCTCATGCCCTGGTCGACGAGGGGCTGTACCGGGCCGGCGTTCAGGGCCTTGCCCATACTGTCGGCAGCATCTTTCCAGTTCGATTCGTTAATCGAATCATACGTAATGGTATACTGGCTGTCCTGTCCATTGCCGCCGGCCGTCGCGCTGCTCGTCGCATAGGCTGCCATGCGGTCGTAAATGAGGTTGTCATCCGACCAGAACGTGCTGCCTTCGTTGTAGTTGGCCGCAATATTGTACGCCGGGCTGCCCGTCTTGTCGAGAGCGCTGATGTCCAGGCGAGCCGTGCTGTCGACGGTAATCGTGCCGCCGTCGATGAGGGCTTCCGTGCCCGGTTTGACGGAGTTGTCCAGCTTCGTCACGCTGTTGGCAGCGACGTTGACGTTATCAAAGGCTTGAATCTTGCTGGCTGTTGTTTTATCGGCCAATACGTTGGAAAGAGTGTTTTCCCCGCTGATATTCAGCGTACTTTCTCCAACCCGCACCTGCGCACTGGCCGCGTCTGCAACTTGATTGATAGTTCCCGCGCCATACAAAATGCCTTTAACATCTGTCCCAGCTAAATTCACGACAGCCGTGCCGACAGTTGCTGCGGCTTTATCATAACCGCCGTATACGGCTGCTCCCTCCGAGGGCTGTGTCGCTACTGCGCCGCCGGCATAGACGTTGCCGTTGACTTCGCCGCCAGTCAGGTTAATCGTCGCCGTATCGACGCGGGAGCCTTTTGTTTCTCCGTCGCCGGTCGATTCGTCATAGCCGTATGCCGCAATGCCGCCGCCGTAGATATTGCCGTCGACAGTACCGCCGGCAATGTTGACTTCGCTTTCCTTGACATAGGCTTCTGCACCGCCGCCAAGGGCAATGCCGCCAGCCGCAATGGCTGGG
>ENA-ORSJ01002829-ORSJ01002829.1-human-gut-metagenome-genome-assembly--contig:-NODE-2829-length-10737-cov-2.758004_pt1 | contig 10737 bp, 6 predicted proteins | sample MGYA00242191_ERZ509158 | MGnify/ENA primary metagenome ERZ509158 (study PRJEB26280, sample SAMEA2338623) | human gut metagenome | biome: human gut; feature: human-associated habitat; material: faeces... | reverse complement strand
TGGAAGCTCTTGTCGCGAGGCACGCGGACAGGGTCTTTGTCATATCCGAAGAGCTTGCAAGGTACGCCCAGGAAAACTGGCAAATAGAGGCAAAGCGCCTTGTCCTTTTGCCCAATTGTGTAAATCCGGAAAGGTTCACCGTGGAAGAAAGGACGGAACAGGGCCATCGACACCCGATCCTGGGCTACGCTGGAAGCCTTGTCGCTTACGAGGGGCTGGACGTTCTGCTCCATGCCCTGAAGCTCATGGGAAGTCCCCCGCGCCTTGAAATCGTGGGCGATGGCGCAGCACGCGCGAGCCTCGAAGCCCTTGCAAGCTCTCTTGGGCTTTTGGACACGGTCGTTTTTTTCGGCAGGGTCTCCCCAAAGGAAGCCATCAAGAGGCTGAAATCCTGGGACATGGTCTGCCTGCCCCGCAGGGCGGATATGATCTGCAGGCTCATCCCGCCGCTCAAGCTTGTGGAGGCCATGGCCATGGGCAAGGCCATCCTTGTACCTGACCTTCCCCTCTTTCGCGCCGAGACGGGAAATCTTGGCAATTTCTTTGAACCCGGAAATCCGCAAAGCCTCGCCCAGGTCCTGGCAAATCTTCTCCAGGGCAGAGACTGGGCCCGGCAGGGAAGCAAGAACAGACAGTACGTTCTTGAAAGGCGCCTGTGGCGCCACTTTGTGCCCCAAATCCTCGCCCTGGCAAACAACAGGAAGGAATCCCCATGCTAGGCCCTCTCATCCGTACCATCAGCCGCGTCGCCTACAGGCACGCTCCAATCCCCGAGAACAGAAAGGGCAATGGTCCCTTTGGCAACCTGAAAGTCGCCACAGTGACGGACGCCTTCACCTCGCTCTGCCTTGCCGAGGAATGCCGCATCCGCTGTCTCACGCCCCAAAATTTCCGCGAGGTGCTCTCCTCCTGGAAGCCGGATCTGCTCTTTGTGGAATCCGTGTTCCACGGCGTGCAGGGTTCCTGGCGCTATCTTGTTGGCAAACACCCCTGGTACTTCAATCTGCAGGGTTCAAGGGCCATCAGGGATCTTGCGAATCTTGCGCGCGATCTCCATATCCCGTCCCTTTTCTGGAACAAGGACGATGGCGCCTTCTTCGATTTCTTCCTCGATGTGGCTGCCCTCTTTCCCCACGTATTCACGACGGATAACACCTGTGTTGCGAAATACAGGGCTGCCCTGCCGGATGCGACAACGGTGGACATCCTGTCCATGCCCTACCAGCCTGCCTTCCATTCCTTCACGGGCTTTCACTTTGAAAAAAGGGCAGCCTGCTTTGTGGGCAGCTACTACAAGCGCATACTGAACGCCCGCAAGGTCTTTCTGGACAGCCTCTTTGCCGCCTGCCATGAGGCAAGCCTCTCTGTCCATGTCTATGACAGGAACAGCAACCGTCTCTCCCACTTTCTGGACTTCAGCTTCCCCAAGGAGGCGCATCTTGTCCTGCACGACAGTGTGCCCCACACGGAGACCGGAAAGATCTACAAAAAATACGCAGTCAGCCTCAACGTGAATTCGGTTACGACCTCCGAGACCATGTATTCAAGGCGTCTTTTGGAAATCCTTGCCTGCGGAGGCATCCTTGTCACCAATACAAGCCCCGTAGTCGAGCGAGAGTTCCGGGATTTTTGCCACGTGATAAGGGACCCCATGGAGAGCATGGACCTCCTCGCCCGCCTGGCACAGGATGGACCCAATGCCGAGGACATGGAGCGTGCCGAAGCAGGAGCAAATTATGTGCGCCTTCATCACACCTGGCAGCAGCGTCTGGAAGATATAGCGGCGAGGCTCTCCCTGTAAGGGATTTTGCGGAATATTCCCATGCGCAAAATATTCACCATCGACCTTGTGGCGGCTGCGAGGCCCAATTTCATGAAGATTGCCCCGCTCTGGCACGCCCTTGCAAAAAGGCCCTGGGCCAGGGCTCGTGTCATCCACACAGGCCAGCACTACGACTACGCCATGTCCCAGGTCTTCTTCGAGGAACTGGGGCTGCCAACCCCTTATGCAAACCTTGGCGTTGGAAGTGGCAGCCGCGGCCAGCAGACAGGCCGTGTGCTTGAGGCCTATGAGGCGCATCTTGTGAAGGACGCACCGGACCTTGTGGTGGTCGTGGGAGATGTGAACGCGACCCCAGCGGCTGCCCTTGCAGCTGTCAAGCTCCATATTCCCACAGCCCACCTTGAGGCTGGCCTGCGCTCCTTTGACCGTACCATGCCTGAAGAGATCAACCGCCTTGTCACGGACACAATCTGCGATCATCTCTGGACCCCGTCCGAAGACGCGGACATGAACCTCGCTTCCGAGGGCATACCAGGGACACGTGTGACACGGGTTGGCAACATCATGATCGACACGCTGCTCATGCTCCTGCCCCGCATCCAAAAGGAAGACATCCTTGAGAAACTGGGGCTTTGGGGCAAGGGATACGCAGTTGTGACCCTGCACAGGCCATCCAATGTGGATAGCCAGGAAAGCCTCAAGTTTTTGTGCGAGCTGCTTTTGCAAGCTGCGCAAAAAATCCCCCTGGTCTTTCCCCTGCATCCCAGAACAAGGGCACGGCTTGAGGAATATGGGCTCATGAACGCTCTTTCCGGGAAAGAGGCCATCCGCCTTCTTGAGCCCCAACCCTACTGCGCCTTCATGCGCCTTGTGTCGGGGGCGCACATTGTCGTCACCGATTCCGGAGGCGTCCAGGAGGAGACAAGTTATCTCGGCACCCCCTGTCTCACCCTGCGGGACAATACCGAGCGGCCCATAACACTGAGCCTTGGCACAAACCGCCTTGTCCGCAGGGAGACTCTCCTTTCAGAGCTTGATAGCGCCCTTGATGCCCAGAGAAGCAAAAGAACCATCCCCCTCTGGGACGGAAAAACCGCCGAGCGCGTAGTCCAGCAGATAGAGACTGTCTTTTCCCTGTCATGACACTGTATTTCCTGTCTATCATTCCCGAATACCTGAAAATCCCCAACATCCCCAAAGCAGATACTCATGCTCTTTTTTCTTGTCGAAATCGTTGTCGCTCTCCTCGCGCTGGCTTTTCTAGTCTACGCAATCCTCGAGACGCGCTCTGTCAAAAAGGGAGTCTCAGCGGCAAAGTGTGCCGTCTTCTTTCAGAACATGGACGCCGTGGCCCAGAATGTGGACAGGGACACTCTTCCCTCCGTCTCTGTACTCTTGCCCGTCTGCAACGAAAAACTCGTTATCCGCAAGCTTCTTCTGGCTGTCTGCGCTCTGGACTACCCCAGGGACAGGCTGGAAATCCTTGTTCTGGACGATTCCACGGACGAAACCTACGCACTTGTGGAAGGCATGCTGCCCCGCTTTCTTGAAGAGGGCGTCAATATACGTCATCTGCGCAGGGAAAGTCGTACCGGCTACAAGGCAGGCAACCTCACCTTCGGCCTGAGCAAGGCCAAGGGCGAGTTCATAGCCATCTTTGACGCGGACTGCCTGCCTCCCTCCGACTTTCTCCTGCGGGCCATGCCCTGCTTTGGCGACGAGAAAGTGGGCTTTTTGCAGACAGGCATACGCTACGTAAACGATAACACTTCCTTTCTGACCCGCTTTCAGGCCATGGAGGCAGGCCACAAGGAAAGCGTGACCTCAGGACTCTCCATCGAAGGGCTCATGGCTTCTCTTACGGGTTCCTCCTGCGTCTGGCGAAGAGCCTGCATCGACGCCATTGGTGGCATAAGCTCCGCCACCATCACCGAGGATGTGGACATGGGCTACAAGGCGCAGCTCATGAGCTGGAAGTATGTCTGGCTGGGCAACATAACCTCAAGGGCGGAATTTCCGGAAACCATGGCTGCCTTTCGGGTCCAGCGCCAGCGCTGGGCAAGGGGGCTCATACAAAATGCCCTGCGCCACGTGCGGGAGATGTTTCAGACATCCATGCCTGTTTTGAGCAGGCTCTACGCCATCTCCCTCATGTTCTCTTCCCTGCTATTGGCTTCCTTTTATCTCGTCCTCTTGCTCTGCCTGCCTGTCGTCTTCCTGACACCCTCCTTCGGGCCCATGTTTCACCTTGTCTGCGCCATCTTTCTGGCGGCTGCCTGCGTGTGGGCCTGGGCAAACACGAAAAATTCCGCAAAGACGGAAAATACGACAGTGGGGAAGACCATCGGCATGACGCTTGGCTATGTTTTCATGCACTTTCCCATCTCCCTCTACTACTTTACCGCTGCCCTGCAGGTCTTATTGCGGCGCGAGTCCGGCTTTCACAGAACGCCCAAGGGAGCAGGTCGCAAAAGGCTTTCCAGCCCGCGCATAAACAAAATCCTCGTCCGCCTGGAAGTCTTTTCCCTTTGCTACGCTTGCCTTGCCTTCATTGTAAGCATCAATCACGGCCTCTACTGGGTCTCTTTCTACACCTTTTTGTGTCTTGTGGGGTTTTCCATGTCCCTCTTCTTCTCTTTTTCCGACAGCCGCAAAGTCTGCGTCCCCTCCCGCGTTGTCCTCACTGGCGCAACCGGCTCTCTGGGCTCTGCTCTGGCCTTGGAGTACGCTGCCCCAGGCAGGCACCTCATCCTCACAGGCAGAAGGGCCGATGTTTTGGCAAAAGTTGCCCAAACATGCAGGGACAGGGGGGCCATGGTAGAGGAACACGTCCTTGATCTCGAAAACACGGACGCGGTGCGAAACTGGATGCGTAGTGTCTGCGAGCAAAACATTCCGGACCTTGTCATAGCCAACGCAGGCCGCAACACGGACATCGGTCCAAACCTAGAGGGCGAGGATTTCGGGGAGGCAAGGGCCCTGGTTCAGGTGAATCTTCTCTCTGGCATGGCCCTTTTCGACGCGACGCTTCCCTTTTTTCGCAAACAGGGAGGAGGACAGTTTGCCTTCACAAGCTCCCTTGCGGGCTACTATGGCCTTGCCATGACGCCCACCTATTGCGCCACCAAGGCGGCTCTGAAAAGCTACGGGACTTCCCTGAGAGCCTGGCTCTTGAAGGAAAACATCCATGTGAACGTGATTTTTCCGGGCTACGTCCGATCCCCCATGTGCGAGGCCATGCCTGGGCCAAAGCCCTTTCTCATGGAAGCAAACAAGGCCGCGCGGCGCATCCGAAAGGGGCTTGAGCGTGACTTTGCGCGCATATCCTTCCCCTTCCCCTTAAACCTCGGTGTCTGGGGACTGGGGCTTTTGCCTCTTTGTCTTGCCATGCCCATAGCCAAAATTCTTGGCTACGGCCCCATACAGTATGGGCAAACCGAGAAATCTGGACCATCCGCACAAGCATCCGGGCAGGCCTGATCATGCATTCCCATCCATTTGCATTGCCTCTGCTCCTGGCCCTTGCTGGGGCCATCCTGTCCCTTGTGGCGGAAAAAGCATGCATCGTGCCCAAGAGCGCACGAGAGGGAAAACGCGGGCCTTTCCTTTTGCGCCTGGGTGTCTGGTTCTGGGCGTACGCATCCATTCTCCTTGTCACAGGCCGCCCCATCTTTTCCCTGGCGCTTGCGCTTGCCCTCTTCGTGACGCTCATCCTGGTCAACAACGCCAAATACGAGACCCTCAAGGAACCCTTTATCTTTCAGGACTACGACTACTTTCTGGACACCATACGCTGCCCAAGGCTTTTTCTGCCCTTCTTCGGGGTGAAAGCCTTTTTGCTCGCAAGCCTCATCATAGGGGCAGCACTGGCGCTCTTTTTGTGGGAAGAGCCCCCGAAGGCGAGGTTTGCGCCATTCGGACAGCTTGGAGCTGTAATCTTTTTGCTGCTTTTGGGGACGGGCCTTGTGCGCCTCACTTCCAAGGTGCGGATTTCTCTTGACCCGGTACGGGATCTTGAGGACTTTGGTTATCTCAACTGCCTCTATCTCTACGCTAGGGCGCAAAAGGGCTTTTCCGGGGCTGTCTCGCCCCTGACGAGTGAAGAGGCGTACGCAAGGGCGAGGAGCGCGACCGCAAGGCTCGGTGGTGCCACGCGGCTTCCGCATCTTGTGGCCGTACAGAGCGAGTCCTTTTTCGACCCGCGCCCCCTGTGGGCCGGCATAGACAAGGCTGTTTTGGCGGAGCTGGACGCCCTGCAAAGGGAAAGCGTGCTTTCGGGATCCTTGCTCGTGCCAGCCAGAGGCGCCAATACCATACGCACGGAGTTCGCCTTTCTGACAGGCATTGAAGAGCGTGAGCTTGGCATACATCGCTTCAATCCCTACAGGGCCATTGCCCATGGCTGGAGAGTCTCGGCCCTGCCAGGGCTTTTGAAAGACCTTGGCTACACCACCATCTGCCTGCACCCCTACATGGGAAGCTTCTACTTTCGCGACAAAATCTTCCCCCAAATGGGCTTTGACCATTTCCTGGACATACGCTCCTTTGCTCATGCGCCCAAGGACGGGGCCTATATTGCCGACGAGGCTCTTGCCAGACGTATCCTGGAGGCTCTGGAAAAGGCCACAACACCACTCTTCATCCTTGCCATCACCATGGAAAACCATGGGCCCCTGCAGCTCGAGCACATGGAGGAGAACAAGGCCAGAGCCTTCTACACAGAGGAGTTACCTAAGGGCCTTGAGGAACTGAACGTCTATCTCAGGCACCTCAAGAATGCCGACCACATGATTGGCTTACTCCGAGAGAATTTTGACGCAAATCCCTATCCCGTCTCCCTTTGCTGGTACGGGGATCACATCCCCATCATGCCCAGGGCGTATGCAATTTTCGGGGAACCCGAGGGTACAGTGCCCTATGCCCTGTGGAACAACAAAGCTCTTGCGAGGGAGAGGAAGACGACAAACAGGACAATGAGACTTTCCGCCCACGAGCTTGCCGGGCACTGGCTTGGCTGCGCCGGGCTTTGCGTATGAGGACAATGATCATGACTACCGATACTCTGTTGGAGCAAAAGCCGGATCAAATGGCAGAGCGGATGGCACGCCTTGAGGCAAAGACAGACGAGCTCATCTGGGCAGCAACCTTCCAGTCCGTGACTGCCAAAAGTTCCTGGTTCAGGAACAAGAGCCTTGCCCCTGGCCGCTGGGCCTTGGGCTACCCTGCCCTCTACATCCTCTATCGCGTCCTGAACGAGATGCGCCCCAAGAACATCCTAGAACTGGGCCTCGGGCAAAGCACCCGCATGATCGCCCAGTACGCTGCCCACTACAAGGGTGTGCGGCACACTGTGGTTGAGCATGACAAGGACTGGGTAGCCTTTTGCAAAAAGGACATGCGTCTTTCCGAAAAGTCGGACATCGTCCTGCTTGGACGGGAAATGGTTCCCTTCAGGAAGGCGCAGAGCGTGCGCGTTTTCTCCGGCTTTGCGGACACCTTCAGAGAGCAGTCCTTTGATTTCATCTGCATAGACGCCCCCTTTGGCGGCGACATGAAGGAATACGCGAGAGTGGATGTCCTGGGACTCATGCCGCAGATCCTCAAAAAAAGCTTTGTCCTCCTGCTGGACGATTTCGAAAGGCCAGGTGAACAGCATACTGCCAGGGCCATGGAGGGGACCCTTGATGCCCATGGTATTGCCTACGCGAAAGGCGTGTACTCAGGTCTCAAGAAGACGCTGGTCCTGTGCTCATTGGACAATCGCTTTTTCACGTCCCTCTGATTTAGGACAAGACCATGATATATTGCTCACGAGAGAGCGAATACACTTGTCTCTGTATACAAGACATTGACTAAATTTAAAAATTTAAATTTAACATAGTAAAACACTTTACTCAAGGAGACACAATGAACATAAGCAATATAAATGTCAACAAGTACTCCATATCTAGAATGTTTGATGCGGAAAAATATGTATACTAAATTCCAAAGTATCAGCGCGAGTACATATGGGCTGGCAGAGAATGGGAAGCACTGTTCGATGACATTACAGAAAACGAGGGTGTACACTTCCTTGGATCTGTCATTTGTATCTCATCGACAAGTGACCCACTTTCTCCACGGTTTGAGATCGTTGACGGACAGCAGCGTCTGACAACAATCAGCATTCTTTTCGCTGCACTCTACAAGGCCCTCAATGAATACAAGAATGCGCTTGATGAAGATCAGCAGGCAGACGTCCTGCAGCTGAAGCGCAAGCTTGTCCTCAAAAACGCAGACTCTAGTCTCCGCCTTGTTCCCCAGATTCAGGGAAACAACAGGGAAGACTATCTGGGACTGCTCGCCAAGGTTGGCGTTCTCTCCCCAAGGCCCTCACCGAGATACGCTGGCAACAGGAAGATAGAGAAGGCCTACAAGTACTTCACAAAGCGCATCAACGCCATGCTGGACGACAAGCCCGAAGCCTCCGACAAGATTGGCGTCCTCTTTGATATCTTGGGCACCTGAACTTTGCAGGTTTTTATACTAATTATTGATTTATCGTGTATTAACGGAGTGTTAGTCACGTAGGATCCCTATTATTCTTAGTAAAATTATACTGAGAATAACAAGAAGACTTCTTACTGGTTCAACAGGGGTGGAGCCTTCAGATTAGTAATGCAGCATCTTCTAACACCATGTGATTCCTAGTAATTCACCCAAAGAAAGAAGATACTATTGCTTATCGGTAGTTGTACCCCCCCGTAGTTAGTAAAAATTCATGCAAAACTCAGGTTGGGCAAGGTCAACACGGCCTTTCTGGTCATGATCCAAGTGCAGAGCCACTCCGACGCCTACACGCTCTTTGAGTCGCTCAACAACCGTGGCACGCCCTTGACGGCGATAGATCTCATCAAAACCAACCTCCTTGCCAGACTGGACGCAAAAGCGCGCGAGGCCCACAATGAAGACGGTATCGACGACTATTTCAAGCGCTGGCTAGCCATACTGAACTTCCTTGGTGACGACTACGCAACCCAGGAGCGTTTCTTCAGGCAAAACTACAATGCCTTCAGAAAGGAGTTCAACGCTCCCTTCAGCAAGGGGGATCGTCTGTATCCTCTTGGCACACTGGCGACCAGATCGAACATGCTCGACATTTACGAAAAGATCATAAACAAGGATCCTGTTGCCGCCCTGGACGATCTGTACGCAAACGCCGAACTGTACGCAGAAATACTCCTGAACAAGACAGAGCACCTTGCAGACGAGCTAAAGGAAAGCTATCTGGGACTACAGCGTGTTCAGGGCACTCCTGCCTATATGTTTATTCTCTATCTGCTCAAATACAGGGATGCCCTGGAAGTGCACGAAGGAGATATCATCGACATATGCAAATTGCTTGTCAAATTCTTTATTCGTCGCAGCGTGACAGACACACCACCAACTAGAGATCTTACACGAATCTTCATGTCGTTCATAGAGGATATCGAACAGAACAACTATTGTGGAAAAGAAATTTATAGCAATCTTTACACTGTTTTACGGAAAAAATCTGCGCCAGACGAGATTTTCAGGCAAAAACTGTATGGCAATATCTATGAGGAAAATATTGACGCGACGCGTTTCATTCTGTGCATGCTGGAACAACGCGGCATGACACGTGAAAATGAAAAGGATCTCTGGCAAAAGACAAAGAGCAATCAGTATGTCTGGTCCATTGAGCATATCATGCCGCAGGGACACAACATTCCCGAGAGCTGGGTGGAGATGATAGCAGATGGCGACCGCGACAAGGCCAGGGAATACCAGGATATCTATGTGCATACCCTGGGCAATCTGACGCTCACAAGGTACAACCCGACACTCGGCAACAAGAGTTTCGCGGAAAAGAGGGATCGCAAGGACGGCAAGGGCAACTATATCGGCTACAAAAACGGCCTTAAGCTGAACGATGATGTGCGCGACAAGGACAAATGGAGCGTTGACTGCATCAAGGCCCGCACTGAGCGTATGGTCGGAGAAATCCTGACCATGTTCGCCCTGTAGAAGACTGCGCAGTGGCTGGGGCTCTTCCCAATACCACAGCCAATGTCTCCCACATATTCCTCAGCTCACAGATACCGATGTTCGATACAAAACGAGGTACTTATCGCATGAATATTGCCGTTGCCGGAACAGGCTATGTTGGCCTGAGCCTTGCCGTTCTTCTGGCCCAGCACCACAAGGTCACTGCCGTGGACATTGTCCAGACAAGAGTCGACCTTCTGAACCAAAAAAAATCCCCGATCGTGGACCGCGAGATAGAAAACTATCTTGCAAACAAGAATCTGAACCTTGTGGCGACTACAGACACCGCAGGCTATGCCGGAGCAGACTGCGTCATCATAGCCACTCCCACCAACTACATCCCGGAAGACAACAGCTTCGACACAACCTCCATTGAGGCCGTGCTGGACGTCCTGGCACAGGTGAATCCCGGGGCAACCATAGTCATCAAATCCACTGTGCCCGTAGGCTACCTTGAGTCTTTGAGAAAGCGCTATCCCGGCCTTCCCAACCTGCTCTTCTCGCCGGAATTTCTGCGCGAGGGCAAGGCGTTGCACGACAACCTGCATCCCTCCCGCATCATTGTGGGCACGCCCAAGGACTGCGATCAGGAGCTTGTGAAGAGGACAGAAAGCTTTGCCAGCCTGCTCAAGGAAGGTTCTCTTGAGGACGATGTCCCGATGCTCATCGTGAACGCCACAGAGGCAGAGTCCATCAAGCTCTTTGCCAACACCTATCTGGCAGCCCGCGTGGCCTTCTTCAACGAGCTGGACACCTATGCCGAGGTGCATGGCCTGAACGCCCGCCAGATTGTCCAGGGTGTCTGCCTGGATCCCAGAATCGGCGGCCACTACAACAACCCGTCCTTTGGCTATGGCGGCTACTGCCTGCCCAAGGACACAAAACAGCTTCTGGCCAATTTTGCG
>ENA-ORSJ01002827-ORSJ01002827.1-human-gut-metagenome-genome-assembly--contig:-NODE-2827-length-10745-cov-3.218803_pt1 | contig 10745 bp, 8 predicted proteins | sample MGYA00242191_ERZ509158 | MGnify/ENA primary metagenome ERZ509158 (study PRJEB26280, sample SAMEA2338623) | human gut metagenome | biome: human gut; feature: human-associated habitat; material: faeces... | reverse complement strand
GCGTATTCTAATATTTATCTTTACCTTTGCATGGCAAACATAAAAAGAACATGATATATAGCATTAACATATCAGGCATTATTATTCTACGACTTCGTTACAAAGGCGGAAGTGGTAAGGTTGTGTTTTGACATGTGCGTGCTGATGTTATAAACCTTTCTCACTTCCGGGTGCGAAAGGTTTTTTCATTAATATATAAATCGAACAGAACGATGAGCGACAGACTTTTCATTTTTGACACAACACTTAGGGACGGTGAGCAGGTGCCCGGGTGTCAGCTTAACACAGTTGAGAAAATACAAGTGGCCAAACAACTTGAGCAGCTGGGAGTAGACGTGATCGAGGCCGGTTTTCCTATATCCAGCCCTGGCGATTTCAATTCGGTAATAGAAATTTCCAAGGCCGTTACATGGCCAACAATCTGTGCGCTGACGCGCGCCGTAGAGAAAGATATCGACGTTGCGGCCGAGTCGCTTAAATATGCCAAGCACAAACGCATACATACAGGAATAGGAACCAGCGATTCGCACATTAAATATAAGTTCAACAGCAATCGCGATGAAATAATAGAACGCGCCGTAGCCGCCGTAAAATACGCTAAAAAGTATGTAGAGGATGTCGAATTTTATGCGGAAGACGCAGGACGCACTGACAACGAGTACCTGGCAAGGGTTATCGAGGCTGTTATCAAGGCTGGCGCAACAGTGGTAAACATACCAGACACGACCGGCTACTGTCTTCCTGCTGAATATGGTGATAAAATAAAATATCTTATTGAACATGTCGACAATATAGACAAAGCCATAATCTCCACCCACTGCCACAACGACTTGGGAATGGCCACGGCCAACACCCTTAGCGGCGTGCTTAACGGTGCACGACAGGTTGAGGTAACAATAAACGGTATCGGCGAGCGCGCGGGCAACACGTCACTTGAGGAAATAGCCATGATACTGAAATGCCACAAGTATCTTGATATCGAAACTAACATAAACACGACGAAAATATACCCCACAAGCCGTATGGTAAGCAGTTTGATGAATATGCCAGTACAACCGAACAAGGCAATTGTCGGGCGCAATGCCTTTGCGCATTCAAGCGGAATCCATCAAGACGGTGTGCTCAAAAACGTCGATACATACGAAATCATGAATCCTAAGGACGTTGGTCTTGACGATAATTCCATCGTACTTACGGCACGCAGCGGCAGGGCAGCGCTAAAATACCGCCTTGGCGTATTGGGTGTTAACATAGCTAACGAGAAAAAAATAGATGATATATACCAGAATTTCCTGAAGCTTGCCGACAAGAAAAAAGAGATAACAGATGATGACGTCCTCATGCTTGCAGGGGCAGACAGGGCTGAAGCACATTCTGTAAAGCTTGATTTCCTGCAAGTCACTACAGGCATGGGGGTTAAGAGTGTTGCAAGCATAGGGCTCGACATCTCAGGCCAAAAGTTTGAGGAAGCATCAACGGGCAATGGGCCTGTAGACGCCGCCATCAAAGCTCTGAAGAAGATTATTCAGAAACAAATGACGCTTAAGGAATTTACCATCCAGGCTATCAGCAAAGGATCTGACGATATCGGAAAGGTTCACATGCAGGTCGAGTATGACGGAAACGTGTATTACGGATTCGGCGCGAATACGGATATCGTTACAGCTTCGGTTGAAGCATATATTGATTGTATAAACAAATTTAAGTAAACAGCAACGAGGTTGTGTCGCATACCGGCCTCATTTCTTTAAAGGATTATAATTACAAAATCAGATATGAACACTCTTTTTGACAAAATCTGGGATAAACATGTCGTTCAGATTGTTGACGACGGCCCTACGCAACTTTACATAGACCGTCTTTATTGCCATGAGGTTACGTCTCCGCAGGCGTTTGCAGGACTTCGTGAAAGAGAACTGAAATGCTTTCGCCCCAAGCAAATATTTTGCATGCCAGACCATAATACACCAACTCACGACCAGGATAAGCCAATAAAAGATCCCGTATCAAGAAAACAGGTCGAGACGCTCGAGGCAAACGCTAAAGATTTTGGATTGGCATACTACGGCATGATGGATAAAAATAATGGTATAATTCATGTCGTCGGTCCTGAAAAAGCATTGTCATTACCAGGTATGACCATCGTCTGCGGCGACTCTCATACAAGCACGCATGGCGCCGTAGGAGCAATAGCGTTCGGTATTGGTACAAGCGAGGTGGAAATGGTTATGGCCTCGCAATGCATATTGCAGCAAAAGCCGAAATCAATGAGGATAACCATAAACGGAAAGCTTGGGCGTGGGGTGACGGCTAAAGACGTCGCTCTATACTTGATGGCAAGGCTTACCACATCGGGAGCGACAGGATACTTTGTCGAATATTCGGGGCAGGTAGTAAAGGATATGTCAATGGAAGGTCGCCTTACGTTATGCAATTTGTCTATCGAGATGGGTGCAAGAGGGGGCTTTATAGCACCGGACGAAACAACATTTGAATATCTGAAGGGTAGGGATTATGCCCCGAAAGGCCATGAATGGGATAAAGCTGTCGCATATTGGAGGACATTAAAGAGTGATGAAAATGCTGTGTTTGATAAGGAACTCTCGTTTGATGCGGCAGATATCGAACCAAGAATAACTTACGGCACAAATCCTGGCATGGGTATCGGAATAACGGAAAGTATCCCTGTTATTGGGGATATAGAAGAAAGCGGGAAATCTTCTTTCATGAAATCACTTGACTACATGGGATTTAAGCCTGGCGAAAAGCTACTTGGACATTCTATTGATTATGTATTTCTTGGAGCATGTACGAACGGCCGTATCGAGGATTTCAGAGCCTTTGCTTCGATTGTCAAAGGACGTAAAAAAGCGGAAAACGTTGTTGCGTGGCTCGTTCCAGGTTCATGGGCTGTTGACAGGCAAATCAAGGATGAAGGTCTTGACAAAGTTCTTGCAGATGCAGGATTCACCATACGTCAGCCTGGTTGCTCTGCTTGTCTCGCAATGAATGACGACAAAGTTCCTTCAGGAAAATATTGCGTGTCTACAAGTAACCGCAATTTTGAAGGACGGCAAGGCCCAGGTGCGCGTACGATACTGGCAAGTCCGCTTGTCGCGGCTGCCGCAGCAGTAACAGGATGTATAACAGATCCGAGAGACTTTATGTAAATATAAAATGAATATTTACATAAATAAACAAATAGGTAAGTCAACATGACATAAGTAAACAAGAACAATAAATAAAAAAATATTAATACATGCATCAGCAATTCAACATCATAACAAGTACGTGTGTACCACTTCCATTGGAAAATGTGGACACGGACCAGATTATTCCTGCACGCTTCCTGAAGGCTACTGACAAGAAAGGATTTGGCGACAACCTGTTTCGCGACTGGCGCTACAATAAGGATGGTACGCTGAAAAAGGATTTTGTCCTTAACGACTCCCGATACGGAGGGGTAATACTCGTAGCAGGAAAAAATTTCGGTTCTGGTTCGAGCCGAGAGCATGCGGCATGGGCTATTGCCGGTTATGGTTTCAGGGTTGTCATTAGCAGTTTTTTTGCAGACATTCACAAAAATAACGAACTGAATAATTTTGTACTGCCGGTCGTTGTATCAGAACCGTTCTTAACAGAGTTATTTAGCAGTATTGAAAACGACCCTAAAACGGAGGTTGAAGTAAATCTACCAAAACAAATTGTCACAAATAAGGCAACTGGCAATAGTGAACATTTTGAAATAAACGGATATAAGAAACATTGTCTTATGAACGGGCTCGATGATATCGACTACCTGTTGCAGAATAAAGACAAAATTGAAGCATGGGAACAGTCGAACAAATAAATACCTATACCCGCATACCGCCATTCATTGAAATCATGGATAGTACCTTAAGGGATGGCGAACAGACAAACGGAGTATCCTTTTTGCCACACGAGAAGCTTATGATTGCGCGGATGCTGCTCAATGATATAAATGTAGACCGTGTTGAAATAGCTTCAGCCCGTGTTTCCGAGGGTGAAAAAGACGCTGTAAAGATGATTTGTCGATATGCAAAAAGTATCGGAAAACTTAAAAATGTTGAGGTACTGGGATTTGTCGACGGTAGGAAGAGCATTGACTGGATTGACGAATGTGGTGGCGCTACGATAAACTTGTTGGCAAAAGGTTCGATGAAGCACTGTTCCGGACAGTTGCATAAGACTGTAGAGGAACACATAGACGACATTCTTTATTCGCTTGAATACGCCAGACAGAAAGGCATGGGGGTAAACATCTACCTTGAGGACTGGAGTAACGGAATGAAAGATTCACCTGAATACGTCTACAAAATGCTTGACGTGCTTACAAAAACGGATATTATGCGCTTTATGCTGCCTGATACACTTGGTGTGCTTAATCCACTTCAGGTAATAGAATTCATGCGTAAAATGGTGAAGAGATACCCTTCTGCACATTTTGACTTTCATGCTCACAACGATTATGACCTTGCCGTAAGCAATTCTTTAGCGGCTGTATTAAGCGGAGCGAAAGGTTTGCATGTCACAGTGAACGGGCTTGGCGAAAGATGCGGCAATGCGCCTTTATCGAGTGTTCAGGTAATACTGAAAGACCAATTCCACGCAAAGACAAGCATTAATGAAGACAGATTGAATGATATAAGCCGTCTGGTGGAAGGGTATTCCGGTATAGCTGTAGCCCCCAACCAACCTATTGTTGGGGAAAATGTATTTACTCAAGTTGCAGGTGTTCATGCTGATGGAGACAACAAAGCGAACTTATACACCAATGCGCTTGTACCGGAACGGTTTGGAAGGAAGCGCGAATATGCATTGGGGAAGACCAGCGGAAAGGCCAACATAGACCGCAATCTGCAAGAACTCGGCTTGGAATTGACACCTGAACAGACACAAAAAGTAACTCAACGAATAACCGAACTTGGCGACCGTAAGGAAATTGTTACTCAAGCCGACTTGCCGTTTATCGTCAGTGATGTATTAAAACATAACGTTCCTGAAGACAAGGTTAAGCTTGTCAGCTACATGGTCTCGTCAGCATACGGCCTGAAACCTATCGCAAGTGTAAAAGTAGAGATTAACGGTAGTCAATATGAGGCAGACGCTATGGGCGACGGACAGTATGACGCCTTTGTCAAGGCTTTACGCAAAATATACAAAAAATCACTTGGGCGGACATTCCCTATATTGGAAAACTATAGTGTGACAATACCACCCGGCGGTAGAACGGATGCCTTAGTACAGACCGTTATTGTATGGAGAAACGGCGACATGACTATCAGAACGCGTGGTCTTGATGCCGACCAGACCGAAGCCGCGATAAAAGCCACCCTGAAAATGCTTAATATTTTCGAGGAGACCAACGCAGAATAAGAACACCGTCTGACGGAGACCGGTACATATACCATAAATAATAAAAACATAATATTATAATTAACGATTTAATAAAAAAATGAAACTTAACATAGCAGTATTGCCAGGTGATGGCATTGGACCAGAGATAATGGAACAAGGCGTAGCCGTTTTGAACGCTATTGCCGCAAAATTCGGCCACAAGATAGAATACAAGACAGCTATTTGCGGAGCTGATGCGATAGATAAAGTTGGTGATCCTTTTCCTGATGAGACTTTCGAGGTATGTAAATGGGCTGACGCCGTATTGTTTGCGGCTGTTGGCGACCCTCGCTTTGATAACGACCCTACTGCTAAAGTGAGGCCGGAACAGGGGCTATTGGCCATGCGGAAGAAACTCGGATTATTTGCCAATATACGTCCCGTGCAGACGTTCAAGTGCCTGCTTCACAAATCGCCTCTTAAGGATGAACTTATTGCTGGCGCTGACTTTATTTGCATACGCGAACTTACTGGCGGCATGTATTTTGGTGAAAAATACCAGGATAACGATAAAGCGTATGACACAAACTATTACACACGTCCTGAAATTGAGCGTATACTGCGCGTAGCTTATTATTACGCACGCAAACGCAGACGGCATCTTACTGTTGTTGATAAAGCTAATGTGCTGGCTTCAAGCCGTTTATGGCGACAGATTGCAAAAGAACTTGAACCGGAATATCCCGATGTTACAACAGACTATATGTTTGTTGACAACGCCTCAATGCGTATGTTGGTTGAGCCTAAATTCTTTGACGTAATGGTAACTGAAAACACTTTCGGCGACATTCTGACGGACGAAGGGAGCTGTATATCCGGAAGTATGGGACTGCTTCCTTCAGCTTCAACGGGTGAAAGCACACCGGTATTCGAGCCTGTTCATGGCTCATGGCCCCAAGCTGCCGGCAAGAACATAGCCAATCCATTGGCCCAAATCCTATCGGTAGCCATGCTTCTTGAACACTTTGACTTGAAAGAGGAAGGCATATTGGTTAGAAAGGCTGTTGATGCATCGCTCGATGCAAACGTGCGCACACCTGAGATACAGGTTGATGGAGGCAAACAATATGGTACAAAAGAAGTGGGAGAATGGATAGTTGACTACATCAAAAATTCAGTATTGATTTAAGCAACGTATTCGTTAAAGACAAAATGGCCTGTTACATAAGTCAAACGACAATTCTGTAACGGGCCATAATTTTTTCAATTAAGCAGTGTGACAACTTACTATCTTAGTCATTCATTTCTGCATTTAATATATCCGCATATCTTATGCACCATCATAACAGACTTTAAAAGCCGTCCTAACGCATTGTTAGGACGGCTTTTAGCATACCTGCGAACGGCATATTACAATCGCTCTCCGTATATTGCGACCTTGATTACTCCGTCAAGTTTATTTTCAAATATATGATATGCCTTCTCTATCTCTCTTAAAGCATATCGGTGGGTAATAAGCGGCGTTGTATCTATTTCGCCTTTTTCAATCAAGCTAAGTATCTCTGCACAGTCACACCCGTCAACCCCACCTGTCTTAAACGTAAGGTTCTTGCCGTACATGTCGGGCAGAGGAAGTATCTGTGGCTTATCATACATAGCCACGATTGTGACTGTGGCATTCGGGCGGGCGCATTCCCAAGCCATTCGGAAAGTGTCATCGGCACCAGCCACCTCTATTACAACGTCCGCACCTCCATGTTCACTGCAGCGCATTATGAAGTCCTTGCACTCAGATGGTTGCACCACAGAGACGTCAGGATAATGTTTCTTAACAAAGTCTATCCGTTCTGGTGATTTTTCGCAAACGACAATTCGTTTGGGATGTTTCAGCATTACGCATAGAAGGGTACAAATACCAGTCGGTCCGGCGCCAATTATCAGCACAGTGTCTTCAGGTGTTATGTCCGATATTCTTGCGGCCCAGAATCCTGTGGCGAGAATGTCTCCAACGAAAAGAGCCTGCTCGTCTGTAACAGTATCCGGTATGCGGTTTAGTCCCTGGTCGGCATGCGGTACTCGAACGAACTCCGCCTGTCCTCCGTCAATACGGCAGCCGAGTGCCCATCCGCCGTCCGAATCGGTACAATTATTTACATATCCATGCTTACAGAAAAAACATTCACCACAGAATGTCTCAACGTTTACCGTAACACGGTCGCCGGGTTTAACTTTTGTTACCGCCTTGCCAATACTTTCCACTATACCAACCATCTCGTGTCCTATAGTTATGCCTGGTACGGCACGAGGTACACTTCCATGCTTAATGTGGAGGTCACTCGTACAGATGCTGCCAAGTGTAACACGTACAATTGCATCGTTGTCGTCTATAAGTTGTGGTTTAGGCTTATCGGTCATGGCAAAGTTGCCTTTTTCTATATATGTATATGCAAACATGATATTTTTTCTGATTTTTTACTTTATCATTATTATGATTACGCCAATATGCCGTTCGCACTTCGAAAGGTGGCCTTTCGCTTTACAATAGACGGTCTTTAGTCTTGTAAAAGGCCGCCTCTGTAAAGCCAAAATGCCGTCTATTATAAAACCGTTGAAACTCAATAAGTTACCTTTAAATTATTGAATTGAACATGAACGGTCTATAAACGGGAATGTGTGTGGTACTTATGATTTCTTTGATTCTGCTTTTGCCTGGAACTTATCGGCTGTGATGATAAAACGTTCATGGGTACCTATACCGATGAGTCCAGATTCATCATACACTTCAGCCTTGAATTTCAGCTTCCTGCCATCGGCTTCTATCAGTTCAGTTTCACACTTGACGGTCATACCCAAGGGGGTAGGGGATACATGGCTTATGTCAAGCCGTGTACCGACCGTAGCCTGTCCAGGTTCAAGATACGGGACAACACTGCGCCACGCCGTCTCTTCAATAAGCGCAATCATAGCAGGTGTGGCAAACACAGACAAGGTACCGCTTCCCATGGCAACAGCTGTATTATTTTCAGTGACAGTTGTTTCGATGACATTCTTAACGCCGATTTCCATAAATATTTATTTAATACGAAAAATAATGTTAGCAAAATTAACCGCTGTCGGTTATTATTTGCAAAATTAAGTAATGTGGTCGAGATTATGGAATTTTATCAGGTAAAATTTTGTAAACAGGCAGAATTGGCTTACTTTTGCATAAATTTGAGCATTAACTCATGAAAAGATATTTTGTATTAAGTATTATCACTTTTTTATGCGTATCATTGAACGCGCAGCTAAAATGGAACTCACGCTATCAGGCTTACATTGATCAATATAAGGATTTGGCCATTGCGGAAATGCTTAAATATAACATTCCTGCCAGTATAACGCTGGCCCAGGGATTGCTTGAAAGCGGCGCGGGCATGAGTGAACTGGCCCGTAACGGCAATAATCATTTTGGAATAAAGTGCCACGATTGGACGGGCGCAAGGACATATCATGACGACGATGCCACTAACGAATGTTTCAGGGCATACCGCGACGTGTACGAAAGCTATGAAGACCATAGCAGGTTCCTTGCTCGTCAGCCGCGATACCGCAGCCTTTTCAGGCTAAAACGCACAGACTATAAGGGCTGGGCTAAGGGATTGAAGAAATGCGGATATGCCACAAGTCCAACATACGCAAAACAGCTTATAGGCATAATAGAGCTTTATAAGCTGCATAAATATGACAAAGCAAAGAAATATGATAAATTTATGGTTGAGCGCTCGTCGGTAAAGGACGTAGCGCCGAGTATAAATTTACATCCAATTCATATTTATAATAAGAATTACTACTTGAATGTTCGCCAGGGTGACACCTTTAGGTCAATTGCAAGGGAAGTTGGCATTTCATACAAAAAACTTGCAAAATATAACGAACGCGACAAAAATGACAGATTGATTCCAGGTGAAATAATATATCTGAAAAAGAAACAAAAGAAAGCTGACAAAGCGTATAAAAACAGGCCACACCGCGTAAAGGCCGGTGAAAGTATGTATTCAATAGCGCAGTACTATGGCATACGGCTTGAAAGCCTCTATAAGATGAATGACCTCTCGCCGGATTATTCAATTCAAGTCGGCGACTTATTGCGCGTAAGATAATTGATGCCTCATTAAAATGATGAAGTTGAAGTTATGTTGTTCGTGAGGTTGGTATTATAGAGTTGTTTGGCAATCAATAAGTATTTGTTAACTAATCCGCATTATGATAAATATCAGATGCGAAATTAATATAAATCCCACTCACGGCAAAAAATTATTAGAAAAAGAACTAAAATGAACGACTGCATAGAACTTAAAAATGTAAGGGTTAATAACCTGAAAAATATTTCATTAGAAATACCACATAATAAGTTTATAGTAATTACCGGTGTTTCTGGCTCTGGAAAGTCATCACTGGCTTTTGACACATTATATGCTGAGGGCCAACGTCGCTATGTAGAAAGTTTGTCTGCCTACGCCAGGCAATTCTTGGGACGCATGAATAAACCAGACTTCGATTATATTAAGGGCCTTCCACCAGCAATTGCTGTAGAACAAAAAGTCAATACACGTAACCCTCGGTCTACCGTTGGAACAAGTACTGAAATATATGATTACATGCGTATGCTGTTTGCACGTATCGGTCATACTTATTCACCGGTAAGTGGCGTAGAAGTCAAACGGCACACATCTGAGGATATTATAAATTGCATATTCACGTTTTCATCAGGAACTAAGTTTGTAATTCTTTCGCGCCTTCACATTAATGATGGATATTCACTTGAAAGACAATTACAAATTTATCTTCAGCAAGGATTTTCACGTATTTATCATAATGGTGAATTCATCAGAATAGAAGATGCCGTTGAAAATGCAGACAATTTAAATCCTGAGGATGTATATATCTTGATTGACCGTTTATCAGTAGACAACGCGCCCGATGTAATTTCGAGAATTAATGATTCTGTTGAAACGGCCTTTTTTGAAGGTGACGGTACATGCCGAATTGTATTTATACCATCAAACATAACATATGATTTTTCCGATAAATTTGAGGCGGACGGAATACATTTTGAAGAGCCAAATGATAATATGTTCTCTTTCAATTCGCCTATCGGTGCCTGCCATGTTTGTGAGGGTTTCGGCAACGTGATAGGAATAGACGAAAAACTTGTTGTACCAAATCCATCATTAAGTGTGTATGATGGTTGTGTGCAATGCTGGCATGGCGAGAAAATGGAGAAATGGAAAGAGGCATTTTGCCTTCAGGCGGCAAAGGATAAATTCCCGATTTTCGAGCCATACTATAACCTTTCCGCAAAGTATAAGGAATGGTTATGGCACGGCCTTCCGTCTCAAAAAATG
>ENA-ORSJ01002823-ORSJ01002823.1-human-gut-metagenome-genome-assembly--contig:-NODE-2823-length-10752-cov-3.863326_pt1 | contig 10752 bp, 5 predicted proteins | sample MGYA00242191_ERZ509158 | MGnify/ENA primary metagenome ERZ509158 (study PRJEB26280, sample SAMEA2338623) | human gut metagenome | biome: human gut; feature: human-associated habitat; material: faeces... | reverse complement strand
TAGTAAAATAATTCATAACTGTACAGAGAGTCAGTAGATCAAAGGGGCAATGAAAATTGTCCCTTTGTTTTTAATGTAACAGGAAATTCCGAGGAATTCCCTGTTACATAAAAAGGCACTAACGTGCCAAAGATGCGCACTCGCGCGAAGATGTAGATTGTCGCAAGCGACCGCACAAGGCGCAAGAATGTGCCAAGGCACATTCTTTCTTGTTTTTCTTTTCAGGAAAGGAGGCTCAGCATGAAAATCGCACTTTGTACGGAATTAAGGAATGCAGAATGGTTTGAGAGCAGGCTGCGCTCCCTTTTTGCTGGGGACGGACAGCTTGTCATCGACGAGCTATGGAATGAGAAGCAGCTATCTCAGGCACTGCGGCGGAGCCGATATCATGCGGTTGTCATCGCCATGACCGGGGCAAGGGGATTGGAGGCTGCCATTCAGGCAAAGCAGCTGGCACCGGAAACACCGCTTGTCTGGTGGAGCGATGATGAAAACTTTGCCCTGATCGCATATCACCTGCGTATCCCTGCGTTCCTTTCGGCAGACTGCTCCGATCAGGAGCTATATGAGGCGATAAAACCCATCACAAAATGGAGGTGCGAACATGCGAATTGCGCTGTGCAGTTATAGTCAGAAGGAGAAAGAAACGGCGTTACTGATGAAGCTTGGCAAAGTAGACCGCTTTGACAATGGCGTATTCTGCGTCTATGCCATGCAGCGGGATGGGCCTTATGATGCTGTGGTGGTCATGGAGGACGGAGCCAGGGGGATGAATTTCTGCATGAGCATACGAGGGTACAGCAGGGATGTCCCTCTCCTGTGGATCAGCGACCAGGCAGAGTTTGAACCCCAAAGCCGCAGGATGCAGGCGGACACCTTTTTGGTAAAGCCTGTGACAGAATATCAGCTGCGGGAGGCGGTATCCCAGCTGCTTCAGAAAACAACGAGAAGGAACGAACCGCGTGAGGAGGATGAATAAATGATATGGAAATGGAAACGGCCGGCCGCATTTTTACTGGCGGCGGCAATGATTTTTACGATGCCGGGAGTTCCGGCATCTGCGGTGGAAGCGGGTGTGTCCGCCGTCCATACGGGGTTGTGCAAGCATCACCCGGAACATACAGAGGACTGCGGATATACGGAAGGAACCGAAGGGGCAGCCTGTGAACATGAGCATACTGAGGATTGCTACACCCTTGTGAAGAAGTGTATCCATAAACATGACGAAAGTTGTTACCCTGTTTTGGAAGGCAGCGTATCAGAAAATACGGCGACCTCATCTGAAGTAGAGGAGGCCCAGCCGACCGAGTGTACCCATGAATGCAGTGAGGAAAGCGGCTGTAAAACAAAAAAATTAAGCTGTCTTCATGAACGCGGCGAGCATGACGATAGCTGCGGCTACATCCCGGCCACAGAGGGGACGCCCTGCAGGTATACCTGTGAGCAGTGCAATTCCCAGGACAGCGGGCTTGTTCCCGGCGTGTCCGGGAATGCTCCAGCAGAGTGCATCTGCGAAACTCGCTGTGAGAAAGAGGCGGTCAATCCCGACTGTCCGGTCTGCTCTGCGGAAGATGCAGACCTCTCTGCCTGCAAAGGAACAGAGCAGGCAATGCCCCTGATGGCAGCTGCGGCAGACGAGGAAACCATCTCCGGCAATGTTATCTGGGAGAACAAAAACATAACTACCCCGGTGATAGTGAATGGCGACACAACAATCACGCTGGAAGGCGAGAATACCATTACGATTACCGAGACCTCATATACCGCCGCTCTGGATATGTATTCCCACAGTCTGACCATTCAGGGAAGCGGCAGTCTGACGGTCAATGTTCCTAAAGGGAAAAGGGGTATTGAGGACGGCAGTTGGAGCGACACCGCCGGCGGGACACTTACCATAAAAGACGGGGCAAAGATAACCACCAACGGCGGTTTGTACGGCTTGAGCGCTAAAACCATCGTGATTGAGAATGGAACGCTGAATCTAAATTCCGGTTGGGGTATTGACACTGCATCCCTGACCATGAACGGAGGAACCCTTTACGCCACCGGAAAATATGGCGCGATTTCGAATAGTCATGGAAAGGCCCGAAACATCAACAGCAGCCTGACCATTCTGTATTCGGAAAGTCAGAATGCAAACACAGACGATATGTCGGTCGGCACAGCGGACGATACGACAAGAGAAGGGGACGTCAAGACCATCTACATCGCCAAGATGGGGCCCCGCGCAAGCCTGACCGTCGGCGCGCAGCAGGGAACCCTGCAGGAAAGCTTAGGTAGTCAGACGGCGACCTTCTCCGTCACCGGCAGCAGGGTCAAGAAGGAAACCCTGCAAGTGGACTGGGTGGACGCACACCCCGGTCTGACGGCGGAAAAATCCACTGACAACCAGACCATCACCGTGACCGCCGACAACACCGTCAAGGAGGGCAGCTACAAGTTGAAGCTGACCGCAGACGGCGAAGCAGGTGCCACTCCTGCCAAGGCGACCGCCACCGCAACGGTCACCGTCGCCGCCGCGCCCAGAAACCCCATTACCATAAGAACGCAGCCGCAGGTCAGCTATAAGAAAGGCGATGGGCAATTTAAGGCGGATGTCTGGGTAAGGGCCCAACTGGAAAGCGGTTCGGAGGGTAATATCACCTATCGGTGGTATGTGAACGAAAAAGAATTTACAGGTACAGGCAGCGGCAGCAATAGAATCACCCTGACCACATCCGACCTGACCACAACGGCGGGCAAGAACTGGGAGTACAGCGGCCAGGTCTACTGCAAGCTGTCCTATCAGGGCTATACCCTAGATACAAACACTGTCCCTGTTACCTTTAACACCTGCCCCCATGAAAAATACACCAACGAGGGCAAATGCCAACAGTGCGGCGAACCGTGCAGCAAGGATGTGCTCTTTATTCGCAACGGTATCCCCTATACGTTTGAAGGCGATAACCCTGAGGTTGGGTTCATTCTGGTCTCCGGCGGAACCGCTTATTTTGTGCGGGATACTAACGCAACCTTGAAAGCGGGGAACGGCGATACGGCGAACAGGGACCTTACGCTGGACCTGCAGGGCCACAAGGTCAAGGCGCTGGATCTGCAAAATTTCCCGTACAACAGCGTTACCATCAAAAACGGCACGATAAATGACATTGCCACCAGCGCCCCCGCGGTGTTGATATTAGACAGCGTTACAACAAGCGCGGGCACCCTTGATAAACTGTTTACCCTGACGGTAAAGGGCGACTGCGTGTTTAAGAGTCAGGTGAATTTCCTCGGGAAAACCCAGCTCCAGGGCGGCACGTTCCAACGTGGAATCAATGCAGCACTTGGTGAGGAGGCCCTGGCTCTGCTGGCAGACGGATATGCCTTTGCAGACGCCGGTAGCGACGAAATTCTGAACGTTTCCCATGTAGATATTTCGAATAGAGCGGTCAAGGTGGTCGAGCATACCGACCAGTATCATAACGGCAAATGTGCCTGCGGCAGAGTCTGCGACCATGCGGGCAAGGTAGACAGCGCCGGTTACTGCACCCGCTGCCAGATGCTGGTGGAGGCATTTGAAACCGGCGGCAAGCGATACACCAGTCTGGAAAACGCACTGGCTGCCGCGCAGGACGGTGACACGGTCACGCTGCGGGGGTCTTTGGACATCGAGAACGCAGAGCCTATCGAAATCAGCAAAAATATTGTACTGAACTTGAATGGACACACCCTGAGCAAATCCGCTGGGAAGGGGCTTCTACGTATCCTCGGCTCCAATGTAGCCATCATAAACGGCAAGGTGCAAAACACCCATCCCAGCACCCCCTATCATGCGGTGGCGGTCGGAAAATCTAAGCAGACAGGCGCAAAGCTGACGCTGGACAATGTCACCCTGGAGGGCAGCACAGACGGGAGAGACCGTGGAGTGGGGCTTGGCATTCTTACCGGGAACGAAGCCGTGGTAACGAGCGGCAAGTTCATCGGCGGCATCTACACGGAGGGAGCGCTGACCATGTCCGGCGGCAGCGCGGACCTGCTGGAATTGGGTGCGCTCAATGGTATTCCAGTGACCCTGTCCGGCGGCTCCTTTGACAGCATCAAAATCAAGAATGGCGCAGATTACCAGTCCCTGCTGGCAGGGGGCTATGCCTATCAGAAGCAAGGCGGCGCATGGGTCAAGCTGTCAGAGATGAATGCGAATACTGCCGTCACTGTTGTGGAGTGCAGCCACCCGGATGACCCTTCCGGCGGGAATGTTTGCCCATACTGCGGCTATGCCGCTGAGGTAACAAAGACGGACGGCAGCACTTCCTACCATCGGACGGTAGACGCGGCCATCGCGGCAGCCGGCGACGGTACGGTGAAGCTGCTGGCGGATGCAGGCGAGATCACCATCGGCAGCCCGCTCAAGCTGGATCTGAACGGTAAGACGGCGGCAAAGCTGACCGTCACCGGAGATGTCACGCTGGCATCCCTCCTGCCGGAGGGCTGCGCGTTCAAGAGCGGCAGTACATGGATAACCGACCTTACCGGCACGGAGTTGACCAATGTTTCTGTGGCCAAGATCCCCATCAAGAGCATGAACTATCCCACCGAGATGAGCATGACTTATGGCGGTGCGGGGACACTTCTTGTCAATGTAAAGAAGGAAACCGGCACAGGCGCTGTAAGCTTCCAGTGGTACAAGGTGGAGGACGGCAAGGCCACAGCGGTCGGCAGTGCGACAACAAAGAATCAATTTGATCTTTCTGCGCTAAAGCTGTCCGCAGGCCAGCACACCTTCCGCTTTTTGGCCACCTGCGACGGCTACAAGAAGATGAGCCAGGATATTGCTGTGACGGTACAAAAGGCCGACATCAGGTCAGGCCTCATCACGCCTCCCACAGCGCAGGAAACCCTGACCTATACCGGCCAGGAGCAGGCGCTCATTACCGCGGGCAGCGTGACCAGCGGTGGCATCATGCAGTACAGCCTGACCGAGAACGGTACATACAGCCAGGACATCCCTGCCGGCACCGATGCCGGAACGTATACCGTGTGGTATCGGGTGATTGGCGATGCAAACCACAACGATACCGCACCCGCCAGCGTGGCGGTCAGCATTGGGAAGAAGCCGCTGACGATCACCGGGGTAACGGCTGCGTCCAAGCCCTATGATGGCACGACAAACGCGGACATTACCAGCGTGACCTTCGACAACGTGACCTTGAACCGAGGCACAGACTACACCGTGGCCGCCAGCTTTGACGATGCCGGTGTGGGCAACGGCAAGAGCATCACTGCCACAGTGACCTTGACGGAGCAGACCGCGAAGAATTACGCCCTGGAGCAGAGCAGCTTCACCACGACTGGCAGCATCATCAAGGCCGCTGCGCCTGACTTCGTCAAGGAAACTGCGCTTACCATTGTAAACGGCCACGAAAAGACCTACACTGTGACGCTCCCCGCCCTGCCCAAGCTGGAAACGCCCAAAGAGTACGGTGCACCCACCTATGAGCTGGGCGAGATCAAACTGGGTGGCGGCTACTACACCAGCGGCGCGAAGGTGGAAAACGGCGAGCTGACCCTGCCCATTCAGAAAAATGACGTGAAAACCACCGGCTCTGTGGGCACAGTGACCGTGGTAATCAAGAGCACAAACTATGAGGACATCACGCTGACCGTCAATGTCAATGCGACCAACAAGCTTGTCCCCACTGTTACGGCACCTACGGCAAACGCCCTGACCTATAACGGTGCAGAACAGGCTCTGGTTACAGCAGGCAAGACCACTGGCGGCACGATGCTCTACCGGCTTGACGATTCTGAGTGGAGTGAGCAGATCCCCACAGCGAAAAATGCCGGGGAATACACCGTTTGGTATAAGGTTCAGGGAAATGCAGAGTACGCAGATGTGGCAGAACAGAACGTGACTGTGACCGTAGCGAAAAAGTCAGTTACCGTTACGGCGCTTGATAAGAGCGCCTACACCGGCAGCACCGCGCCCGATCTGAGCAGCCCGGAAGCAGATAAGGATTACAAGGTGGAAGGTCTGGTTGGTGCAGATACCCTGAGCGGCACGGTAACACTGGACTACGCACAGACACCGGATATGAGCAAAACCGGCAAAACTGCGATCAACATTACTGGTACGCTGTCAAATGATAATTATGCGATCACCTATGTTTCTGGAACGTTGACTGTTTCCAAGCAATCTTCCAGCGACGGCGGTTCCTCCTCTGGTGGTTCGGGCAGCGGTGGAGGCTCATCCTCCGGCGGTTCTAACGGTTCCGGAAGCAAGGATAACACCAACCAGCCGGAAGCCCCTGTCACCGGTGAAACCAAACCCATACAGCCGGATAAAAACGGCAATGCGGCAGTGGATAACAGCTCTGTCCAGTCCGCCATCGACAAGGCCAAACAGGATGCGAAAAAGAACGGCACCACAGAGAACGGGATTGGCGTTACTGTTCCCATCACCCCGGCGGCAGGCCAGACCTCTTTTAACGTGACCATCAAGGCGCAGACACTGGATCTGCTGGTTAAAGAAAACGTCCGGCAGTTTACCGTAGCAACAGACCATCTGGTTTCGGTTAATATCGGCCTGGATACTCTGAAGCAGCTGGATACCGCCTACGCTGGCGGGGACATCATTCTCCGGGCAGATAAGGTGGATGCACTGCGTTCCACCGAGGCCAAAGCCACCATCGGCACAAGACCGACCTATGACCTGTCGCTGGTCTACCTCTCCGGCGGCAAAGAAACACCGATTGCCAACTTAAATGGTCACACTATATCGGTGCGTTTGCCCTACACACCGGCAAATGGTGAGCAGACAGGTAATCTCTATGCAGTCTATGTAGATGACGCTGGCAAGGTGGAATGGATCACCAAATCCAGCTACAATGCCAGCCTGAAAGCGGTGGTTTTTGAAACCAGCCATTTCAGCGTTTACGGCGTGGGCTACAAAACTTTTGTCCCGGCCTTTACCGACATTACCGGTCACTGGGCAGCAGATAACATCCTCTTTGCAGCCAGCCGGGGACTGCTCTCCGGCACCAGCGACACCACCTTTAGCCCGGACACCGGCATGACCAGAGGAATGTTTGTGACAGCTCTGGGGCGGTTGGCGGGCATCAACCCGGACAGTTACCAGACCGGGAAATTCACCGATGTGAAAGCCGACGCTTACTATGCCCCATATGTGAACTGGGCGGCGCAGACCGGTATTGTGGAGGGCGTTACTGCCACCACCTTTGTACCGGACACCAACATCAACCGGGAACAGATGGCGGTGATCATGAAAAATTACGCTGCAAAGCTGGGCTATGACCTGCCCCAGACCTTGAAGGCTGTGACCTTTGCGGACAACACACAGATCAGCAGCTGGGCGAAGGATGCGGTCAAGTCCATGCAGCAGGCGGGCATCCTGGCCGGGAAGGTAAACAACCGCTTTGATCCCAAGGGAACCGCCACCCGCGCCGAGGTCGCCACGGTTCTGCGGCGGTTTGTGGAAATCGTCATTGACCCGCAGGCCGCAAACGGCTGGCAGCAGAATGACAGCGGCCAGTGGAACTATTACAGAAACGGGGAGTCAGTGAAGGGCTGGCTCTCCGAGGATCAGAAGTGGTACTGGCTGGACAAGGTTACCGGAATAATGTTTGCCGGAGACTGGAAGCAGATTGATGGTAAGTGGTACTACTTCTATGCAGACGGGACGATGGCGGTGAATACTGCATCCGACAGATGAAAAATGAACCCGTAATGTAATGCAAAAATAATATCAATAAAGAGGGATGTGAACAATATGGGCAAGTTTCTGGTACTGTCGCATACCGACCATGAAGAATATATACTCAGTAGAATTATGGAGATTATTGCGGTCGAGCCAGGATTTGACCATATTGTGACATCTCACCCTTGTAACACTCTTGTTTTTCCGGGCTTGGAGCTTCGGCTGAAGGAGAGAACAGCATACCGAAACGGTGAGTTGATTTCTATGACTCGTCGGGAATTTGAAACATTGGTATACTTGGCAAAACATCCATCCTGGGTATTTTCTGCCGGACAGCTCTATGAAGAAGTATGGGGGGAGGATGGTGAAAATTGCGGAACGGCTGTTGCCTTCGTACCGAAAATCAATGCGAATCCGGTGTATAACGGAGGGTGAAGCCTGCTATATGTATGTAGCAATCATTATGATAACATAAAAGGCACGGCATAAAGCAATCTGATGTAAAATCTATCAGAATAATTTATGCCGTGCCTCTTTTTAATTTGATTGAATGTAGGATGGTTTAGAATTACAGCATATTTGGTGTCGGCGGTCAAGCGTCGCAGAAAAGATTATTTGCTCCAGCTTTATAAACGCAGCAGTATCGTACTGAAATAGTTGATCTCGCCCCGCTCGTTGTTCAGCACTTTCCGGGCTTTTTGAAATAGAATAGAAACCACCACCTTTACTGAAATTGACAACAGCCGCTCCAAACCGGAGCGGCTGCTATGCAAAGTTTTGACTGTACCAAGTATAACAGATATGGATTTACGGCGAAAGGGCAGGACTGTGCCAATGTAGAGACAATTTTATGCCAACCATGTTTCTTTGAAACATTATAGCAGTGATTCCACCAGCTGATGGATGTCGGTAAATGGATTGACAGCAATTCCAAACGGTTTGCTGCTGTCATTTTGAAGATGGTATTGCTCTACACGTTTGGCGTTCTGAATCGCAATGGCTGTATGCTCTGCTAACTGGTTATATACATCGCCAGCTTTCTCATAATCAGGGAGATAAGTGGTCAATGCGTTTTTCACTGCGGGGTAGTCTTTGAAAAATTTGGTGGTGTACTGGAAATGCAACAGATACCAAAATTCAAAGCAGGGATTGGAGAGTGCAATCTGAATCCCCTTCGCATCTGCCATTTTCCTTGCCTTGGAGAGCAGATTGTCCTTTGCAGTGATGGGGTCAGGGTTGTTGTAGTTCACATCTCCATCTGCAACTACCCATACAGAGTCTCCCTCTGATACGGAAATCTGATTTTTATTCTGGTATTCCACGGCTTTCCGGATCAGGCTGAGATAATCTGTTTCACCTCCGCTGGTGCGGCTTCCTACCACACGAATATCAATGTTTGTCTGACGGTTGCGGTAGTGTTCAAAATACTTAGGCTCAGTTTGAGAACCCTCCGTTACAATCAGAATGACAGGCTTTATTTTTCTGCGCCTCTGTCCACGCTTTTCAATTTTTCCACGTGCCATTTTACAGCCCTCCCTTGATAAAGGGGATCGCACCATAACGGCCAATCAGATAGCTCTTCTCCACCTTAGCATCCTTGCGGATGGAAAAATCGTAAAGGGAGAACAGATCGGTAGCCGCTGTTTGCTCGTCTTTTTCGGTAAACCAAATCTGATCTCTCCTCAGTACATCCAGGTCAAGAAGATTGGTGTTGTGTGATGTGAAAATCAACTGGGCTCCATTTGGATTGAACTCCACACTGTTAAAAAGCGAGACCAGATGCTTTGTCAGAAGAGGATGCAGATGAGCGTCCATCTCGTCAGCGACAAGAAGGGTTCCTTCATCCAGCACCTTTTTTACAACACCGATCAGTTTGAAATAACTGTTGGTGCCATCAGATTCCTCTGCCATGTTCAGCGCGTAGGAAGAAGTATTTCCCTCTGTATCCTGTACCGTGTGAATGGCCTCAATATTGGTAAAGATATCATTACGCTGAGAAGGAGCGGGTTCTGCATCACGCATCTGAAGGGATTGTATGCCAAAATCTGCAACACGCAGCATAGAGGCGATCACATGCCGGTAGTCATCCTCTTTGAGTTGTTCTGCTTCAAGGCCGTAGGCGTCTGCAACAGAATGTTTCGTGATGATCTGGCAGGAAGCAAACCATTCCAGAACTGGAATCACTTTGGAATAGCTCCAGTTTGATGCGACAGACAGATAGAGCTTGTTGGCCGAAGTGCGATCCTTGAGAGTGTTTTGTTCATCGACATCAACGGTAAAGCGAAAATCTTTTGTGTCTTTTCGCTCAAAAATGAGTGCCTGCCTGCCATTGGGATAGTAATACAGATATTCTTCGATAACAGCTTTGTCTGTTACAGAAAAGCCATACGCATAGCGGATGCCATTTGTGGTGAAGATGACCTCGAAGCTGCTGGGGCGAGAGGGTGTTTCCCGGTCAAACTTGAAAGGCGAACGATCAATGGTTTTGTGGAGCTGCTGGTTATGCGAAGTCAGCACATAATTTACCATGAACCAAAACGCATTCAAGACATTGGACTTTCCAGAAGCATTGGCGCCGTAAATCACAGCAGACTTCAAATGCTTTTTGTTTCCGTCCACAATCAGGTGCTCTGGATGTTCGTTATCCTTACTGGCAAGCAGGGATAACACGACATTATCTTTGATAGAGAGAAAGTTCTCTACACTAAATTGAATCAGCATAAAACAACCTCCTAAATCCTTGTTATAATATATTATATCCACATTTTTGTGAAAAATCAACGCAAATGAAAAATAAAAATCTGTATAGAGGATTTAAGAGAACAGCCGTGTGGAGAGGATATGCGGTGGGAGTTTCGGTGTTGAATGGAAGTTAGTTTTGCAAAGTTCTTCAAAACTGGAATTTCTGTTACTGGGCACGTATGCGTGAACAGTAACAGTACTCAATTTTGGGGATTGCCTATAAGCAGGAGAAAACGGTATAATTGAGGAAGGCAGTTGGATATAAGGGGGACAAGTGGTGGAGATGAAAAATATTGTGAAGACGGAAAGAGGGGCGG
>ENA-ORSJ01002819-ORSJ01002819.1-human-gut-metagenome-genome-assembly--contig:-NODE-2819-length-10767-cov-3.211258_pt1 | contig 10767 bp, 7 predicted proteins | sample MGYA00242191_ERZ509158 | MGnify/ENA primary metagenome ERZ509158 (study PRJEB26280, sample SAMEA2338623) | human gut metagenome | biome: human gut; feature: human-associated habitat; material: faeces... | reverse complement strand
ATCCTCCCCCTGAAGGGAGAGGTTTTACGGCGCGCTTGATAAAAGAGCTTTGCTCGTCACTGGTGCCCGCCAGACAGGCAAGACCTGGATCATTCGGCAATTTGCCAGGGAGCAGTACAAGCACTTTCTTGAGCTGAACTTCCTGGAAGATCCAAATGCAAGAGACATCTTCAGTGGCAGTCTGGACGCAAACACTATCATTACGGCCCTCACCGCCTATACTCGTGCCTCTCTTGTCCCTCACGAGACGCTTGTCTTCTTTGACGAGATTCAGGAATGCCCACAAGCACGGACTGCCATCAAGTTCCTCGTTGAAGATAGACGTTTTGACTATATTGAGTCCGGCTCTCTTTTGGGTGTGCGAAGTGGTGAAGCCACCTCATACCCGGTAGGATATGAGAAACTTCTACAGATGTTTCCTCTTGACCTTGAGGAATTTTCCTGGGCAACTGGCATCCAGCCAGAGGTTCTCGACCATGTCCGCACTGCCTTTGAGAACAGAACGCCAGTCCATCCTGCAATACACGCCCGAATGAGCCGGATCTTCCGCCTCTATGCCATTGTGGGGGGTATGCCAGCGGCAGTACAGGAATATGTTAACTCATACGATATGCGCAGGGTGCTAGAATTGCAGCAGGACATCCTTGGCCTGTACAGACTTGATATTGCAAAGTACGCCGATGGAGAGAAGGCCAGAGTCCAAGATATTTTTGATCGGATTCCTTCACAGCTCGATGACAAAAACCGCAGATTTAATTTGGCAGACATCAATAAATCAGCACGATACAACCGCTACGAGGAAAGTTTCCTCTGGTTGCGAGGCGCTGGCGTTGCCCTTCCCTGCTACGCTATCTCAGAACCCGCTCTTCCTCTTCGCTGCAGGGAAAAAAGCTCTCTTTTTAAGCTTTTCATGGGAGATACAGGTCTTCTTTGCGCTGCCTCCATGGAAAACATCCAGTTCGACATCCTGCACGGAAACCTTGCAGTGAACATGGGAAGCATCCTCGAGAATGTCTTTGCCCAGATATTCACAGTCAACGGCTTTCCTCTCTGGTATTTCAACAAACCCAAATACGGAGAGATCGACTTTGTGCTCCAGAAAGGCAGAGCCTGCCTACCGATCGAGATCAAGTCCGGAAAGGACTACAGGCGCCACGCGGCACTTTCCAATGTTCTGAACGTTTCGGAGTGGGCTCTTGAGCAGGGAATTGTCTTTTGCCACGACAACGTTTCTGCAGCTGGCAAGGTGCACTATCTCCCCTGGTATATGGCTATGTTTCTGAAGCCCCCAAAGCCAATTTCCGGAATCGTGTACGAGGATTTTTCCCAGAGTCTGGAAGAGCTCACGAGATAGCTTCTGGATATCTGGACATTCCCGGATGACAACACTGTTCCGCATTCAGGCCAGTGTTTGCATACAACAAGGGGGAAGAGGATCCTTGTCCTCTTCCCCCGTTTTGTTCAGGAAAAACCTTGTTACTTTGCGCAACCGACAGCCCTGCGTTCGCGGATGACCGTCACCCGGATCTGACCAGGGTACGTCAGCTCCTTTTCGATCTTTTCGGCTATCTGCTTGCACAGCACATAGGTCATGTCGTCGTCTACCATATCGACATTGACCATGACGCGCACCTCGCGTCCGGCCTGGATGGCGTAGGCCTTTGCAACGCCCTCGAAGCTTGTGGCTATGGCCTCCAGGGTCTCAAGGCGCTTCACGTAGTTTTCGAGAAGCTCCTTGCGTGCGCCAGGACGTGCCCCGGAAATGGAGTCCGCTGCCTGCACAAGGACAGCCAGTGCGGAATTGGGACGCACATCCTCGTGGTGGGCGGCAATGGCATGCACAATGTCCTTGCTTTCGTTGTACTTCTTGGCTGCGTCAGCACCTATGAGGGCGTGGGGTCCCTCGATCTCGTGGTCCAGAGCCTTGCCAATATCGTGCAAAAGTCCTGCCCTCTTGGCCTTCTTTTCGTCCAGGCCCAGTTCTGCTGCCATGAGGCCGCACAGGGCAGAGACCTCGAGCGAATGCTGCAGCACATTCTGGGTAAAGCTTGTACGATAGCGCAGCTGACCCAAGAGATTGATGAGCTCCGGGTGTATGCCGTGCACGCCTGCGTCAAAGGTGGCCTGCTCGCCAATCTCGCGCACGTGCGCGTCCATCTCCTGGGTGCACTTCTGGACAACGTCCTCGATGCGGGCTGGATGGATACGGCCGTCCTGGATAAGGCGCTCAAGGGCCATCTTGGCAATTTCCCTGCGCAGGGGGCTGTATGCCGAAAGGATGACCGTTTCCGGGGTGTCGTCGATGATGAGGTCAACACCCGTAGCAGCCTCGAGCGAGCGAATATTGCGGCCCTCGCGGCCGATGATGCGGCCCTTGATGTCTTCTGAAGGCAGGCTCACTGCCGTGACGGTCTGCTCGCCCACATAGTCGCCTGCGTAGCGCTGGATGGCGTTGCAGATGATCTCCTTGGCCTTGCGGTCAGCCTGATCCTTGGCCTCGGTCTCAATCTGACGTGCCATGCGGGCAGCCTCGTGCAGGCTCTTGCTGCGCACGTCAGCCATGATGAGATTCTTTGCCTCGTCGGGAGTGAGGCCGGCTATCTCCACAAGCTTGCGCTCCTGCTCCTCTATACGGGTGGCGAGGAAGTTTTCGTTCTCTTCTATCTGCCGCTCCCTGCGGGCAAGCTCCTTGTCCTGGGCAAGCAGTTGCTGCTCTCTTGTGGACATGCGTTCCGCCTTTTCCTCAAGGCGCGCTCCCATGTCCTCCAGCTTGCGTTCCCTTGCCTTTGCCTCGCGTTCGCGATCGCGGAACTCGCTTTCAAGCTCGCTCTTCTGCTTGAAGAGATCGTCCTTGCCCTGCAGGATGATCTCCTTCTTCTGAGCCTGCGCCTCCTTGCGCGCTTCCAAAACTATGCGTCTGGCAAGCACATCCGCATCGCCAAGGCGCTTGGTCACCACAAATTTATGGATAAACCACCCTGCTGCAAGCCCGACAGCAAGGGCGATGAGTGCATAGAGAAATTCCATACGTATCCCTTCCTTTATGTAGATCGGGAAATTGTCCCGAATTGCATGCTCACGCGCCTTGCGACCTTTTCAAAGGGCATAAAAAAAGCCCGCACTGCGAGACCTCGCGAGTGTTGGGCTGTGCGGGACGAGACTGTATGACCTTCATCGGTCACGACAGGTTGCCATGAATTGACGCAAACCCCCGACTGGTCGTGTTTCTTGCCAATGTAGAACCCGGTTTCCCAGGGTGGGCTCCAGTGTGTTTCCTTTAGGACTCCCGGTCAAATGCCGGGCATGCACAGGGGAAACAGAATCCGGCTCCCTAATTCAAGCTTGTTCGGTCAGCACTGGGAGAGAAATCACGGGCCGGTCAGGGGAATGCAAGTTAATTCGTAGAGTCTATATAATTCAGCAGCGCGGAAAGGCGAATGTCCGTTTCATGCCGCTGTTTCTTGAGCTGTAGCAACTCGTCAGCCAGTCCAAGGGCAGTGAGAATCAGAAGAGTTTCCTTGTTCTGCCCACTGCGAGCCCTGTGCGTCTGGTCGTCAAAGCTCTTCTGGACCAGTTCCACTGCCTCGCGCATACGGGTTGAGTCAGCCCCAGCTTTCAGGGGAATGGAAATGCCGAGAAGGTTAAGGTTATTGGGTTCGGGTGTCACTAACTGTCTCCGCGCCGAGCTGGGCTTCGATCCTGCCTATGAGGACATTGACCTTGGCCAGGGTTGTCTCCCGTCTGGCTTTTTCGCCGTCGAGGAAAAGGCGCATTGCGCGGTTTTGTTCCTGTAGCTGTGAACAGCTCTCCTCGGCCCTTGCGAGCCTTGTCCGCGTGTCCCGAAGTTCAGATATCAGTCTGTGCACTTCGTGTTCAAGGCGCTGGAGATTGTCCATGGCTTTCTTATACCCCATGCTTTGGCCCTTGGCAAGAAAAGTGTCACGAATTTGCGCAGATAGAGCCCAAGTTGCTGAAAAGTATTCGATATTTGACGAAAAAGCGGAATTTCCCCAAAAGAGGGATCCTGCAAATCCAGGGTGCGGCAAAATCAGCTATTGGCCGAGATTTCTCTTGGGCCCGAGATTCTTCTGTCTTGCCCTTGCGATGGAAAGCTCGTTGTCCGGAACATCCCTTGTGATGATGGATCCGGCACCAATGAGCGCATTGTCACCTACGCGCACAGGTGCCACCATGGCAGTGTTGGAGCCTATGAAGGCGTTTTCGCCAATGTGTGTCTGGAACTTGTGCTTGCCGTCGTAATTGCAGGTAATGGTGCCTGCACCGATATTGGTTCCGGCACCAACGGTCGCGTCACCAAGGTAGGTGAGGTGGTTTGCCTTGGCACCCTCGCCCAGATGGGTCTTCTTGAGCTCCACGAAATTGCCCACATGGGAGCGGCAGCCAAGCTCTGCACCCGGGCGCAGCCTTGCGTAGGGACCAACCAGGGCCTCGGAGCGGACAATGGCGTTTTCCAGATGGCTGAAGGGCCGGATTTCCGCGCCGGATTCGACTAGAGAATCGCGTACAACGCAGTTGGTCATGATGCGCGCGTCTGCGCACACCCTTGTGTGACCAGTGATCTCGCAGGGACCGGTGATATCTGCGCCTGGCTCTATTTCTGCAAAGGGCGAGATGCGCACGGTTTCTGACGCATGCAGAAGAACGCCAGAGGAAAGAAGACTTGCATTCACGGACTTTTGCAGCATGGCCTCTGCCTGGGCCAGCTCCAGGGGAGAATTCACGCCAAGGAGTGCCGTGTTGTTGCCGCAGACTATGCCCTTCACCTTGTAGCCGCGCTCTAACGCGAGCCCCACGAGATCCGTGATGTAGTACTCGCCGCTCTTGTTGGCATTGCCAATCAGGGGCAAAAGCTCCTCGCACAGGGCAAGACTTATGGAATAGAGACCGGCATTCACCTCTCCCGACGGTGCGCCGTACCTTGCGAGATCGTAGTCCTTGGCCTCCACAATGCCGTGCAAAACACCGTCCACGCGCACAATGCGGCCGTAGGCGCCCGGATCCTGGAGGGTAATGGTCGCAAAGGCCAGATCGCTCTCGCCCATGCCAGCCACAAAGTCTGCCAGAACAGTTCTCTCGATCAGGGGAATGTCGCCGTTGATGACAAGCACGCGCTCAACACCCGCTGCCTTCAGATCCGGCAGGGCGCAGGCCAGGGCGTGCCCTGTGCCGAGCTGTTCCTTTTGCAGCACAAAGTGCGCGTCGGGAGCAAAGGAAAGCACGCTCTTTTGCACTTCTTCTGCTCCATGTCCTGTCACAAGCCAGATATTGCCGGCAAACTGTTCTTCCAGCGCATGCAGGACATAGCGCACCATGGGTTCGCCTAGGACTGTCTGCAGAACCTTTGGTTTTGCGGAATGCATACGGGTTCCCTTGCCAGCTGCAAGAACACATGCTGCCTGAATGCCCATGATACGGTATCTCCTTGAAGGTTGGGATATATGCAAAGAAGTGTTTTTCCACGCATGTTTTTCTATGCAATGGAGTAGCAATCTTGCAGGGGGAAAGCAAGACAAAAGGAGCGTGCCTTTCGGGGGATTTCCCTGAAAGGACACGCTCCAATCAGTATGCGAGCCTTATGCCCTAAAGTCCAGAACTAGAGGCTTTCGGCGTAGATTTCCACAGGATGCTTCACTGTCACGCTGTCGTGGTTGGAAGCAAGCACGTCTTCCAACTGCATCATGCAGGCAGGGCAGGCTGCGGCAACAATGCGGGCATTGCTGTTCACGATGTTGTCGCGCTTGCGTTGACCAATCTGCTTGCTCAGATCGTAGTGGAACAGAGTAAAGGATCCGCCGCAGCCACAGCAGCGATCGGCTTCCTTCATTTCCACATAGTGGTAGCCGGGATTGGCCTGCAGGAGCTCCCTCGGCTGGGTGTGGACGCCAAGGCCCTTACGAAGGTGACAGGAGTCGTGGTAGGTCACGTCTACTGCGTTGTCCCTGGGCTGCATGGCATGCACGCCAAGGACGTCCACGATGAACTGTGTCACATCCATGGTCTTCTTGGCAATGTTCTTGGCAAGATAATACGCGGTATCGTCAATGCGATGTGCGTATTTGGGCCAGTACTCCTTCATGGTACCAGCACAGGAGCCGCAGGGGGTGACAATGTAGTCGAAGTCCACGTCACCGAGAAGCTCAAGGTTCTTGCGCAGATACATGACCATGGCCTTGCCGTCGCCGGAAGACACTGCGGGGATGCCGCAGCAGGCGAAATCGGAGGACATGTAGACTGCCACGTTGTGGTGTTTGAACACCTTGAGGCAGGCCTCTGCCATGCCTACATAGTACTTGTCACCCATGCAGCCAGGGTAGAAGGCAATCTTGAGACCGCCGAACTTGCGGGGTTCGTTGAGATTGCCGACCTTGGCGTGCAGGGGCACGTTGGGCAGGGAGCGGATGTGCCTGTCGCCAATAAGGGGACGAAGCAGGGGAGAATTCACTGTCTGCTGGGCCGTATTATCCTTCTTGAAGAGGATGTGCGACACAGGGCTGCCTATGCGCATGCCCACATTGAACAGCTTGGGCTTTGCCAGCACCACGCGGAAGATGGCCTTCTTGATGGGGCTTAAGCCCAGGTAGTTGTACACGATTTCCCTGGCTTCCATGAAGATGTCCATGATCTTCACGCCAGAGGGGCAGTTGGCCTGGCAGGAGCCGCACAGAAGGCAGCGTCCGAGCTTGTCGGCCACAGCTTCGGGGTCGCGAATGAGCTCGTGGGCAAGATCGTCAACCAGGGCAAGCTTGCCGCGGGCAACGTCTGCTTCCATGTGGGTGGCCCCGAACATGGGACACACGGCCTGGCAGTTGCCGCAGCGCATACAGGCGATAATCCTGTCCTCAAGCGTCATCAGACGGCTTACGAGCGCCTTAACATCAGCCATTATTCGCCTCCCATGATCCCGACGAGCTTTGTGGGATTGAGCAGACCCTTGGGATCAAGAGCCTTGCGCAGCCTCCTCGAGAAGAGGATGGTGCCGCGAGAGGTTTCCTTCTCCATCCACTTGGCCTTGGCTGTGCCGATGCCGTGCTCGCCGGAAAGGGTGCCCTGCAGTTTGATGGCCGTATCGAACATTTCGTCGATGGCGGCTTCCACGCGGGCGTACTCTTCCTTGTCGCGCTTGTCGCACAGGAAGGTGGGGTGCAGGTTGCCGTCACCGGCATGGCCGAAGGTACCCACGTCAACCCTGTACTTCTTGGCAATCTCTGTGATGGCCTTCATCATGGCAGGGATCTGGGAACGCGGAACAGTGGCGTCCTCGAGAACGGTGGTGGGCTTCACGCGGGCAAGAACGGGCAGGGCCGGGCGGCGGGCTTCCCACAGCTGTGTCTTTTCGGCAGCGTCCTTGGCAACGTGCACTGCGGTGGCGCCGCAGGCCTTGAGCACGCGCTCAACGGCCTCTGCGTCGTCGGCAACCTGAGCCGGATGGCCGTCAACCTCGATGAGGAGGATGGCTGCGGCGTTGCGGGGCAGGCCAATGTGGGTAAAGTCGTCGACCTTGACGATAGTGTTGTTGTCAAGGAATTCCAGGGTACAGGGCAGGATGTGCTCTGCGATGATGCCGGCAACGGCCTCTGCAGCCTTCTGCAGATCGTCGAATTCGGCGAGGCAGGCCTTGGAGGCTCTCGGCGGAGGAACGAGTTTGAGCACGGCCTGGCTCAGGACGCCCAGGGTGCCTTCGCTCTGGATGAACATGCCGGCGAGGTTGTAGCCGGTCACGCACTTCACTGTGCGGGAGCCGCTGCGCACCCAACCGCCGGTGGAATCAAAGAACTCCACGCCCATGACGTAGTCCTTGGTCACGCCGTATTTCAGGCCGCGCAGGCCGCCGGCGTTCTCGGCGATGTTGCCGCCGATGGAGCTGACACTCATGGAACCGGGATCCGGGGGATAGAAGAGGCCCTTGGCGGCAACGGCGTTGGCGAGATCAGCAGTCACGACGCCGGGCTCAACAACTGCGTAGAGGTCGTTGGTGTTGATTTCGAGGATGCGGTTCAGGGCACAGGTGAGGATGACAACCGTGTCGCTGGTGTCCGGAATGGTGCCACCAGAGAGGTTGGTGCCCGCGCCGCGCACGGTCATGGGGATGCCTTCGTTGTAGAGTTTCACCACGCACTGGCCGAGCTGTTCGGTGGTGGTGGGACGAAGGACAAAGGCGGGAACTACAGGATTGAGAACTGCCGCGTCATAGGCATAGGTGCGGCGATCGGCTTCGGAGGAAAAGACGTTTTCCTTTCCGAGCATGTTTTCGAAATCCTTGATCAGGGCTTCTCGGGCCATGGTACCTCCAAAATGCGGGGGGATGAAGCGTTCCGCCCGCGGCTGTGTTAAGACAGACATATACGTTACTGATACGCCCGCAGGCCTGACAAGTCAACAAAAACCGAAACTTGCCTTGCCCCCATTGCAGAATATGCATGAGGATCTTCCCGCTGTTTTGCCTGTACAGGGGCGGCTTCACAGACATGCTGCACGCTCCTGCACTCTGTTTCATGGCTTCCTTGCATGAAGGAAATACAAGGTACAGAACACAATGAGAGACATTGCCAGGAAAGTGCATGCCTCCATTCCCTGTTCCGACCTTTTTGTGCGTCCGCCTGTCCTGCCTTCTCCTCTCCCGCAGTTTCGCTTTCTGGCGGGCTCTGGAGCCAAGACCCTTGCCTGGGGCCATGGACAAAAAAGCCGCCCCCTGCACCTTCGCCAGAAGGTGAGGAGGAGTCTTGTCATTTTGGGGATTTGCCCGGATGTCTGGATTAGGCCGCGCTCTTGTCCGCTTCCCTGTTCCTGGGTTCGAAGTGAAGCTCGCCGTCCTTCACATCCACGACAACGGTCTGGCCGTCGCGCACCTCGCCGGCAATGATGCTGCGGGCAAGGGGCGTTTCGATGTAATGCTGAACGTAGCGCTTCAGGGGACGCGCGCCGTAGATGGGATCGTAGCTTTCGTCTGCCACAAACTCTCTGGCGCTGTCCGTGAGCTCCAGGGCGATCTGCCTGTCCGCAAGGCGCTTTCTCAGGAGGTTGAGCTGCAGGTCAACTATGCGCGTGACTTCGCTGCGCCTCAAGGGCGTAAAGATGACAGTCTCGTCTATACGGTTCAGGAATTCGGGTCTGAAGTGGTTCTTGAGTTCTGCCAGGACATCGTTCCTTGCAGAGGAATCCAGGTTGCCATTTTCGTCTATGCCCTCGAGCAGGCGCTTTGCGCCTATATTTGAGGTCATGATGATGATGGTGTTGCGGAAATCGACAGTGTGTCCCTGGCTGTCCGTAAGGCGTCCGTCGTCCAGAACCTGCAAAAGGGTATTGAAGACATCGGGGTGCGCCTTTTCGATTTCGTCAAAGAGCACAACGGAATAGGGCTTGCGGCGCACGGATTCCGTGAGCTGGCCGCCCTCTTCGTAGCCCACGTATCCTGGCGGGGAACCGATGAGGCGGGAGACAGAGAATTTTTCCATGTATTCGCTCATGTCGAGACGAACCATGTTGTCCTCGGTATCAAAAAGCGCCTCTGCCAGGGCCTTGCACAGTTCGGTCTTGCCAACGCCCGTAGGACCAAGGAAGAGGAAGGAACCTGTGGGGCGTGCGGGGTCGGAAAGGCCTGCACGGGAGCGCAGCACTGCCTCGGCCACTGCGGCCACGGCCTCTTCCTGGCCCACAACCCTCTTGTGCAGCTGGTCTCCCAGCTTCAGAAGCTTGTCCCTTTCCGACTGCAAAAGCCTCGTGACCGGAATGCCGGTCCATTTTGCCACGATCTGGGCCACATCGTCCGGGCCCACCTCTTCGCGCAGAAGCCTTCCCTCGCTGCCCTGCTGGGCCTTCGAGGCCTGCTCCAGCTCCTTTTTCAGGGCTGGCAGGCGCGCGTAGGTGAGTTCGGCTGCCCTGTTCAGCTCGCCGGCCCTCTTGGCGTCCTCGATCTGGTTGTTCACCTGTTCGATGTCGGCCTTGAGTTTGCGCACGCGCTCTATCTCTGCCTTCTCCCGCTCCCACTGGCTGCGCTTTGCGGCCTGGGCCGTGCGCAGTTCGCTCAGCTCGTTTTCAAGCTTTTCAAGACGTTCGCGTGAAGCCTCGTCCTCTTCCTTGCGCAGAGCCTCGCGCTCGATCTCCAGCTGCATGACCTTGCGGTTGATCTCGTCCAGTTCCGTGGGCAGGGAATCGATTTCCGTGCGGATCATGGCACCTGCCTCGTCGATGAGGTCAATGGCCTTGTCCGGGAGCTGCCTGTCCGGGATGTAGCGGTGGGAGAGCATGACTGCTTCCACCAGGGCAGAGTCGCTGATGCGCACGCCGTGATGCACCTCGAAGCGTTCCTTCAGGCCACGCAGAATGGAGATGGCGTCCTCCACACTGGGCTCTTCCACAAGGACGGGCTGGAACCTGCGCTCAAGGGCGGGATCCTTTTCGATGTACTTGCGGTATTCGTCCAGGGTTGTGGCACCTATGCAGTGCAGCTCGCCCCTGGCCAGCATTGGCTTCAGAAGGTTGCCTGCGTCCATGGAGCCTTCGGTCTTGCCTGCACCCACGATGGTGTGGAGTTCGTCGATAAAGAGGATGATTGTCCCCTCGCTCTTCTCCACTTCCTTCAGGACTGCCTTGAGCCTTTCCTCGAATTCGCCGCGGTACTTTGCACCGGCAATGAGGGCGCCCATGTCCAGGGCGTAGAGCTTGTGCCCCTTGAGGTTCTCGGGCACGTCGCCCTTGACGATACGGTAGGCCAGACCTTCCACGATGGCTGTCTTGCCAACACCTGCC
>ENA-ORSJ01002816-ORSJ01002816.1-human-gut-metagenome-genome-assembly--contig:-NODE-2816-length-10782-cov-2.180666_pt1 | contig 10782 bp, 7 predicted proteins | sample MGYA00242191_ERZ509158 | MGnify/ENA primary metagenome ERZ509158 (study PRJEB26280, sample SAMEA2338623) | human gut metagenome | biome: human gut; feature: human-associated habitat; material: faeces... | reverse complement strand
CCAGCCACTCGTTTATCACTGCGGCGTCGCCCGATACGGCCACGGCGTCAACCATGTCCTTGCCCAACGTGCTCAGGCAACGCTCGCGCAGCAGCGTGCGCACCTCGTCAAAGCTCAGCTTGGTTTCAAAAGTCTTTGGATTCCCTGGTTATGGCCGGTGTTCAACCAAATATTCCTAATGGTTTACTTATCCGTGTGGCTGCGCCGTTCGAACGTTCTCACCGGTGCCGAATGGATTAAAACCCGTTTCGGAAAAGGGAAAGGTTCTACTCTTTCACATACGATTGTTATCGTATTCGCATTACTTAGCGTACTCGGTTTTTTAAGTTACGGGTTCATAGGTATTGGTAAATTTATGGAGATATTCATCCCTTGGGAAGTAGTATCTCCATTTATTCCTTTCAATGTTCCTGCAGAATATGTTCCTCATGTATATGGTATTTTCTTTACTACCATCGCCACATTCTATGTGATGCTCGGCGGAATGCTGAGTATCGTATGGACAGATGTCGTTCAGTTTCTGATAATGACCGTGGCAGGCATCGTTATTGTCGTCATTGGTATGCAGATGGTGGCACCGGACATGATTCACTCATTTGTTCCTGCCGGCTGGGATTCGCCCTTCTTCGGCTGGACACTTGATATCGACTGGAGCAGCCGGATGAATCTCCTTACCGAGCGAATGGCCAACGAGCCTTACAGTCTGATAAGCATATTTGTTATGATGGCGTTGCTGAAAGGAATCTTTATGAGCATGGCTGGTCCCGCTCCTAACTATGATATGCAGAAGATTCTGTCCTGCAAGTCTCCGAAAGAAGCGGCAATGATGAGTGGTTCTGTATCTGTGGTGTTATTAATCCCCCGCTACCTGATGATTATGGGATTCGCATTGCTGGCTATTTACTTCTTCAAGGAAGACGGCGGAATGACACAAATGGAAGTTACACGAACGGACTTTGAGACGATTCTTCCTCACTTGATTACCCGTTATGTACCTTCCGGATTAGCTGGTCTGTTATTGGCGGGACTACTGCGTTCATGTCTACTTTCGCTTCAACGGTGAATGCGGCTCCTGCATATATCGTGAATGACATTTATCTGAAATACATCAATCCGAAAGCGAGTGTAAAAACGCAGATACGCAGCAGTTATGTGATTTCTGTTGCAGTGGTAGTGGTCAGCACCGTTATCGGATTCTTTCTGAAAGATATTAATGAAATCTTCCAATGGATTGTAGGTGCACTCTTTGGTGGATACATCGCAGCCAACGTACTCAAATGGCATTGGTGGCGTTTCAACGGCGAAGGCTATTTCTGGGGAATGACTGCCGGAGTAATAGCGGCAATCGTCATGAAATTCACTGTTCCCGACGCATGGGTATTGTATTTCTTCCCCGTTCTGTTCGGGGTTTCCCTGATAGGATGTATCGCCGGAACGTATAGCGCACCTCCGACTGACGAAGAGACACTGATCAACTTCTACACCCGTGTCCGCCCATGGGGCTGGTGGAAACCGATAGAAGAAAAAGCATTGGCGCGTTATCCTCATATCCAGCCGAACAAGAACTTCAAAAGGGATGCTTTCAACGTAGCAATCGGTATCATCTGGCAATGTGCGCTTACTATCATTCCGATGTATCTCGTTGTCCGCGAGCAACTGGGGCTCTGGAGCTCTATCGCTTTGCTTTTAGTCACCACACTCATACTAAGGAAGACTTGGTACAAACCTTTGTGCAAAGAAGAAGCACGTTACAATGAAGAAATGAAACAAGTGAAATAAAAAGAAATAATTAGCTTAACACACTAAAAACCAGAGGACTGACCATGAAAAGATTATCTGTTATCCTAGTATCATTTTTACTATATCTGCCACTAAGCGCTCAATTTAAAGGAACAGTCTATGTCGACACCGACCAATCAGGACTATTTAATAAAGGTGATAAACCGCTGGCGGGAGTTATGGTAACAGACGGCTTGAACGTAGTAAAAACAGATAAGAAAGGTCGGTTCTCTTTACCCGGATTCGATAAAACAAGATTTATCAGCATTACAACTCCCGCCGGATTTGAAACGGAGCAATTCTATCTTTCCACCAAAGAGAATAGAAAAAGCTACGACTTTATCTTAACTGAAAGTGAACGGACAAAAGCCAGGGAACATTCTTTCGTTCAAATCACCGATACCGAAGTGACCGGTGGAATGGGACGTTGGGTAACTGACCTTCAGCAATATGTAAAGAATGAAAAGCCCGCTTTCCTGATTCATACCGGAGACATCTGTTACGAACCGGGGCTGACAATGCATAACCAAATAGTGAACGCACAGACAATGGATTGCCCCGTTTACTACTGCATCGGCAATCACGACTTAGTGAAAGGTAGCTATGGCGAAGAGCTTTATGAATCTCTCTATGGTCCGACGTGGTACTCATTTGATATGGGTAACGTTCATTATGTAGTCACCCCAATCGACCACGGAGACCACCCGACTAATTATACTCAAAAAGATGTATACAACTGGCTGAAGAATGACCTTGCCATGATGAAGAAAGAACAGGCATTGATCCTCTTCAACCATGACCTGTTTACCGCAAGTGACACATTCGTATTCAAAGCCGATAAAGAGCATACACTTGACCTACGTGCTTTCAATACAAAAGCCCAAATCTACGGACACATGCACTACAACTATGTCCGCAATCAAAACGGAATCTATACAATCTGTACCGGTACATTGGATAAAGGCGGTATTGATCATTCTCCTTCTTCTTTCAGAGAAATAAAAGTAGACGGCAATGACAATATCACAACGCAACTACGGTATCCCTTCATCGAGCCGCAGATTGCCATAGTCTCCCCGATGAACAATCAAATTTCCGCAGCTACCGGAGACCGGCTTCCTGTTTCTGTCAATACCTATCATGCACAGGCTAAAACATCACACGTCTCCTACATCCTAAGCGATATAGAGAATAATCAGGAGATAGCCAAAGGCAACCTTATCTCCCTCACCGACTGGAACTGGAGCAGAGACATTCAAATGCCTGCGAATGAAAACGGAAGAAAGCTACAACTCACAGTAACTTCATTCTTTAATGACGGCAAGAAAGCAACCGCCACCAGCCGATTCACTTATCAAAAAGACTTCAAGCCGGCTACAATCCCGGGCGAGGACTGGAATACCCTGCTTCAAAATGCCGCACACTCCGGAGGAATCAATAATTCTCAAATCAAGCTCCCCCTGCAACTGCAATGGACAGCCAACACAGGCAGCAACATCTTCATGGCTTCCCCTATTATCGCCGGACAGAAAGTATTTATCGCTACCACCGATGACAATATACCACTGAACACATTTGTCTGTGCATTCGATTTCAATTCCGGCAAACTGTTATGGAAATTCCGCACGGCAAACTCGGTGAAGAACACAATTGCCTATGAAAACGGAATTGTAATAGCACAGGACGCTGCCTGCAATCTGTACGCTTTGGATGCAGAATCCGGAAAATTACTCTGGAAACAATATATCAAACTGAACAGCTATCCTTACTTAACGGAAGGAATAACAATAGATAAAGGAGTAGTCTACGCCGGAATTGGTGCCGGACTATCCGCCTATGACTTAAAGACAGGACAAACAATATGGATTAACAAGGACTGGAGACAACGGGAAGGTGCTACTACAACGCTAACTGTTGCCGGAAATGTATTAGTCAGCGGAACTCAATGGGGAGGATTATACGGTAACGACATTCACACCGGAAAACAACTCTGGAAACTCTCTGATAACGGACTTCGTAACCGGGGAGCCTCTCCGGTCTATAAAGACGGGAAATTATGGATCATTTCCTCCAAAAGCTTCTTCGTCATAGAACCGCAAACCGGAAAAGTACTCCAACAGAAAGAGTTGTCAGCCAACCTGGACGTAACATCCACGCCACTTATTACCGAACAGGAAATTATCTTCGGTACTGCCGACCGCGGAGTTTTCGCACTGGACAAAGCTACGCTTTTCAATAAATGGAGAGCAGAGACTTTGCCTTCGCTGGTATACACAGCTCCTTATTCCACCACTCCGCAAGCCGGAGTAGAAACAAGCCCAGTGGCATCACAAGGAGTTATTTACATCGGAACTTCCGATGGTTATCTATATGCTATCGACCGGACAACGGGAATTATAAAAGACAAATATAATCTCGGAGCACCGATATTCTCAACCGTAGCCGTATCAGGAAACCGGATGATTGTCTGTGACTTTGCAGGAAATGTTTATTGCTTTATATCAAAATAAACTTATTCCTCATTATCGTAATGTATAAACCCAATCGGTCGTCGATGCTTTGATTTCAGAGATTCCGTTTTTTCTTTATCGGCCAATTCTGATAAAGCCAGATAAATACTATCCAATTCCTTCCGAGTATCTTCACTGAGGTCGTTTATGGCTTCCAAAGTCTCCTCGCCGATTTGGTTAATCATTGCGAATGCTTTACTTCCTTGACTTTCCAGTTCTTGTATGCGCTGTCTCAGTTCGTCTATTTCTTGATTCTTGGTATCACTGGCCAAGACATATTGACGAATACTGACAAAGGCACGCATAATATTAATATTGACCTTAATAGCAACTGTTGAATGCAGAACGCTTGAAAGCATGGCTACCCCCTGTTCCGTAAACGCAAATGGAGTGTAAGCACTAAAATTATATTGGGGTATCCCAATTTGGGATACCCTATTGGACAACAAGCAGTTAGCCTCTTCATTTGTCAATTCAAACATGAAATCATCTGGAAAACGTTCCATATTACGCCTCACAGCACGCTTCAATAACCGTGTTTCTGTTCCATAGAGTTCCGCCAAATCAAAATCAAGCATTACCTTCTGTCCCCGAATCTCATATATCTTATTCTGAATAATTTGTAGTTCCATGATATGTGTTATAGTATTTCGAACAAAGGTAGCCCTAAATTCAGTTTAAACAACTACTAATTGCTTTTTATTTTCCAAAACCGACCTGCCTCTCACACAGTTTTTGCCACCCTCTGCGTTGTACTTTGAAGATTATCACGTATCTTTGCTTCCTCAATCATAAATACGAGATATGGCTATTACAATCAAGAAAGTCTCTACAAAGAGAGAACTTAAGAAATTTATCCGTTTCAATTACAGAATGTACAAGGGCAATCCGTACTCCGTCCCCGACCTTTACGACGATATGCTCAATACATTTAACAAGCGTAAGAATGCAGCATTCGAATTCTGTGAAGCAGATTATTTTCTGGCATACCAGGATGACAAGATCGTAGGACGTGTAGCCGCCATTATCAACAACCGTGCCAACGAGAAATGGGGTTGCAAGAACGTCCGCTTCGGGTGGATAGACTTCATTGACGACCCTGAAGTATCCTCCGCTCTCATCAAAACGGTAGAAGACTGGGGAAAGGAACGGGGCATGACTCACATTGCCGGACCTCTCGGATTCACCGATTTCGATGCGGAAGGTATGCTGATTGAAGGTTTCGACCAACTCAGTACCATGGCCACTATCTACAACCACCCCTACTATCCCGTACACATGGAGAAACTCGGCTTCGAGAAAGACGCCGACTGGGTGGAATACAAAATCTATATCCCGGACGCCATTCCCGACAAGCACAAGCGTATCTCCGAACTGATTCAACGAAAATACAACCTCAAGATAAAAAAATATACCTCCGGGAAAAAAATAGCCAAAGACTACGGACAGGAAATATTCGAACTGATGAACGAAGCGTACAGCCCGCTCTACGGCTACTCTCCGTTGACGCAGCGACAAATCAACCAGTACGTAAAGATGTACCTCCCGATACTCGACCTGCGAATGGTGACTCTTATCACCGATGCCGATGACAAACTGGTTTGCGTAGGTATCTCCATGCCGTCGCTTGCCGAAGCGCTGCAAAAGTCACACGGACGTCTGCTGCCGCTCGGATGGTTCTATCTGTTGAAAGCATTATTCATGAAACGACGTGCGAAAATGCTTGATTTACTACTTGTTGCCGTGAAACCGGAATACCAGAATAAAGGTGTTAACGCTTTGTTATTTTCTGATTTAATTCCGGTTTATCAAAAATTAGGTTTTATCTTTGCGGAAAGCAACCCCGAACTGGAACTGAACGGAAAGGTTCAGGCACAATGGGATTACTTTGAGACTCAACAACATAAGCGCCGCCGTGCGTTCATCAAAGAGATAAAATAAAAAAACAGCTATGGAAGAGAACGAATTGATACCTGTAGACAACAACAATGCAGTAGAGTACACTGACGACAACATCCGCCACCTGAGCGACATGGAACATGTGCGCACACGCCCCGGTATGTATATCGGTAGGCTGGGCGACGGTGCACATGCCGAAGACGGAATCTATGTCCTCCTGAAAGAAGTGATTGACAACAGTATTGACGAGTTCAAGATGCAAGCCGGTAAGAAAATCGAGATTACCGTTGAAGAAAACCTTCGTGTCAGTGTGCGTGACTACGGACGAGGCATTCCGCAAGGAAAGCTGATTGAAGCCGTCAGTATGCTGAATACGGGTGGTAAGTACGACAGCAAGGCATTTAAGAAAAGCGTCGGGTTGAACGGTGTCGGTGTGAAAGCCGTCAACGCACTGAGCTCCCGTTTCGAGGTACGCAGTTACCGCGACGGGAAAGTCCGCATCGCCACTTTCTCCAAAGGTACCCTGCTGACTGACGAAACGCAGACCACCGAAGAAGACAACGGAACTTATATCTTCTTCGAACCGGACAATACATTATTCCTGAATTATTGTTTCAAGCCCGAATTTATCGAGACCATGCTACGTAACTATACGTACCTCAACACAGGGCTTGCCATTATCTATAACGGTCACCGCATCCTGTCACGTAACGGTCTTGTAGACCTGCTGAATGACAACATGACGGCAACCGGCCTCTACCCTATCATCCACCTGAAAGGAGAAGACATCGAAATAGCCTTCACCCACACCGGACAATACGGAGAAGAATATTACTCCTTCGTCAACGGTCAGCACACCACCCAGGGAGGTACTCACCAGAGTGCTTTCAAGGAACATATCGCCCGTACTATCAAAGAGTTCTTCAACAAGAACATGGATTATACGGACATCCGCAACGGACTCGTTGCCGCCATTGCCGTCAACGTGGAGGAACCGATCTTCGAGAGCCAGACCAAGACGAAGCTGGGTTCTACCAACATGGCACCCGGCGGCATGACCGTCAATAAATACGTAGGCGACTTCATCAAACTGGAAGTGGACAACTTCCTCCACAAGAATGCGGACGTAGCCGAAGCCATCCAGCAAAAGATACAGGAATCGGAAAAGGAACGCAAAGCCATTGCAGGCGTAACGAAACTGGCCCGCGAACGTGCCAAGAAAGCTAACCTGCATAACCGCAAACTGCGTGACTGCCGTATCCATCTCAACGACCCGAAAGGAAAAGGGCTGGAAGAAGATTCCTGCATCTTCATCACCGAGGGAGACTCTGCAAGCGGTTCCATCACCAAGAGCCGTGATGTCAACACACAAGCGGTATTCAGCCTCCGTGGTAAACCGTTGAATTCTTTCGGGCTGACAAAGAAAGTGGTGTACGAGAACGAAGAATTCAACCTGCTCCAGGCAGCCCTGAATATAGAAGACGGAATCGAAGGACTGCGTTACAACAAAGTGATTGTAGCAACCGATGCCGATGTGGACGGTATGCACATCCGCCTGTTGCTGATTACCTTCTTCCTGCAATTCTTCCCCGACCTCATCAAGAAGGGACACGTATACATCTTGCAGACTCCTCTGTTCCGTGTACGCAACAAGAAAAAGACGCTCTATTGTTACAGCGAGGAGGAACGCGTCAATGCTATCAATGAACTAAGCCCGAATCCGGAAATCACCCGATTCAAAGGATTGGGAGAGATCTCGCCGGACGAGTTCAAGCACTTTATCGGCAAAGATATGCGCCTGGAACAAGTGACATTGCGCAAAACGGACGCAGTAAAAGAACTACTGGAATTCTACATGGGCAAAAACACCATGGAACGACAGAACTTTATTATAGACAACTTGGTTATTGAAGAAGACTTGGCATCATGAGAAAAGCAATATTCCCGGGTACATTCGACCCTTTCACCATCGGACATTATTCGGTAGTGGAACGTGCACTCACCTTTATGGACGAAATCGTGATAGGAATCGGTATCAACGAAAACAAGAATACGTATTTCCCTATCGACAAAAGAGAGGAAATGATTCGGGAACTCTACAAGGACGACCCTCGTATCCGGGTAATGTCATACGATTGTCTGACAATTGACTTCGCACAGGAAGTAGGAGCAAAGTTTATTGTCCGCGGTATCCGCACCGTAAAAGACTTCGAATACGAAGAAACGATTGCAGACATCAACCGCAAACTGGCAGGTATCGAAACCATTCTGCTTTTCACGGAGCCGGAACTGACTTGTGTCAGCTCTACTATTGTACGCGAGCTATTGACCTTTAATAAAGATATCAGCCAGTTTATTCCGAAAGGGATGAAGATCAGTTGAAAAAATAGAACCTAAAATAACAAGATTATGAATAAGATTACAATATACGTTCTCCTGGCTTGCCTATGGACAGTATCAGCCGTACAGGCCCAGAGTTTCGGCTCGCCCGCCATGCGCAAGCTGCAAATGGCAGAGTTTGCAATCTCCAACTTTTATGTAGATAAAGTAGACGAAGACAAGCTAGTAGAAGAAGCTATCATTAAAATGCTGGCCCAACTCGACCCGCACTCCACCTACTCGGACGCCGAAGAAGTGAAGAAGATGAACGAACCGCTTCAAGGTAATTTCGAAGGCATCGGCGTACAATTCCAGATGATTGAAGATACGCTGTTGGTGGTGCAACCTGTCAGCAACGGTCCTTCCGAGAAAATAGGAATCCTTGCAGGCGACCGTATCATCGCCGTCAACGACAGCGCCATTGCAGGTGTAAAGATGAGTACGGAAGAAATCATGAAGCGTCTTCGCGGTCCGAAAGGCTCGAAAGTAAACCTGAAAATTGTCCGTCGCGGCGTCCAAGACCCGTTGGTGTTCACCGTAAAAAGAGACAAGATACCTATCCTCAGCCTTGACGCGTCCTATATGATTCAGCCGAAGACAGGCTATATCCGCATCAACCGCTTCGGGGCAACGACTGCCGAAGAATTCAAGAAAGCAATGAAAGAACTTCAGAAGCAAGGAATGAAGGATATGATTCTCGACTTGCAAGGCAACGGAGGAGGCTACCTCAATGCAGCTATCGACCTTGCCAACGAATTTTTGGGTCAAAAGGAATTAATCGTCTACACCGAAGGACGGACTGCCAAACGCAGTGACTTCTACGCCAAAGGTAACGGCGAGTTCCGTAACGGCCGCCTCATCGTATTGGTAGACGAATATACAGCTTCCGCCAGTGAGATTGTCAGCGGCGCAGTGCAGGATTGGGACAGAGGTATCATCGTAGGCCGCCGTTCTTTTGGCAAAGGACTGGTTCAACGCCCGATCGACTTGCCCGACGGCTCAATGATCCGCCTGACGGTTGCCCGCTATTATACGCCTACAGGCCGTTCTATCCAGAAACCGTATGTCAACGGCAACCAGGAGCAATACAACCATGACTTGATCGACCGCTACAACCGGGGCGAACTGATGAGTGCGGACAGCATCCATTTCCCCGATTCGCTCAAGGCCAAGACCCTGAAGTTGGGACGCACCGTGTATGGTGGCGGAGGCATCATGCCCGACTATTTCGTGCCCATCGATACCACGATGTTTACCGACTATTACCTGGCGCTGCGCGACAAGGGAGCCATGGTGCAGCTGAACATCAAGCTCATCGACCGTCATCGGCAGGAATGGCTCAAGCGTTACAAAACCTTCGACCGCTTCAACCGCGAGTTTGAAGTGACCAAGGAGATGCTCGACGAGCTGGTGGCACAAGGTACTTCGCTGGGCGTGAAGTATGACGAAGCCCAGTGCCAGACCGCCCTGCCGCTGATAAAGACCCAGCTGAAAGCCCTGCTGGCCCGCGACATCTGGGACATGAACGAGTACTTCCAGGTGATTAACACGTTGAGCGACAGCATGAAAAAGGCACTGGAACTGTTGCGTCAGCCCGGTATGAATTTCCCCAAAAGATAGGCCCGGAAAAACGCAAGTGCGTTTGTCCTGAAACGCAAGTACGTTTCAAGTAAAACGCAAGGACGTTTTCCCTAAAACGCAAGTGCGTTTGGATCAAAACTCTTCGGCGTTTTGTTTCAAACGCACTTGCGTTTTTGGAGGAGGGGAAAAGCTTTTCGGAATGCTACTGGGTTGTAGCTGAAATTGTGTATCTTTGTATCTGATTTCCTTTGTGATGGAAGATCGTGATATGTAGTCGACAAGGTGGATTGGATCTATCTGTCGATTCATGAAAGGAGCCTTAAAACATGATGACACATTCTATATACAGTTATTCGCTTTGCATCGCCTTGCCGCTGATGCTGTTTTTGGGATTTTATTTTCTGTTTGCTTCTACGCCGGAGAAGGCCATATTTGTCAATTACCTCCGTTCACGGCGGATAATGGGAGCAGCCCTGTTGTTGCTGGCTGCCAATTATGCCGTGCATTTCTTTTTTGAAATCCGTTTTTGGAATGTCCATGCGGCTATCTTAATGAATTTGTCTACCTATTTTCTATGTTACTGGCTCTTCAGTTCCGCATTGACCACGTTACTCGACCGCTTCTACATTACACG
>ENA-ORSJ01002804-ORSJ01002804.1-human-gut-metagenome-genome-assembly--contig:-NODE-2804-length-10833-cov-2.519206_pt1 | contig 10833 bp, 3 predicted proteins | sample MGYA00242191_ERZ509158 | MGnify/ENA primary metagenome ERZ509158 (study PRJEB26280, sample SAMEA2338623) | human gut metagenome | biome: human gut; feature: human-associated habitat; material: faeces... | reverse complement strand
GCCGAGACGGTGTCATCGTCAAAATGCAGCAGCACAAAGGTCTCGCTCTGCAGGGCAGGGATCGTGCGCACCGCCTTGATGGGGGCGGCCAGACCCAGATCAATGCTGTACAGCTTGAAGCCGGCAGCCTTGGCCAGCGCCGCATACCCGGCAATGACGCTCTGCTCCACGCGGGTGGCCAGCACCGTGTCGGCGCGGGTCTTGACATCGCGGGCCAGCAGCATATAGTCGTCAAGCGGGGCCGTTGTCTCGGCACCGCCGGACGAAAGCTCGTGCGCCAGCACGGCCAGCCGCTTTTTCTCGCTCATGGCGGGCAGGGAGATGACGCGGTGTACGAACTGACTGCCGCCTACGATCAGCGCCACCCGGCCGGTGGGCAGCTTATGGCGGGCAAAAAAGGCCTTGAGCGCCTCGGCGAGGTCGGCCTCGTTGGTAATGACGCCGTTGATCAGGCAGCCCTCGGGCAGCTGGGCCGCGGCGGCGGCGGTGATCCGTGCGCCCTTGGCGGTGGGGCTGCCCACCGCGGCGTACACCGTGCGGCTGCACAGATATAAAGAGGTAAGTGATGCCATGAGGAACCCTCCGGAATATAGTTTAAATGGCGCCGGACGATGCGCCGATGGTGCCGTAGGACTGGTAGATCGGCACGATAACAGCCGCCACAACGCCGCCGACCACCAGACCCATGATGACGATCATCACAGGCTCCAGCAGGGTGACAAGGCGCTTGGTGGCCATCTCGGCCTCGTAGTCGAGCGTCTCGCTGATCGTGGCCAGCAGACTGTCCAGCTTGCCGGTCTCCTCGCCAACGGCGATGGAGGAGGCCAGCTTGACCTCAAAGCCGTCGATCGCGGCGATGGACTGCGACAGGCTGTGGCCGGCGCGGATGCTGTCCAGCGCCGTGCCGAACTGACTTTCGATCCAGCGGTTGCCGATCGAATCGCGCGCAGCGCCCAGCGTTGTGATGATGGGCACACCGCTGCCGTACAGGTTGGACAGGGTGCTGGCAAAGCGGGCGGTGCAGATCTTGCGGTTCAGCACGCCCACGACCGGCGCATGCAGGATAAAGCGGTCCCACTGGCGGCGGATGCGGGGCTGGGCCAAAAGCAGTTTGAAGCCGAAGAAGATCAGCGCCAGCGCCACAAGCAGCAGCGGCCAGTTGGCGCCCACAAAGTCGCTGGCATCAAACAGAAGCTGCGTCAGGAAGGGCAGCTTTTCCATCTGGTCAAACATCGGCTTGAACTGGGGCAGCACAAAGGTCATCAGAATCGCAATGACCGCCACGATCAGCACGCAGAGGATAAGCGGGTACATCATGCTGTTGCCGACCTGCTGGTTCATCTTGTGCTCGCGCTCATAGTAGGTGGCCATCCGGGTGCAGGCGTGGTCGATGCTGCCGGTGCCCTCGGCGCTGCGGATCATCGCCAGCAGCAGGTTCGGGAACGCCGGTGCGCAGGATTCCATCGCATCGGACAGCGGGATGCCCTTGCGCAGCTCGCCCAGCACGGCCTCGTACAGGGCGCGCTGCTGCGGGTCGATGCTGCGCTCATCCGCCATGATGCGGAAGGCACGCACCAGCGGCACACCGGCAGTCAGCAGGGTGCCCAGATTGCGGCAGAAATCCGCCAGCACGGCGGTCTTTAACGGGCGGAAGGTGCTGCGGACGCGCTTGGTTTGCAGCGCCTCGCTCATGTACAGGCCGTCATCGCGCAGCTTGGTGTAGAGTGCCTCCTCGCTGGGGGCGTCAGCCATGCCGCGGACAGTCTTGCCCTGAGCGTTGGTCGCAGTATAACGAAATTGTGGCATAGGGGAGAAACCTCCGAACGGATAGTGAGATCAGGCGGGTGCTGCACCATTACAAAAACGCGCAGTACCATTGCAGGATCGGCTCGCCGAAAAGCATGGCGATTACGATGCCCGCACATAAAAACGGGCCGAAGGCAAAGTGGTCCTTTTTGTCAGCCCTTTTGGCGGCCAGCAGCCAGATGCCGTAAAGGCCGCCGCCCAGAATGCCCAAAAACATCGCCAGCAGCGTGTTCTGCCAGCCGAGGAACAGCCCGGCGGCCGCCATCAGTTTGATGTCGCCGCCGCCGAACGCGCCGTCAATGGCAAGGCAGAGCAAAAGCATCGGCACGCTGACGCAGAACGCCCCGATCAGGTGGGGCAGCCACCCGGCGGGGGAGAGCAGCGTCCCTACAACGCCGCAGACCGCCAACGCGAGATTGAGCCGGTCGGGGATAAGCTGTGTCTCGGCGTCAATGAGCGCGACGCTCAGCAAAATGCCGCAGACCGCCAGCGCGGTGAGCGCCGCCCAGCTCATGCCGAACAGCCCCTGCGTCAGGCTGAGCGCGGTGCTGAAGCGCCGGGTGCAGCCCAGCGCCAGCACGCCGCCCAGCACCTCGACCAGAAAATACCGCACCGGGATGCGCGCGCCGCAGTGGCGGCACCGCCCGCGCAGAAGCAGCCAGCTGAAAACCGGCACAAGGTCGGGCGCACCCAGCGTGTGGCCGCACTGCGGGCAGTGGCTGCGCCCCTGCAGGGGGGCCATGCCCCGAGGCAGCCGCCAGGCCACGACATTCATAAAGCTGAACAGCGCCGCGCCCAGCAAAAAACGGATCAGATCCAAAAGGCACTCAAGCAGCAGCATGGCTCGCCTCCGTCAGGTAATGCAGGCGGTCCTCCGCGCGGAAGACACGGTAGCCCTCGGCAGCGTCATAGACGGCGAAGATGCTGTTTTCCTGATAGAGCAGCCGCTGCACGGTGTAGCCGTTGTCCGCCACCTGCAAAAGGCTCACGCTGCCGGGCAGTGCGCCCAGTGTCTCGATCTCCTCGGCCACGCCGTCGGCAAAGCCGTCTGCGGTGGTCTGGTCGGCAAAGGTGCGCCCGGCGGAATAGCACTGCGCGGACACAGCCCCGGCGGCCAGCCGCGCCGCCTTGATCTGGGCCAGCGCCTCCCGCGCGCGGGCCTGATAGCGCAGTTCGGCCGCGCCGGTCACAACGGTATAGATCACAGCGAGCAATGCCAGCAGCAGGGCCAGCTTTTCAGCAAAGGAGGTCCTGGCCCATTTTTCCCCGGTGTTGCGCAGCCAGGCACCCAGTCGTGCTGCCAGCATGGTTTCACTTCCTCTACTTCTATATATAACACACTAACCAGTATACCCCGCAAAGGCTGTATTTGCAAGGAATTTCACGAAGAAATCCCACATTATTGTTGGAATGTAACACAAAATCTGTCAAAATAGTATGTGCCGCCCGTATAGAACACTATATTTGGTGTAAATTTGTCGAAATCTCACCACACTTGTTGCGAAAAGATCACAAACCGAGTATAATACCATCATATATAGTCTTATTATGCCTTACTGTACAAATTTGCAGGGCGCTGCCGCAAATTCCAACGGCCGCTACGGCGTCTGCCGGGCGGGAATATGCGGCAATGCCGTGATATAAACGGGAGCATCTATGGTGCATTGCAACAAGAAAACGCGCAGAAGCAGCGGCTTCACGATGGTGGAGCTTATGGTCGTGCTGGCGATCATGGCAATTTTGGCGGCCCTTGTGGGGGGCGGCCTGATCGCCTATACCCGTCTGGCCCGGTTTGAGAAGAACGAGGCGAACGCCCGCACCCTTTTCCAGACCGCGCAGATCGCCCTGACCCGCAGGGACACAGCGGGCGAACTGGACGATTTCCGCCAGAAGGTGCTGTTGAACGGTCAGGCAGGCGCGCATTTTGACCCCGCCGCGCAGAAGGCTGATGAGCTGAACAAAAATATCTATGCCCTGTATTATGATAAAGTAACAGATGATGACAGCGACAATGAACTGCTGCGCGAGCTGCTGGGCGATTACATCTACGATGATTCACTGCTGAATGCGGCCATCTGCGTTGAGATCGATGCCGCCAGCGGGCAGGTGTACTCAGTGTTTTATGACACGAACGCCGATAAGCTGCGCTTTGGTGAAAAGGACGGCGCAACGAACATTTATGACCGGAGCTATGACCACCGCCGCCATGACAGCCTTGTGGGCTACTACTCGGCCGAGGACCGTGTGAATGTGGTCGAGCTGCAGCAGACCAAGCTGAAGGTCAAGAACCCGCGCCTCTCCAACACCGAAACGCTGACCCTGAGCTGGGGCGGCGATGTGACCCGCGACACGCAGGTGCAGTATGTGGCAACAGGCTACAGCGAGGACGGCACGAAAAAGCTGTTTGAGATCGAGGTGGAGCTGCCGGCAGTCAAGACCAATGAGCCGGTGCCGATGAAAACAAGGATCTATGATGCGGGTGGCAAGGAAGAAGAAAAGACCCTCTACTACCCCCTGAGCTACAACAAGGGCAACTTTGTCCTGACGCTGGACGCTATGGCCAGCGCTGATTTGCTGCGCTCCTGCGAGAATGACAGCGGCGAGACGGCAAACAGCATTAGTGTGCCCGACACCAGCCTGTACAGCATCACCCGCCTGCTGTCGGGCGGGCCGCAGGATTTCTATGTCACGCTGCAGGCCAAGGCGCGGGACGGTTATTCCGGCAGCTATACCCCCAGCACCCCGGCCGACACCAATGTGGAAAACAGCCTGTTTGCAAAAGAGGCAACAGCCACTGAGGGCAACCTTACCTATTTCCGCCATCTGTACAACCTGCGCTGGGCGGACAACTGGGCGTCCGGCCAGACTGCCGCCGCCTACACCCTCGCCGCGCAGAGCCTTGGCGCCACCGGCCTGAACTGGACCGGCGGCAGCGTTACGGTCTACTGCCCGGCACAGGGCAAAAACTTCCCGCCGGAGGCCAAGGTCCCCTCGGCAGAGGAGGCTGTGGCGTGGCCGACCATTCTGACATTGCCCAAAAATGTAACGCTGGACGGAAAAAATATCACCATCATGAACCTGCAGCTGCGCGGCAGCTCCGTCTCCCGGACCGGCAGACAGAAAAACGAAAATTTGCTTGACCGCTACATCGGCCTTGTGGGCGAAAATAACGGCACGATCAAAAACATGACCCTGCGCGATGCCGATGTGCAGGTCAATGTTGAAATTGTGACCCGCGCAAAAGACACCCTGCCGCTGACCGGGACCACAGCCCTGAAGCCGCTGGACACAAAAGACAGCGCATACCGCGACATCCGCGCGGTCGGTGCTTTGTGCGGCGTCAACACCGGCACGCTGGAAAAATGCACCCTGACCCACGGCAAAAACAATGCGGTTTCCGCGCAGGTGCTGGCAATGCTGCCCTTTGACGATACCGCCACCGAGACAGCCCGCACAACAAAAACAAATGAAAATGGCACAGCCTATTATGAAAACGAGCCGCGCGGCATTGGCGGCCTCGTGGGCGTTGCCATGCCCAAAAACGGCCAGACGCAAAAAATATCCGCGCTGACGGTGGACGCCAATGTGACGGTAGCCGGTCTGCTGCAGGACAAGAGCCTGAAAGATGCGGACGAAACCCTTACAGAACAGGCTCGCTACGCCGCAGCCGCCAGCGGAGAAAACTCGGTCTGGCGCAGCATCGGCGTGGGCGGTGTGGTCGGCACAATGGATGCCGCCAACCTGATGCTTGAGACAGACCCCAACAAGAATAACATAACCAACAAGGCCGCCGTCATCGGCAGCGCCTTTACGGGCGGCGTTGTAGGCAACCTCTACAACAGCGGCAAGGCGGATGTCACCCTGACCGGCCTTCAGAACGAGGGTACGGTCAGCGTGGGCGCCAACTACCTTGGCAGCGCCGAGGGTGAAAACAGCCGTGTGCTGGGCCAGTTCTTCGGCGGCATTGCGGGCTACTGCAAAGATGTCACGCTGCGCGGCAGCACCAGCATCACCCGCCGCGATATGACCGAAACACAGCTGAAAACCGCCGTCAAGGGCGGGTATGCTAACGATGGCGCACTCACCGATGACAGCCCGCTCAAGGGTGATTTTGTCGGCGGTCTGGTGGGCTTTGCCAGCGGTAGTAAGCTGGAAAATTGCACCACGCAAAAGGGTTATGTGCTGGGCCGCTGCTTTGTCGGCGGCATGGCGGGCGGCTTCAGCGGCAGCCAGCTTAAAATAACCGGCGGCAGCAACAGCAGCACCGTGCTGGGCAACCGCTATGTGGGTGGTGTCGTGTCGGTCAACGGCAGCCAAAGCACGGTCAGCGGTGTTACCAACAGCGGCCTTGTGGCGGGCCTTGGTAAAAATGCGGCCTATGTGGGCGGCATTGCGGGTTTGAACGATGCCGAATGGGGCAGCACCAACGCAGCAAATACAACTGCCACCATCAAAAACTGCGTCAGCAGCATGGCCTCGGACACCGCCACCAACAGCAGCCGCAGCGCCCTGCTGCAGGCGCTGAGCACCTATAAAAATGCAAACAATCAAGAAACGACCACCCGCGCGGACTATGTGGGTGGTCTGGTCGGCCGCAACGGCAAAAATGCCGTGCTTACATGGGATACAGATGCAAACACGGTGCAGATCGGCGCGGTCATCTGCGGCAATGATTTTGTCGGCGGTCTGGTCGGCTGCAACGATGCAACGGCGAAAATCACAAATACCAGCACCTCACTGCTGACCGTCAGCGGCGAGGTCGTGGGCGGCAAGGCGGTCGGCGGTATGATCGGCCTGAACCTTGCCCCGGCCCTGCCCGCGGCCGATATAAAGGTGACGGAAATCAGCGGCGCGCTCTGCGTGGGCGGTGTCGTCGGCGCTAACATGCCGGTGGCCGGCACGGACGGAACGGCGTTTACCATTACATCTGCCACATCCGGCGGCACGGCCGGCAGATTTACAACCACCGCAAAGGCGGGCCGCATCAAGGCCGACGGTCTGGCGGGCGGCATCATCGGCTATAACTGCCTGCTGGCATCGGCCCCGAACGATTTGACAACGATTCTGCCCACCGTGGCGCCGGATACCGGCCTTGTGACGGTCAACAATACATTGCCGCGCAGTGACAAAGAGATGACCCTCAGCGGCGCGGCCAACCAGTTTAATCTGGAGGTCAACGCCTATGTGGGCGGCATTGTCGGCTATAACGATGCAGCAACCCGCCTGACCATCAGCAACGCAACAAACGGCAGCGACAGCAATGCGGCATCGGTCGGCAGCCTGAAAATGCGGGGCGAGACCGGCACCCTCGGCAGCGGTGTCAGCCTGCAGGGGTATAACGACAGCTTTAACTATAACGATTATGTTAGCGATAAAAACGCCCGCGGTTCTATGGCGGGCGGCATCATCGGCTGTGTGACCCAAAACACAACGCTGGAGGGCTGCACCAACTACGGCATTGTCTCCCACAAGAGCGCGGCGGGCGGCATCGCCGGTTGGAATGACGGCAGCATCAAAAACTGCTCTACCTACGCCACACTGGGCACCCAGCAGGACGGCTATGCCTACTTAGGCGGCATCGTCGGCATCAACAACGGGGCGGTCACGGACTCGGCCCCGGCAGCAAGCATCACCGTGCGCGGCCGGTACATCATCGGCGGCGTGGCGGGCCTGAACCTGACGAATGCGAGCATAACTTATAATACTTCCAATAATATCATCCCCGTTACGGTGCAGGCAAACGAGTGCGCGGGCGGCGTTGCAGGCGTAAACTGCGGCAGCATCGCATTGGGCAGCACAACCCTGCAGGTCAACATTACGGCAGAAAGCTATGCGGGCGGCATTGCGGGCAGCAACAACAAGCGCAACGATAAAGCAGCCAGCATTGCGGGCGGCAATGTGACAGGCACCGTCACGGCCACCAAGAACTACGCAGGCGGCGCAGCCGGTGCAAACTATGCCAATATTACCGGTGTGACGCTGGTTGATGGGGCGCGTGTGCGCGCCAATGACCAGTTTGCAGGCGGTATTGCGGGCAGCAATAGGGCTGGCAATGGGCAGAACGGCACGATTACGGGCTGCACCAACACTGCGGGGCAGACCGGAAACAACTACACGGTATATGCCACCAACGGCAATGCGGGTGGTATTGCAGGCAGCAATGAAAGCGGCACCCAAATTGTAGATAGCGTTGTAGGCGGCGGCGTGGATAATGGCGTTAAAATCGGCGTTGCCAAGTGCGATGCGGCGGGCATTGCGGCCAACAACTTCGGCATCATCACGGGCGGCAGTGTCGGCAACTGTGATATTACCTTTGCCGGGGAAAGCATCGGTGCGGTCACGGCCATCAACAATGCGGGTGCAACGATCAGCGGTGTTACGCTTGATAGGGACGCCAACATCGCTTTCCATGGCCCGGCCACCAATGTGGGCGGCATTGCGGGCAAAAATGCCGGTACGATTGGTAATTGCAATGTCAACAGCCCTGCACTGGCGCTCAGCGGCCTTACGGCCCGAGCAGACAACATCAGCCTTGGCGGTGCGGCGGGCGTCAATATGCAGGGTGCAACAATCAGCGAAACAACTGTTACACTGAACATTAAAGACAATCTGAATAAATACAAGAATCTGGGCGGCGTAGCCGGCGAAAATGCCGGCGGCGGCACTCTGTTAAAGTGTACCTATCAGGGCGCGCTGGGGCAGGCTAATACCACGGGCGCAGCCAATGTGCTGGACACCGTGGGCGGCATCGTTGGCCTGAACAATGGTGAGGTTAATGGGTGCAGTGTGCCCAAAATCACGCTGCAGGTGATGGGTGCCTCGGGCCTGAGCGACAGCCAGACCTATGCGGAAAAGCTGAAAAGCGCCAGCAGCGTGGGCGGCATTGCGGGCCGTAACAACAGCACCATTACATCCTGCTATGTTGCCACAGGGGAAGGCGGCGGCAGTATCATCACCGCGCGCTACGGCTTTGTGGGCGGCGTGGCAGGCGCAAACAACGGCAGCATTAGCAGCAGCGGCAGTGGTGCAAAAGAAGTAACAGCTCTGGTCAAGCAGGTTGGCGATTGGTTTACGGCTGGCAGCACCAATGACATGATCAGCGCCCTGAAAGGCACTGCTTATGATAGCCTTAAAGGCGTTGATACGGTGTCTAAGAATAACTACAACAATGTCTACACCGCCACCGGCCTTGCCAAAAATGACCTGCTGGTCGGTCTGCGCGGCACAACTGATACAAACGGAAAATCCAGCGGCTATCTGGGCGGCGTGGCAGGCTTCAACACCGTCAACGGCACGATCACAGGCGCGGCAACCGGTAAGTGGTTTGTCTACGGCGACAACACGACCGATGAATCCAAAATCGGCGGTATGATCGGCATGAACGAGGCAACCGGCGAGGTCAAGCTGCTGGTCAACTGCGCCGCCGTGCGCCGCTTTACCCGCACAGACAGCAATAAAAATGACGATGACACGACCTATAGGGACAACAAAAATATTGCCTATGTGGGCGGTGTGATCGGCGTGCAGCAGAACACGGCCGATGACAAGTGGGTCATCAGCGAGTGTGTGAACCTTGGCACTGTGTTTGACAGCGGCTCCAACTATATCGGCGGCATCATTGCCTCCTGGCTGAAAAACGGCGGCACGATTGAAAAATCCTTCAACTTCGGCAGTCTTAGCACCAATACCAACTCCGGTGGCGGTTCGGGCACGGTCGGCGGCATCGTGGGCTTTTTTGACCAGCCCACCCCCGGCGGCACGGCAAATATCCTCTCCTGCCAGAACCACGGCGATATTCTGTCCTGCGGAAATTGGGAGGGTAACAAAACGCACGGTGCCAACGATGTTGCCGGTATCCTTGGCAAGGTGGTCATGGCGGACAAAAGTGACTATCTGCGCATCAACATTGTCGATTGCGTGAACGGCGATGTTAAGATGCAGTGCGAGTCGCTGGCATCCGGCATCATGGGCTGGCTGGGACCAGATGGCAGCAATGTTCCGGATAAGGTCGAGGTTTACATTGACCGCTGTCGTAACTATGCTACGGATGTTAAAATTTCACCTAAATCAGGCGAAACCAACTTGCTTGCAGGTATCTGCGGCAACCGAGGTGGCAATAACAGTCCAAAAACGAGTGCATCCACCACGGTGACGAATTGTTTTGCCCTGTATAAAAATACGGTTAGTACCAATAACGCACCCATTGCGATGAACCGTGGAAGTGAAAACATCGTGGCCTACGGCAACTACTTTATGGACGAAGGGTACAGCTTTAACGATGCCTACAATAAAGCCATGAAGTTGATGTATGAAGATAGAGTAAAAACAAAAACTTCGACATATGGTGCGAGTATGAGCCAAGAGAGTAATTATCTCTACGGCACACGGCTGTACGCTGGTATAAACAAGTCTACAGGCAAGTACTTTGCTGCGGGTATGGTCAATAACTATAATCTTAATACAGTTGATGCAGCAACATGTTATATCAAGAAAGCTACTAACGAAGGCGGGCTGGCAACAATTTATCGTCCGGATCGTGTGGAACCACTAAAGAAAGAAATTGCCACCATCCTGCTGTGGTACGGCAATAAGGACGAGATTAGTGGCCCGAGTATGAAGGACATCACGGACGACTTGATCCAGAACTACTATACGCAAGTTTTGGGCAAGCGCGGCCCCGGGCAGGTCTCCAATTTGACAGTTACGCATAAAAACGATAGCAGCGCTGTCTATGGCCGCTATGAGGTGACATGGACGGCCGCGGCCACACCGGGCATTTTCCCGGATAACAAGATACAGAATGTAAGCCATTATCTGGTAACGCTGTATAAGGTTGACGAAAGCGGCAAAAAGACTGCTTTAACGGGCTACCAAAACATAAAGGTCTACGGCACGCGCTATCTGTTTGACGCGGATGATGCGCTGGTGGAAGAACTCTGGCAGACCCTGATCGACAATCCCACAAATTATCTGGAGTACGCCGGCGGATATGTGGAGATCATGGAGATGCGGGAGGAAGCAGAAAAA
>ENA-ORSJ01002800-ORSJ01002800.1-human-gut-metagenome-genome-assembly--contig:-NODE-2800-length-10844-cov-2.594865_pt1 | contig 10844 bp, 12 predicted proteins | sample MGYA00242191_ERZ509158 | MGnify/ENA primary metagenome ERZ509158 (study PRJEB26280, sample SAMEA2338623) | human gut metagenome | biome: human gut; feature: human-associated habitat; material: faeces... | reverse complement strand
GAGGTCGGAAAACGAAAGTAGGAAGAAAACTGCTTCGTTTTCCTCCTACTCGATTGTATGCTCGGTCTGATCTTATAGCCGTTATTTGCGTAAAATGCGTGTGGAGGCACTTGCGCGCCGGAGCATATAAAAGATTTCATCCGTAATGCGGCGTGTTGAGTTGTGGCGGGCGAGCGCGTAGTTGGCGCAGAGGTGGGAAAGGAGCGAACCCGCCAGAAACAGGAGGCCGGCAGTATGCAGTATGTTGCCCAGTCCCGCAAGAGGAGAAACGATTCCGCCGAATGCAAATCCGATAGCGCCCAACAGAGCCGAAGCTATTCCAGCGTTTGTCCGTTCGCAGTCCATTGCCAGTGCACTGGAGGCGGTGAATGTCATTCCTACCATGGCCAGCAGGCAGAAAGCCAGCGTTTCGTATATCCAGAAGTTGCATCCGAGGTAGAGTGCAACGAATAAAACAGTTGACAGAAGCAGCATGGCGGAACTTCCGAATCCAAGCGCATCTTTCATGTTGCGGAACCTTACAGCTACGGTAGACGATATGACCATTGCGATAGCATTGGCCCCGAAGCAAAGGCTGAATTCCATCGGACTCAGCCCATAGTGCTGCTGCATGATGAACGGGGCAGAAGCAATGTTGGCGAAGAGCACCCCCATGGTCAATCCGTATTGCAGGATGTAGCAGAGGTATTGCCTGTTGTGCGTCACGGTTCTGAAGCGTCGGAATACGTTGCTCCAGCGCATGGAGGCGCGTTGTTCGGAAGACAATGATTCGTTGAAATGGAAGCTTCCGGCAAGCAGAATGACTCCCAGAAAGAGCAGGAAGCAGAATATTCCATGCCATCCGCCGATTTCGGATAAAGTGCCTCCGGCAATGGGGGCGGCTACAGTAGCTATTCCGTTGATAGCCCCGATGATTGCCAGCATGGCTGCGAGTTCGTGTCCTGCATATTTGTCGGCTGCTATGGATCTGGATATAACTACGCCTCCGGCTCCGGCTATTCCTTGGACAAGCCGAAGCGCAACGAACTGCAAGATGGTTTCGGAAAGAATGCAGCCCGCGGTAGAAAGCAGGAAGAGAATCATGGCGGCAAGCAGAGAGGAACGCCTGCCGAATTTGTCGCTGACAGGACCGAATACAAGCTGTCCTGCAGCCAGTCCGATCATGCTGGCCGTCAGTCCCAATTGCACCATTGATGATGACGTGTTGAAATAGCCGGTCATTGCAGGCAGGGTAGGCAGGTACATGTCCATTACGAAAGGCCCGAATGCGCTCAGCATTCCTAAAAAGATTATGGTGAAGGTTCTTGAATTTTGTCTGCTCTTCATTGTCGTGCCGTTTTTTAATTCGCCTGCAAAATTAGGGCATTTCTATGGGATGGAATATTTCGGAATTTGTACAAAACATTTCATTTTAGGAACAATATGGTGGAAATATATACAGGGAAGCGGATTATTGGCTATATTTGTAGGAAAAAACAGAATAAATCCATTTGGGGAATATAGCAGGATATGGATAATACACTTTTTCCGTCTGATACCTTAAATATTCATTACGAGGAAACCGATCTGCAGTTTCTTCGTTTAAAGCCTTGTCATTTTCAGTGTGGGATTTATATTATTTGTGTGCAGGGATATGCCCTCATGTCAACGGGTGTGCAGCAATATGAATTGGCCGGACAGACCGAACTGATTTTTCTGACGGGCACGCTGCTGCAGCTTCTTGAGGCTTCGGACGATTTCCGCGTCCGTTTGCTGATGTTTCCTCAAGAGGTTTTTCTGAAAGCTGTGCTGCCTATTGATACACCTTATTTTAATTATACGCATGAGCATCCTTGCTACCGGCATACGGCGGACGAACGCAGCCAGAAGACATGGAAAGAAATCAATCTTTGGATGGATATGGCAAAGATGCTGTTTACAGGCAGCACCTCGCAGTTCAGGCGGCAGCAGGAACATGATTATTTGCAGGGAATGCTGATGTGGCTGTTCAACACCATTCAGGAAAAGCTGGCGTTGAAGAACCAGTATAGCCGGAAGCAGGTCATCTGCCACAGATTCATGCAGCTGGTCAGAGAGCATGGGCGACAAGAGCATCAAGTGTCGTTCTATGCCGAAAAGTTGTGCATAACTCCGCGCTATCTGCATCAGGTGACGATGCAGTATATGGATGGAAGGTCGCCGAAAGAGTTGATCGACGAACAGTTGACGGCAGAAATAAAGGTGCTGTTGAATCAGCCCGAACTGTCGGTTGCAGAAATAGCGGAGCGTTTGCATTTCGCCGATCAGTCGTACCTGACGCGATTCTTTAAAAAGAATACGGGTATGTCACCCAAGGAGTTTCGTGTGAAGTGATACGGATATATTTTTCACTATTATGTATGTTCCGTTGCAGACCGTACACTTTCTTTGAGCCAAGATTCCGGGAAATAAAAAACGCTGCCAGGATAAAAGTTATATTTAGTTGGTATTGTCAATCTTAAGTAAATGAGACGAAAACGTCCCGTTGCTTCGGTTTGCACGGCGGGACGTTTGAAACGAAGTGTCGGAAGGTTTTTTAAGGAAGCATCGGCTTGGCCGGATGTTATCCATGCACGGGCCTTACTAAAAACGCTCCGACAAAAAATCAGAATCCTGTATTAAGCCCACGGATAATGCCATCAGCGGTCAATTGTTTACGCAGTTGTTCCGAATAGACCGAGAGGGTCGCACCGATACGGTATTCTTTTTTCTTGGTTTTCACCACTTCGTAAACATCGCTGACCATGGTGACATAATTCCGGTATGCTCCTTCGTCCTCAAAGAAATCTTTAAAATAAGATTTATGTTCCTGTTCTACAACGGCACTTCCTGCCAAAGGTTTCTTTCCCCCACGCTTATTTTCATTGACAAATCCGCGGAATAATACACCGTGTACGGCACATTTCTTTATCAGGTTGAGGTTGGGCTTGTTTTTTTTCGATACGACCCATACCTTTACGAGATAAGTGCCTTGCGTCCCCACTCCGGCTCCTTCTATTTCGTAATTGAGCACATCACCTGCACAAACTGTTATCATAGAGAACAAGAAGCACAGAAATAAAGCTATTTTCTTCAGTGACATAGTTTTAATATTAAAGATAAAAAATAGATTACAAATTAAATCCGATTCTAAATGCCGAATATTTGATCTTCCCGTTTCCCAATTTCTGGCTGTTATATGCATAGCCCACAAAGATATGTCGGTTGATTTTCAGTCCGGTTTCGATTTCATAGCAGAAACCTCCTTCCTCGCCATCGATATTGTAACCGTATCCTGCTTTAAACCCTCCGAATGCTGCCATATCTTTGAACAACTCCGGACTCGTAAGCCTGATGCCGGTCATTACCTGTGGCGTAACGGTTGCCGCGAAATCTTCAGTATTTGCCATCGCTTTTAAGCTGACAGCATTCCATGCGATATTCTTTGTATATTCATGAAGATAGCGCAGACCTAAATCTACTCCCGTTCCATCTATGTCTTTCATTCCGCCGACACCTAAATCAATGCCGAACCAATCGTCCTTTGAATCAGACTCATCGTCAAAGCTCCATCTTTGTGCATTGGCCGTAACATTTAACAGCAACAAACCGAATGCAAGCAACAATATCTTCTTCATACTTCTATATTTTATGTTTCACTTTATTTAATTTCTCTTATCAGCATACCAGGATAAAAATCCTTTCCTCGCACTTTTTTAAATGTCGTGTATTGAAAGTCAGCACCATATGCACCTTCTTCACTAGCCATATAGCGATTGTCCCATATCAGATTCGGCACCGGCTTGATGATTCCTGCTCGTTTATAAGTGATATGCTCGTTTTCGTCCATCACAGCTTCCAATACTTCAAATACAGATTCGGGAGTGATTCCCTCTTTCAACCCGATCGCCGCTTTCAGGGGAGTCGTGCTAATCAGCGGAGTCTTTATCTTAAATGCTTCAAACTTACGCTGCAACAATACTACATTCTCATCGAGTGCACGCTGACAGGCTTTTCTTATCATCTGTTCCGGCACATCTAGATTCACTCCCATAAAGGAAGTTATATTACTATTATTCTGTTGATTGCCTATATATTTGAGATGAAATTTGTTTCTGTTTTTTTCAAAAGCATTTCTTTTCAAAGAGTCTTTTTCGCTATCGCTATAATAGTTAGTATAGAAATCCATGGCGGTCGCTTCGTCCCAGACCAACTGATACAAGTGAGTGTCTATTTTTACTCTAAAGCCTTTCAAGGTTTCCGTCATGGTTCCTGCCAAGTTTCCAATGTCATTGTAGAGATCTTGTCCTGTATAAGCTGAGGCAAGCGATCCCGCGATTCGCATGAATGCACCAAATCCTTTACTTGTTTTTTCCTTGTCCACGTAACGTATGTCATTCACCAATACAAATGTATTGCCTATAAGTTCTTCTCCCGCATCTTCTAACATGGCTTTCCCTCGTGCAGAACGTTCAGCCAATTCCTTGTCGAGTTCCGAAGCGTTGTAAAGTCCGCGTTCTTTAATCAGTGCCGTATTGCATTCGCCCGTCAGAATGTTCCGGTTGAACCATCGTGCTACAAGTCGGCTAGCTACGTTGTTGGTTTCCAGAAACTCCCTCCCCAATTCATCTTCTTTTATCTTTCTGTCGGTAGAGACCACCTTCACACTTAAGTCGTGGTCATTGTATTTGTCCGGTACAGGCATTTTCTTGAATACGTCTGCTATTTCTTTGCTGAATTTCTGGTTCGTATGATTTATCAGCAAACTGTATATTGAACTGCGGCGGTATTGCATTTCTTCCGTCTGTTGTGCCTTTAAAAGCAAAGGAAAAGCAAGCAATATGATTATGAAATATTTTGTCATATGTTTCATATATTCGTTTAATTATAAATTGTTTAATAATCCCATAATTCATCCGGAATTTTATCTTTCAGTTTGTAACTGTTGGCTGAAGTGTTTGGCATTTGGAGCAAATAACGGCGGAGTTCGATACCTGTTAGTTGTTGCTTATTGTTTTCTTCTAGGTATTTGACTGCCGTTTTTGCGTCCTCAAAACTGTTAAGAGCAACTGGTATTGCTTCTTGTCCGCTGCTGTTTATAATTCCATACTTTTCTTCATTTCTGACAATATGAAAATTCCGATTTTTATAAACCATAATATCCTTATAGTCATTCTCTGTGACTATTTGCTTCTTAACGGTAGAATAGCCATACCACTTTTCCTGTTCTTTCACCCAAACCAGCGGCTGGTTTTGATAATCCGGAAGGATAAGATTCTCCCATATCAATGGGACTACCGTTTCATTCATGCGGTTTACGTATCCCCATTTCCCATCTTTCTTTACACCGGCTAAGCCACATCTGAAGTTGGTTGCTTGTTCGTATTCCAACGGAATAATGATATTGCCTTTAGAATCTATATACCCCATTTTATCATCTGTGTCACTTATATAAATAAGCCCCTCGCACAATGTATTCCCGATACTTTTGTAAATGTAAGGAACCACATTCTGTCCTGTAGAGTCTATCATGCCGCATAATCCACTTGTACTTTCCAAAACAGGACATACGCCTTCTTTAAATTCACCGACATTTTTGAAAATTGGCGTGATCTGTTTCATCTGTTTATTGATAAAGCAATAGCCGTTACCTTTTTCCGGTTCCACCCTCGCAACTCCACATCTAAATGGTCGGTAAACTCCATTCTCAAACGGTACTTCGCACAATTGCTTTGTATCCATATCGAAATACGCCACTTTCATGTTTTTGCCTTTTTTCACTCTTAGCAATATCATTCCGTTTGAAGGCGGGAATACCGTGTAATGCATCTCTTCTCCGAATAATTTGTTTCCTTCCATGTCTACCACTCCGACTCTTCTGTCCGACTTATCGTTTGTATACCAGAAATAAAAGAAAGGAGATAAAGGTAGTTCACTGGAAGCAATCCGCATCCAGTTCGTTTTTTCCTGCGACTGTTCGGCTGTAGCATCGATATTGGGATATAAAACATCTGCATCGTCTTTCTCGTCATACATGTAATATTTGTCTTCTTTAATGACAACACTGAAAGAACCGACTTCTTCATAGACTGGAGGGATAATTTCTTTCCCTTCTTTATTGATGAGTCCGAAAGAAGAACCGCTAAACACTCCGTTTTTGTCTGTTTCACCTTTCATGCAGACCCAACATACCCCCATTGAGTTGAATGTTCCCGTTTCCGCATATTTAGGCTCTGCTATGATTTTGCCATCAGCGTTGATAAAACCACATTTTCCGTCTTTCTTGAATTTAGCCACACCGTTTTTCAGGTGATATGCTTCATCCAGATTGAAAGCCATTATAGTATCCCCTTTCTCATTTATGTAGCCGAATTTTCCGTCTTCGTTCGTTCCCGGATAAATTTGTCCGTTCGCTATTCCGGTCAACATGAGCATAGGAAGAACAATTGCTCTCATTGAATATTTAAACTTCATAAATTATACGTTTGAATTATTTTAACCACATCAGATTTGTCGTTTTCTCCTTTTGTCCGTTTCCATAAGCTACTCCCACAGCACGCGCTGCCTCTATTTTCGATTTTTCAATGTCAACAGCATCGTTATATTTCTGTCTTATCTCAAACTCCCAGTCATCTTTCATTTTTTCTTTTACTTCTTTGTAAAGAGATGCCGCTTCATCGTAACATTCTGCGTCAGGATCAATCTGATTCAAATAGAAAGCAACTTCTGTGGCTCCTTTTGCATCAGGACTTTGCATCCAAGCATTACGAGCTTTCATTATCAGATCACGACAATTGTTGTCGATATAAAGTTTATAATAACTTAATGTCAGTTTATTCGCCTCATCATATCGGTTACAACATTCCGGTATAGATGTTATATAAAACAAAGCCTCTGCGTTCTGCTTTACGGCAGCACATTGTTTAGTCTTTGCCACAATATTGTCAAAATTCCTGTTGTAATAATCTATTACTTTCTTCTTTCCTTCTTCCACCAGTTTCATTACCTTTGCATTGCCGGGTCTCAGTCCGCGAAGCGCATTGATATAAGCTCGCTCTTCACTTCTTCCTACTCCTTTTAACTCCAGATTCTGCGTAGCAAATATCTTCTGCCCTATAATATCACCTACATATAAATTTACAGAAAGCGTAATAGCTGTATTTTCAGGTGGCCCCGGAATTGTTTCCTTAAAAAGAGGGGTCATGTGTGCTGAGACAAAAAATCTGGCATAATCCTCGCTAGCATATACATCCGCATCCGATATTGCATTGCAGAGTCTGTTGAATAATTGTTCAGAAACCGTTTCTGATATACTCGTATCCTGCGGAAGTATTGCCATAAAATGTATGTCGCAATCTTTCTTTTGCGCCTGCAAAGGCAACAAAGCGCTCATGCTCAGCAGATAACCTGCCAGAATATATCTTATCTTCATATTATAAGTTTTTATAGATTACCTTTATTTTTCTCCGATTGTAAGCCTTGCTCTTCCTAATCCGGTTGTAGTGAGTTTACTTTGGATGTTGTACGGTTCTTTCCTGAGCATTCGTCGCAACATGGAAACAAAAACACGCGTATCCATAGGGGCTCCGTTAGTCCTAAACAACGGAATCCGCACATTATTAAAAATCATAGTCGACTCAGTGGCGACATCCAGGCTATAACGTCCCTGAACCGTATTCTCTGTCATCCACTCATCTATGATTTCCTGAAGTTCCCTCCCGTCAAATTCTGTTTCAAGATTAATGCCTTCATCATTATCAAACGTTTGAATTACAATACTGACAGAGCGTCCGTTACTGAGGAGGTCATCGAAATGCATCTGCATTTGTGACGCGAATTGATCAATGTTAGTAATAACTGCTTCTTCAAGCAGGAGAGGAATTTCAGCCGAGAAAGATTGTTCGCCTGTGCCTTGAGCCGCTGCTATCTGGTTGCTGGTATATGCGTCTATGCCACGCAAGTTATAAGTGATAGAATGTTTAGGTCCCACAGTATTAACAACCCAGCCTACTTCTACCAAGATGTCAGCTTTTGCTACATTCAGCAAGCGATCCATCGGTGACTCCACGACACTTGATCCGGAAGAGCTGACAAGCATCTCTGTTTCTAGGGTCAATTGCTCGGCATTTCTTACAGCCGCGGCATAATCCTTCAATATCAGTCCTCGTTCAGCCATTAGTTCTCCGAGTTTTGTAATGACGGCAAACAAATCTGCATCTTCAGCGGCTTTGGCATAGTCAGGAAACTCTTTTGTTGTACCTTGCTGGATTAAAGTTGTAATATAGCCATGTTCTTTACACCAGGGCAATGAAGGTACGACCATCACAGAAGGTTTTTTGGCCGCTTTCTGCTCGGTCTCTTGCGCATTGACAAAAGGCGGCATTATGCAACACATGACAAACGTAATTAATAATGTTCTCATATTCTAATCTTTTATGTTGATACTTATGATGCTTCACTTGATTTCTCTTATAAGCATTCCCGGATAAAAATTATTTCCGCTTACTTTTTCAAATTTTGTGATATTCATATCTGTATTCTCATCTTCTGCCATGAAACGGTTGTCACAAATATTTCCTTTTTTAGGTTTTATGAACCTTTTCCGATAAAAAATGATTGTAAACATTTTCATAATTATTTCTTTTAGATTGTCAACATAGAATTTATGATATGCGGAAAGACCGTCCCGTTTCCGAAACAGTCTTTTCCGTTTTTACCGTTTTCACACGGCTGTAGGCGTATGTCATCTCACTCTCACATAGATTTGACCACTTCCTTCTTCTATAAGATGGTTAGGAGTGTAGATTTCGTAGTGCGGCTGTCCGTAAAGACTAATCATATTTCTTTCAATCGTGTATTGTTCGCTCCCGTAACTGTCACCTTCCACATCTGTCCAATATACGGTTTCTCCGTTGCCAGTATTGATTGTTTCAAAAACAAGAGCACCGGTGTTATGGAATGCTTTCATTTCCACTCTCAGTTCTTTCATGTGTCCTTGGCCATCAAACTGAATACCATGCACTCGAAAGTCATTGTTGTAATATACACTGCTCGAAACATTCTGCTGTTTATAGATTGCTATTTCGGCAGCGCAAGCTTCGTATTTGTCTTCCATCCACACGCCCTGTATGTTAGACCATGAGTAAGCGGATGTTTCATCACTATTGCCACTATTATTATTCTGGTTGTCATTCTGCTCTGTATCCGGCTCATCGTCATCGTCTCCGCAAGAAGCAAGTGAGGAACAACAGAGCAGTCCCAATAATATGGTTATGCTCCATAGTCTTTCTTTCGTTTTGAGATAAAAATACTTCATAAATTAAAATCAAAAATAAAGATTATTATTTATTTTTTTTGAATACGTGGTAATACTGCCGTTTTCTACATCGGTAAGTGTCAATATGTTATCTGTTACATCATAAAGATATGTGCTCTTTACGCCCCAATCGCCTCTGTCAAGCATAAACATAACATCCGTTGCCTCCCACGTAAAATAGCGTTCACTGTCAGCCCAGTCATAATCTTCATACAAGAACTCTCCGCTGCCATCGGAATGCAAGATCATTGTTCTATCATGGTCAACCCAGGTTCCTATAAGTGCATCTTTTGGACCATCATCTTTGCCACAAGAAGACAAAACAAATACACTCAGTATGGCAAGTGTGATAACTGCTAAAACATTTTTCATAAATTAAACATTAAATAGTTGATATTCTTTATTATTTGCTGCACGTGCAGATTGTCTGTTTAGAAATTGACTGCAAGACCTACCGAAAAATAGTCGCTCTTGTGCTCCTTGTCGAATTTAAATTCAGAGAAGATCCAATGATATCCTCCGATCAGGCAAATATCGCTGCCCGACTTTGCCTGATATAGGCAGATACCTATCTGCGGAGCAATTCCGAACCCTATGCCGCCATCGCTTTCTTTCTCCCAGCTTGATGAAGAAGACGATGAATGATTCTGACCGAGATTTGACGGAATCGCTCTCGATGACGAACGAACTTCCCCCATATTATATTCGGCAGAATTGTGCGCATAGAGGATTCTGGCACGTCCTTCGATATAGAACCTAGAGATGATGTAATATCTGTAGTTGTATCCTACTCCGACATACCAGCCCTTTCTGTTGCGCGCGATAGTTTCTCCTCCATATTTCACATCCTTTCCGTTTGTCACTCCTCCGCCCAAATAGAATCCTTTTGCGAGCAGAGAGAAATCAAGGCCGTATCCATCTTCCACGCCAAGGTAGCTGATTTCGAATCCCGACCTCTTTTGCTCCGGATTGCTTGTTTCTTCATCCAAGCGTTTTTCTTTTTCCCAAGAATCATCTTCTTCCTTCATTTCTGTAGCATTCTTCTTTTCAGCGAGTCCGATAAGAGAAGTCTGTGCATTTACATGCAGTGCACTCAAACAAAGCATGCTCACGCAAAAAAATAACTTTGTCTTCATTGTCTTTATTATTTTATTAGTGAATATATCAGATTTTTTTCTTGCTATATATTAATATGACAAAGATATTGAATTAAAAGGATTTTTATTTTTCCATAAAACATTCAAACGGATTAAATATGCGCATAGAGGTACTATCCGGAAGAAAAAGCGGATTATCAAGGTAAAAATAATTGTATGGTTTTAAATCGTGACCACGAATAAAATATGTAACGGCAAAAACACCAAAATATATTAAATAAATGTCCGCATGTTACCAAAATAGCAAAGTTTAAACTGCCAAATTGCCCCACAGGCATGTTTTGGAACACTTTATGCAAGATATAAAACGTAAGACAAAAAACATATGCATTATGAACCTGCTTGATTTTTACCGTCAATATCCCGACGAGGCA
>ENA-ORSJ01002797-ORSJ01002797.1-human-gut-metagenome-genome-assembly--contig:-NODE-2797-length-10860-cov-2.339010_pt1 | contig 10860 bp, 9 predicted proteins | sample MGYA00242191_ERZ509158 | MGnify/ENA primary metagenome ERZ509158 (study PRJEB26280, sample SAMEA2338623) | human gut metagenome | biome: human gut; feature: human-associated habitat; material: faeces... | reverse complement strand
CCGTCAGCCGCAAAAATCTGGGTCTGCCCGGCCCGGAGCATCACTGCAGCGCCCCCGGCGCAGCAGGCGGGTATCGCTTCTCCCGGGCGATGGCAAACCCCGGCTTTATCGGCATCGAGGCTATTCGGGATACCTACCTGCCGATGGGCTTCACCCAATTCAAAATCGAGGGGCGCGGCCTTGGCAGTGCGCTGATCCTTGAATTTTTGCTCCACTACCTGACTAAGCCGGAATACCAGCTGGCTGTCCGTGAGGAACTGTATCTGGACAATATGCTGGATCTTTTCTGACTGGATTTGTGCTGAACCGTGGGAGGCTGTTTGCATTTTTCTTCGATTTGCGTTATAATGACAAAAAACAACAAAAAGCAGGAGACCGCCATGAACAAACTACTACTCATCAGCGCCATGCAATATGACTTTCACACGCTTTTAAAGGTGGCGGACATCTGTGGCTTTACCGGGGAAATCGGCTTTCACGATGCTGAGGACGGTTATCTGCTCACCTTTCCTGACAACGATGGCCACGCCGACCGCCGTATTGCGGAGTATCGCAGCCGCCTTCGTGACCTTGAACATAATATCTGGAACCGCTGAAAGCGTATCCTGCCATTTTTATCTCTGCCAAGTGCGCCTTGCTCTTGGCAGATTTTTTTGTGCCGTATGTTACCCCAGCGCCACATCCAGCACCATCATCACACTGAAGCCAACGGCAAAGAATACTGTGCCTAGGTTAGAGTGCCGTCCTTGCGACATTTCGGGGATCAGCTCCTCCACCACGACATAGAGCATCGCGCCCGCCGCAAAGCTCAAGAGATAAGGCAGTGCCGGAATCACAAGCTGTGCGGCCAGAATCGTCACCACTGCGCCAATCGGCTCAACCACGCCCGAAAGCACACCGCCTGCAAAGGCCTTGCCCTTGCTCTCTCCTTCGGCACGCAGGGGCATCGAGATGATGGCGCCCTCCGGGAAATTCTGGATGGCTATGCCAAGGGACAGGGCCAGCGCGCTCGCCGCGGTGATTTGCGCGCTGCCTGCGAGAAAGCCAGCGTACATCACACCGACTGCCATGCCCTCCGGGATATTGTGCAGGGTCACCGCCAGCACCATCATCGTAGTGCGGCCCAGTCTGCTTTTTGGCCCCTCAGCCTCCTCACTGCCGACATGCAGATGGGGTATCAGATGATCCAGTGCAAGCAAAAACAGCACGCCGAACCAAAATCCCGCAAACGCCGGGAAAAAGGCAAACCGCCCCAACCCCTCCGACTGTTCGATGGCCGGGATCAGCAGACTCCAGACCGATGCCGCCACCATCACACCGGCGGCAAAGCCTGCAAGTGAGCGCTGCACCAAATCACCCAATGCGCGCCGCATGAAAAACACACACGCTGCGCCCAGCGATGTACCCAAAAAGGGAATCAGAATCCCCCAAAAAGTTTCTGTCAATGAAGTCGCCTCCTTTTATGGTATATACACAAAAACACAGGTACTTTATACCCCCTGTTCAGTGATGCTTTTGACAAGCTGCGCCCATTTGTAAGGGTAACAGGCCAGCAGCTCCTCATGCTGCAGATCCTGCTCATGAATTACGGGGTGCGCAAAATGCTGCTGATAACGCGCGCGATACTTCGCTCCCATTTTCAGCGCGTAGAAAATATGAATCTCCGTACCGGGAACATCAATTCCTTCCGGCAAGGGCGTGATGAGGTCGGAATAAAACTGGTTTTTACAGCTTTGCATCGTCACATAGGGGCGTGCAGCACCGAACATCGCCATAAAAGCGCGGACATAGTCCCCCTTCTCCGCGGAGTACTTTTCTAATCGCTTCTGCAGAAAGCGACTCTTGAACTGTCCGTCCCGAATCAGCGGATAAATCAGCGGCAGGAGAAGATTCGTTTGTAATTTGGCCGCGAGCTTGGAGCATTGGTCAAGGTCGGAGCTGCCCAGAATACCGTAGTCCATATGTATGCTTTTCCGTGCTGCCAGCAGTCCCACGAAAGAGCCGCCCAGAGAGCAGCCGTAGGCGGCCCGTATATGCCCGCCGCAGTTTTTCAGGATGTAGGCTTCGATTTTTTCGGTTTCTGCAAGCATTGTCGGGAATTCGGTACTTTCTGTTTCGTCAAAGCCATCATAGCTGACGCAAAGTACGCGAAAATCCCGCTGCAGCAGAGGGATCACTTGGCCAAAGTTGCTTTTCCAGTGGCAGCAGGTGCCGGGCAGCAGCAAAATGACCGGAGCGGTATCCGCCCCAAATTCATAAACCTTCATTCTCCTGCCTCCCGCAGCCACAGTCGCTTCGCTTTACGGCGGTCAAACACAGCCAGCCTGTTTTGCTTTTGTGTACCGCAATGTCACAAAAGCCCGCTTGCTCAAGATATGCTTTCAGCTCAGTATCCTTGTAGATGGTCATGCCACCAATGATTTCTGTCCATTTTTTGTCTTTGTCCGTGTCGCCGTTGACTTCATTGCAGATGAGAAAAGTGCCGCCCGGCTTCAAAACCCGCCAAACCTCCCGGAAGCATTTTGCAAGGTCCGGCCAGAAGTAGACGGTTTCAAACGCAGTGACTGCATCGAACCAATCGCTGGCAAAAATGATGCGCTGCACGCTGCCCTGCCAGATGACACAGCGATTCCTTTGAATCTCCTCTGCATTGAGACGTCGGGATTTTTCGACGCTGACAGCAGAGTAATCCACACCCTTTACGATGCCGCGCGGACACCTTTTCAGCAGCCGTTTGATATTCGCTCCGCCGCCGCAGCCGCAGTCCAGTACCTTTGCGTCCGGCGCAAGATGCAGAAAGTGAAGCCCCCACAGTGCCACGGGGGTGTGGGCAAGGTTCATCATGGTGACCATCAGCCTGCCGCCAAAGCCTTTGGGGTCTCTCGTATTTTCAAAAAATGACATTGTTATTCTCCTTTCGATTTTTTACACTCTGCGTAGGTAAGTGGAATGGAATTCTGCAAAACAACACTTTTGCAAACGGTCCAGCCGTTTTGCTGCAAAAATGCCAGATACGCAGCACTCGTCCATCTGCTGTGCAGCGGAAAGCCTGCAATTTTCAGCGCAAGGGCCTGAAGCTTTCCCCAATGGGAATTCTCTGCATGGGTAAAGGTAGGCGCAATCAGCATGCCATCGTTTTTAAGCACACGGCAAAACTCGGTGAGTGCTTTCTCAGGATGCGGTACAATGTGCAGTGCATTGGAGACAATGACAACATCAAAGGACTGGTCAGCATAAGGCAGATGGAACATATCCTGCACGGAAAAATACAGCTTGGAGGAAAAATTACCCCGCTTTGCCTGCGCAATCATCGCTGCGGAGGCGTCGGTAGCCTCAATGTGGTTGGCAGAACACAGGAGATGCTTTGCCACCTGCCCTGTGCCGGTGGCTACCTCCAAAACGGTTTTGTGCCACACAGCAGGGCGAAGCAGCGCATATAATTGATCATAGGCTATTGCATTCTTACGCATAAAGCGGTCATATCTTGCTGCATTTCTGTCCCAAAAATTCTTTTTCGTAATGCTCAGCTCCTTGGTTTACATCAACTAACTGCTGCTTATTTGAAAAGCTGCCCGGCGGCAGCATGGAAGCTTGTATATGCTCGTTAGAATAATCTAACCGTTGGATCGTAAAAAAGCTGCCTGCAGCCAAAACGGCGCACCAGCAACGATTCTACGATATTTCGGTCATATAATAGCAGTCTGGCACCCAAATGTCAATAGGGTGCTAAAGGTGCTTTTGTGCGTTTGAATTTCAACAAAAAATCTATAGCGGGCAGTGCGTTTTACGCTGCCCGCTATAGGGATGCTTACTTTAACCGTTTTCGTCCTTGGGAATGGCCAGATTCAAGAGGATGGCAACGAGTGCGGCGGGCACAATGCCGGAGCCGCCGAATACCAGAGAGAGCATCTGCGGTGCGTGTGCAAGGATGCCGTTGTTGGCACCGATGCCATAGCCGAGACCGAGCGCTACCGAGACGATGCTCAGGCTGCGCGGGGTCAGCGGCTCGCGGGTGATGAGCTGAATACCGCTCACCACGATCGAAGAGAACATCATGACAGCTGCGCCGCCCAGCACCGACTGCGGCATGATCGAGACGAGCGCGCCCAACTTGGGCACCAGACCGCAGAGAATCAGGAAGATGCCGCCGGTGGCCAGCGCAAAGCGGTTGACGACCTTGGTCATGCTGACAAGGCCGACATTCTGGCTGAAGGAGGTGTTGGGCAGCACGCCGAACAGTGCGGCAAAGCTGGAGCCGATACCATCGCAGATGACGCCGCCGGACAGCTCGGTGTCGGTGGCCTCGCGGTCCATGCCGCCCATGATAACGCCGGAAATATCGCCCACGGTTTCGACCGCCGTCACGATGAACATAATCATGACCGGTGCGATCGCGCGCATATCAAACACCGGCTTGACCGGCATCAGCTCGGGCAATGCAAACCATTTGGCCTCGGCCACCTTGTTCCAGTTCAGCACCCATGCCTTGGTGTAGGCAACGCCCTCGGCGTTCAGCGCCGTGGTGGGCAGAACAAGGCCCATGAGAAACGCTGCAATGTAGCCGCAGATGATGCCCACCAAAATCGAGGAGGAATTCAAAAAGGTGCTGCCGGAGTGCTTGCAGATCAGGATGACGACCAGCACAAAGATGGCGAGCAGCAGGTTTTCGACCGAGCCGAAATCCTGCGCGGTGTTGCCGCCGCCGAAGGAGTTTACACCGACCGAAATCAGGCTCAGACCGATGGAAAGCACCACCGTGCCGGTAACGACAGAGGGCAGCAGCTTGCGCAAAGGCTTCAGAAAGAAGCCCAGCACTGTCTCAAACAGGCCGCCGATCAGGGAGGCACCCATGATCGCGCCGTAGGCCAGCACACCGCCGCCCATCGAGGCTGCGACCGAGCTGAACACCCCGATGAAACCGGAGGAGGTACCCATGATAATAGGAACCTTGCCGCCGATGGGGCCGATGGAATACAGCTGAACCAGTGTGACGATGCCCGCCACAAGCATGGCATTCTGCAGCAGCGTGACGCGCAGGTCGGCAAATTCGCCGCCGGCCAGGCCGCAGGCGCCCGTGATGATAAGCAGCGGCGTAAGGTTGCCGACAAACATCGCCAACACATGCTGCATGCCCAGCGGCAGTGCCTGCTTCAGGGACATCTTGCCTTCAAAGCGGAAGGCTTCGGGGGAAAGATCGTTTTTCTTCATTCCACAACTCCTCAGATAAAACCTATTACAATATAACATATACCGCCAAAGCGGAAGGGCATAACGCCCTATTTACACATTATACCATCCCCTGCCCTGTGATTGCAATTCCATCAGCCGCCGCAGCAAAAATTTTGTGTGTTTTTGAAGAAGGCTGAACGGTCAAAAAACCTTGATCGCCTGCTGCTTGCCGTGCAAAGTGTAGTGTACGGTCAGGCCGCCGTCTGCATCCACGGTGCAGTTTTCGGCGTGGTCGGTCAATTCCCGCAGGGCGTTGTATTGGCTGCGCATCTCATCCGTATAGCGGCTGGGCATATCGGAGGTGAGCAGGATGCCGCTGAACAGCGCGTTGACCCGGGCCAGGATCTGCTTTTGCTGTAGGGTCAGCTTGCAGTTTTCCTCGCGCAGGAAGAAGACATCGGGGTCGCTGCCGTAGGCGCGTCCGTTAAGCTGGCGGCGGAAAATTGTGTTGCCGATGGACTGCTTTGTAGAGACTCGCTCGCGGTGGAAAAGCCGCATATACCATACATCGTCCCAGTCCAGCCCTACATCACACCCAACGCGGCAGTAGTCAACGATACCAAAGGCAGGCATGACCGGCACACCGCAGCCGAGAATCAGCTTGTCGCCGCACCATGAGCGCAGCAGTGCCATGGCGCGCTGCATCCGGCCTGCGCGGGATTCCCGGTCGTTGCCGAACGGTGCTGCGCCGTAGAGAAAGTCCAGCTTGACAAGGTCAAAGCCCCAATCCTGCAGAACGCGGTCAAAGACCTGCTTGAGGTAGGCCTGCACCTCCGGGTGGTCAATGTCCAGCGCATAAAAGCTGCTCCAGTTGCAGCCGCAGCACCAGGGCTGACCGTCCACCTGCAGCAGCCAGTCCGGGTGATTTTTGCAGAGAAGGGATTCCTTTTCACAGACGAACGGTGCCAGCCACAGCCCGGCCAGAAAGCCGCTTACATGCGCTGCATCCGCCAGCGGGCGCAGCCCGTTGGGGAATTTGGCAGGGTCAGGCTCCAGCCAGTCTCCTACCTTGCGCTCCCATCCATCGTCGATCTGAAAGAGATCCCCTGTGCGGAAAAGCGTTTTGCAGCCGTTGAGGTCTTCCTGAATCGAGGCCTCATCAATGTTCTGGTAGCGGTTATACCAGCTGGAATACCCGGCCAGCCTGTGCGCGGTGCGGGGGCGGCAGCCCAGCGCCGCAAACCATGCGTCAAACACCTCGTCCTCGGTACCCTCGGCAAAAAAGAGGGAGAACGCAGGAAAGCTGCCGCCGGTATGCTGTACCCCGGCGCAGTCGCGCTCAATGCGCAGCTGTGCGGTGCGGCTGTCATAGGAAAAAATCGTGTAGCCCGGTGTTTCGTCCAGGCTGGCCAAAAGCCGGTAGGTTTTCCCGCGCCGGAAATGGCAGTAGGAAAAGCCGTGGCTCTCTCCCCTTTTGCCGCTGTAGGGAACAAAATGATAATCGCCGTAACGGTCAAAGCTGTATTTCTTCAAAAGAAATTTCGGGACACGCTCAACACCGTGCTGCCGGTCCCATTTGCCCAGCTCCGGGCAGGCGGTCCATGTCTGATAGCCGTTCATGAAGAGCTTTTCATCGTCTGCCATCTCCCACGGCAGCGCAGCAACAGCATTTTGCAGCACCCCGGCGGGCAGCTCTGCCCTCAGGCAGACGGCACCGCTGCGCGGGGTGATGGCTGCCGCGCCGTCAAACCGGCCGCTGTCTGTTGCGGCATACCACTGCATCTCAGCCATTTTGAGTTTCCTCCCTGTGAAGCGCGGCGCTGATCTCGGCTGCGCGGTCATCCGTCAGTGTGAACCTGCGGCGGAACAGTACAAGTGCCGCCGCAAGGACGGCCATAGGCAGAACGGTCATCATGAGCCGCAGCCCGAGCAGTGTACCGGCGCTCTGGGCGGCGATGGGGCCTGTCTCCTCGGCATTGCCGGCCAGCCCGATCAGATCCAGACCGATGCCGGTCAGAAAAACCGCAACGCCGGACGCAGCCTTTACAACAAAGGTCTGCATCGAGAAGATAACGCTTTCCTCACGGCGCCCCGTCTTGAGCTGGCCGTAGTCCACACTGTTGGAGAGGAAAAGTGTTGTCAGTACGCTGAGCATGCCGTTGCAGGCAAACACCACCACGCCCGGCACGCAGAGCAGTGCCAGACTGCCGGAAAGGCCTGCCAGGCAGAGCAGGAGCAGCACAGCATAGCCGCCCAGCGCGAGGCCAAGGCTTACCGTGAATACGGCAGTGTTGCTGAGCTTTTTGCGCAGCACCGGATAGAGGACCATCATGCCGAGGATCTGCGCCGCGCCGCCGATGGTTGAGAACAGCGTGTAGCTTGCCTTCCAGCCGGTGCCGCCGAAATCGTACTTGAAGAAATAGATGATAAAGTTGGAGGTCAGATACAGCGCCGAGTTGATTAAAACGATGCTGCCTACGACCACAAGCGCCTGATCGTTGGAGAACAGCGCCTTGAACATCTCGCCGACGGTGGCGGTCTTTATCTCAGCGCTGCCGGTCTCCTTGACGCTGGCGCAGCAGATCGCCTCGGTAACTACAAAGATAACGGCCACGAGCAGTGCTACCCAGCGGAAGCCGGCGCGCTCCCAAGGCACCCACCAGCAGCATGGTAAACATCGCAATGAGCGCCGAGCCGACACCTGCACAGGTGCGGCCTACGACCGACAGGTTTTCGCGGTCGGCCGGGGTGCGGGTCACAGCGGGGATCATAGACCAGTAAGGAATGTCCATCATCGTGTAGGTGACGCCCCACAGGATATAGATGACACTGAAGTAGACCATCATGCCGGCACCCTCCAGCACCGGCGCGGCAAACAGCGCGTAGAGAACCACCGCATTCAGGACAGTGCCGCTGAGGATCCACGGACGGAACCGTCCCCAGCGGGTGCGGGTCTTGGCCACCAGCACCCCCATAAAGGGATCGTTGAAGGCGTCAAACACACGCGCGATCATCAGGATCAGGCCGACAAAGGTGGCAGGCAGGCTCAGTACATCCTGATAATAGTACATGACATAGGAGGCAGACAGCGCGTAGACCATATCCTTGCCCACTGCGCCAATGCCGAAGGCGGCTTTTTGCTTTGTTGTCAGTTCCATACTGCACACTCCTTCTTTGTGACGGTAAATTCTACGGTGACGGGCGCACACTGCGGGGCCGAGATGGTCAGCGCGGCCGTACCGGTCTGCCCTACTGTGCGCAGATAGGCTCCGCCCATGCCGCCCTCGGCAGTTGCCGCCGCAGGGCCGACCAGCGCGGCAGCACCGGTCACGGAAAAGGTCAGCGGCAGTTGTGCATAGACAGCGGGGCTGCCGTTTTCATCAAGGATCCGCACCCGAACCCCTGCCATATCGTAGGTGTTACCCTCCTGCAGGACGGTGGCGGATGGTATCACCTCAAGATGCAGCCGGTGGCTGGGGCAGAGCGTGACGCTCTTTACCACGGTATCCCCGTTTTTGGCATCGAACCGCCAACGCGTAGCCGCGCCGCCCCAGTTGCCGACATACTTGCCGTACAGCGCCACACCGTCCGCAAAGCTCATCTTATAGCGCACCATGCACCACGCCAGCTTCAGCTTGTAGCGCAGCGGCAGCCCGGCCAGGCCGTAGCGCCCGGCTGCAAGCAGACAGTCGCGCAGCGTATCGGCCTTGGCCTTGTCAAAATGCTCCTGCGTTTCAAGCAGGACACCGATCGTGTCATCTACGGCCAGCGGCGGGTGCGGCAGCGCCCTCCAGCCGCTTTTGTGCAGGGTCGTCACAAACACATCGTTTTTGTAAAGGTCCACCCGTTCGGCGTTGGTAAACACATAGACCGTGCCAATCTGCCCGGCAGGATAGTCGCCGATGTCCATCGTGGAGCTGACCGTCAGCACCGGCTCCTCCCCGCCTTGCGATGCATAGACGGACGCCGCCAGCTTGGGATTGCGGAAGCTGTCCAGCACACCGTGATAGCAGATGCGGTCGCCGGAGCCGAAATCCTTGTGGGTGGCATAATCAAACATACACCAGCCGAAGCAGCCCGCATGCTCTCCATCTGCGTAGGCGGCGTCCAGCACCCGCGCATGGCGCAGGGCATGCTCCTGCCGATGCGGGGCATCGTCACAGGGCTTGGTGGGGTACATGTGTCCGTTGCATTCGGAAATAAGCAGTGCCTTGCTTAAATCGGGCGTTACATCCTTTTTTCGCTTGGCCCCGGCGTTTGAGCCATTATGGGAGAAATCGTTGTAGGCGTAAACATCCTCCAAGAGATGGCTCTTTTCCAGATACCGCACGCCTGAGGTCGCCCGGCTCGGGTCCAGTGCGTGGGCAATTTTATTGGTGCGCGTATAGAATTCGTCATCGTCCACGCTCTCATTGATGCGCACACCCCACAGAATAATGCTGGGGTGATTACGGTTTTGCAGCAGCATCTCCCGTAGCATGGCGCAGGCGCGGTCCTTCCATGCCCCATCGCCGATATGCTGCCAACCGGGCAGTTCGGTAAATACAAGCAGGCCCAGACGGTCGCATTCATCAAGAAAATACTGGCTTTGCGGGTAATGGCTTGTGCGCACGGCATTGCAGTGCAGCTCGTTTTTCAGGATGCGGGCGTCCTGCCGCTGCAGGCTTTCCGGCGCGGCGTAGCCGATGTAGGGGTAGCTTTGGTGGCGGTTCAGCCCGCGCAGAAAGGTCTTTTTCCCGTTCAGATAAAAGCCGTCCGCCCGGAACACAGCCGTCCGAAAGCCGAAGGTGGTCTCACGGCTGTGCAGCACCTGCCCTTCGGCATCGAGCAGCTCTGCTATGCAGCGGTAGAGATTCGGATGCTCGGTGTCCCACGGTGCGGCATCAGGCAACGTAAGGCGGCATTCCGCCGATTCTGCCGGGGGCAGCTGGCGGCACACCAGCGTTTCGCCCGCACTGCTGCAGAGCCTGACGCGCAGCGCTGCGGCCTGCTCCGATGCCTCAACGGTCAGCTGCACGGCAGCCTCCGTCAGTGTCGGTGTGTACACGAAAAGCTCGCTCACACGGCTCTGCGGCGAGGTCTCGAGCCAGACCTCCCGGTATAGACCGCCGTAGGTCAGGTAGTCGATGACAAAGCCGAAGGGCGGCAGGCTGGGGTCCTCGCGCGTATCCAGCCGCACGGCCAGCAGATTTTCCTCGCCGCGGCGCACAAGGTCAGTAATTTCGATGGTAAAGCCGGTGTAGCCGCCCTGATGCTGCCCGGCCGGCTGGCCGTTCAGGTAGATCTCTGCCTGATGGGCGGCGCCGTCAAAGCGCAGGAATACCCGGGGCGCATCGGGAACGGTCAGTGTGCGGCGGTAACCGCAGACCATCTCATAGTCAGAGGGATCTGCGTAGTGGAGCGGCAGTTCCCGGCAGGTATGGGGCAGGCGCACCGGTCGGCAGTCAACAGGTTCACCCCGGCAGAAGGCATCGCTCCATTGCTCTGTAAATTCCCAATGATTGCAAAGACTGTATCTCATCGTACCAACAACCCCTCCAGTAAAATGGAAATCATCTCATCCAAAGCATCCGTGTAGGATATGCCCTGTGCATCAAGCGCGCGGTCTGCAAGGAAATCCTCAATGGAAGCGGAGATCATCCGCTGCAGAACCGGCAGGGGTACCCGGCGGGTGACGCCCGCCCCGGCGGG
>ENA-ORSJ01002796-ORSJ01002796.1-human-gut-metagenome-genome-assembly--contig:-NODE-2796-length-10861-cov-2.491394_pt1 | contig 10861 bp, 11 predicted proteins | sample MGYA00242191_ERZ509158 | MGnify/ENA primary metagenome ERZ509158 (study PRJEB26280, sample SAMEA2338623) | human gut metagenome | biome: human gut; feature: human-associated habitat; material: faeces... | reverse complement strand
TGTTTTTAATGCGACCGGTACATGGGCATCCGCCACGACCGGAATATGTTTTGACTTTGCCAACGAGATCTTACTGTTTAAGATGGCATCGGTCATTTTGTTTCCAGTCTTGATCACGGTATCCACGGTGGACAGATCCTCGTCTAACTCATCAAGGTATTTGCTGATCTGTGCCAAGTCACCGTCTTTCGCATAGCTTTTGAGTACCTGGATATGGTTTCTATAATCATGCCGCCAGCCACGGATCTGACGGTACATGTTCTCCACCTCCTGATAGTGAGTCTGGACTAACTCGCTCTGGTAGGCGGCTAATTGTCTGTTAATGTATTTGGATAGCAGGGACATTGCTTTTTATCTCCTCGGGCAGTTGTTCTTTTATTTCAATTTTTCACGTATCTTAAAAATATTTTATAAACGCCTCATTCAGCTTCTTATAGCTTCCTCTTGGAACCAGAAGTTTCTCCCCAGTGTTCAAAATCAGCTCCGTCTTGCCAATACGTCTCACATAATGGAGATTCACCAGATATGACCGCCCCACGCGGACAAATGCTTCATCCAGTTTTGCTTCTAGCTCTGACAAAGTGCCACGCACCTCGTAATCATTATCCGCATGGATGATATTATAATTCCGGTTTGATTCGATAAAACGGATCTCCTTGAGTGGAAGCCTAAGAACTTCTCCGCCACTTTCGACGAGAAGCACGGCATCCGCTGTCTTCAAACGCTCTACCGCCCGATCTAAAACACTGTCTATTTTCTCCTGCGACACGGGTTTTAACAGATAGTGAAGTGCCTCCACATCGTAACCTTCCTGAATGTACTCCATGTACCCAGTCACAAAGATGATCTGCATCTGGCGGTTGTGTTTGCGGATTTCCCTTGCAAGTGCGATACCGTCCATTTTCTCCATCTCGATATCAAGAAACAAAATCTGCGTCCTGTCATATGCCTGTTCAAATAAAAACTGTTCGCTGCTTGCATATTCCTGAATTTTTGTATGATGAAAAGTCTGGCGGAGCCATCCCTCCACCAGACTTTTGATATACGCTCTCTGTTTTTCCTCGTCGTCACAAATTGCTATTTGATATGTCATATTAGCAGATTTCCACAAGTTCGATCTTGAAATTCAATTCTTTTCCTGCCATCTCATGATTTGCATCAAACGTAATAATTCCGGCTTCCTTTGCCACAACCGTAACCGGGAATGGCTGTCCCATCTCATTCTGAAGGTAAACCTGCTGTCCTTCTTCCAGTTCTTCTGCACCCGGCAGCTGGCTGATCTCCACATGAAAGATTGCATTTGGATCAGGCAGACCGTATGCTTCTTCCGGCATCAGGTGGATGTCTTTGATCTGTCCGATCTCCATATCTGCCACTGCACGGTCGAATCCTTTTATCATCATACCGGCTCCGCACACGAACTCTAATGGCTCACCGCGGTCATAAGATGAGTCGAATTTTGTTCCATCGTTAAAGGTTCCTGTATAGTGGACTTTTAATGTCTTTCCTACATTTGCTCCCTCGATCTTGCTGCGTTCTCCACAGCCGCATCCACAGCCTTCTCCGCTCTCTGTTCCTTCATGGGAACCGCATCCGCAACTGTGATTTTCCTCTGCATCATGATGTCCGCATCCATGTCCCTCTTCATGATCTCCACAGGAATGTCCTTCCTCATGTCCGCCGCAGGAGTGTCCATCTTCATGGCTTCCGCAGGAATGTCCCTCCTCATGATGATGATCACAGTTCACACCGGTAGATACCAGCTCACCTTTCAGATAAGCCTCTACAGCCGCATCTGCATCACCCTGTGCTCCGGAACATAACTCAATACCAGCCTCAGCAAGTGCACTCTGTGCTCCGCCACCGATTCCTCCACAGATCAGAACGCTGATTCCCTGCTCTGCAAGAAGTCCTGCAAGTGCACCATGTCCGGTACCATTGGAACCGATCACTTCACTGGAAACAACCTTGTTATCCTCTACCTCGTACACCTTGAAAAATTCCGTTTTTCCAAAGTGCTGGAAAATATTTCCGTTGTCGTATGTTGCTGCAATTTTCATTTGTAAAACCCTCCATTAATCAGATATATGTCTCATTAGTATAGCCCGATACCAGTATAAAAGCAAGGATAATCACCAGATCTTTTTTCCCGTTTCCATATCTACAAGATCCAGATAGATCACCCGGAACTTTTCGCCAAATTCCTGATCTCTGTGCCAGTGCCCAAAGTACCACCGGGTCAGTGAATCATATACCGTCTCATTTACATACTGCAGATAATTCTGCAATTGCCGTTCTTCCATCGCCGAGTGATATCCGCCAAGTGAAGGTATAAGATTTAACGGACAGGTATGTGTAATTACATAATCTACCTTATAGTCACAGGCCTTAAGATTTTTATTTCCGTTCTCATAATCTTCCTCAGAAGGAACCTCTTCCTTCCAGTAACTTTTGTTCAGGGTACGATATGCCCTGTCTATGGAAAAAGCTCCTCCAAAACAAAATATCCGTTTCTTTTTCAGACAGAGGACTTCTCCTCGAAGCACATGAATGATCCTGCTTCGGATCATATGAACTCTGGCGTTATTCCATTGTTCAACGGGAAATTTATTCAGCGCACGGTGATTCTCATGATTTCCATCCGCAAAAATAACATATCCGTTTATTTTCTGAAGAAACCGGTCTACATCATCCAAAAATACATGCTCATCCTTATTATCCCAAAATACAAATCCAAAATCTCCGGCAACAAATAATGCATCTCCCTCTCGAAGCTGTCTGGCAAGCATCGTTAATGCCGCAGTGTCACCATGTAGATCTCCGGTAATAAGCAATCTTCCTGATATTTCTGTTTCCATACCGTTTCAACTCCTCCCTAATGCCTCTTACATCATTCTCTCACAGGTAAGGTAATCTGCACCCCAGTTTTTATAACAGTCTGCAATACTGGAATCTGTAAACAGCCACAATGCGACTTTAATATTTTTCGAATGCGCTCTGGCTATTATATTTTTGTAGGTACATCCATACTGGGCACTTATGTCAAATTTATATCTGGCACATTCATTCAGCGCTGCACTGGTAATCTGATCCCGGAGTATCCACTGTATACTTACAGTTCTGTTTATCTGCCTGAGCATGATCAGTGGTTCTTCCTTAAACGAGATCACAACGGGACTTTTTTTGGATTTTTTTATGATCTGATTGAACTTTGCAACACCGTTCTGATTCAGATTTGATTTGATTTCGATTACCGGGGTCATGGAATATTTATTACAGCACTGCAGATACTGTTCCAGTGTGGGAATCGTATTATTTTTATATGCAGAAGCATTTGTTCCCGCAATAACCGGATACTTCTTTACTTCCTGATATGTGAGATTTTCAATTTTCTTATCAACGCCACACATACGAAGCAGATTAGAATCATGGAAAATCACAAATGTCCCGTCTTTCAGCTGTCGTACATCCGTTTCTACATACTCCGCGCCTCTCTGCCCTGCAAGGCTGAACGCAGGAAGTGTATTTTCCGGTGCTTCCAGACTTAATCCTCTGTGCAGAATCATACCGGTACTTCCATTCAGCGGTGTATTGGATGTGCCTGTCTTTTTGTCCTGGACATATACCTGTATGGTATTCTTTATCTTTTTCCCACCATCTGCCGTCACTGTAATCTTCACAAGGCCGGGATCTTTTGCTGTGATTTTTCCTGTCTTGGATACTGTAACAGCGCTGTTGGATGTGGCATAAGTTATTGTTCTTACATATGCATTTGCCGGATGAACAGTCACTTTCAGTGTTTTCTGTTCCCCTTTATTCATTACAATTTCTGAAGAAGTTGAAATGGATTTCAGTTCTGCTCCAACCACAACTTTCGCAGATGCGATATATCTGTTTTTTCCAAAAGATATACAGGTTATCTTTACAGTTCCTGTTGTTTTTGGTGTTACAACACCACTGGATGAAACGGTTGCGATTTTTGTGTTCGAAGATTTATAAAACACTGTGCTTCCATGTTTTTCCGGCTTCAGCTGTACTGTTCTTCCCTTTTTTGTTTTTATCGGGGTTGTTTTATATCCGGTAAAATCTGTGTATATGAGCTGATTATATGTATACACTTTACAGGAAATTTTTTTCCCTCCATAAACCGCAGAAATCTGAACATTTCCCCAGCTTTTTGCGGTAATTTTTCCATTGGATATGGCTGCCAGCTTTGGATTACTGCTTTTCCACCGAACCTTCTTTGGATCTACTTTTTTTCCATGATTGTAAACTGTCAGCTCTTTGGTTTTTCCTACCTGCACAGAATCCGTTTTCTGCTCAAAATGAAAACTTTCTGTTGCCGCTGCTGCCGGAACTGAAAAGCAGATCAACAGAACTGCCATCATGATCAGACCTTTGATCTTTTTCCTCATACTCATTCCTCCTCAAAACATTCCATAGAATTATTATGCCGTAAAGATCGGGTATTTACAAGTTTCATATCTCTGTTTTATATGCAAAAAAACACCTTCCGGGTCTAAGCCGGAAAGTGTTTCTGCCTTGTTATTTTTCTGTTTATAATTCTACGTTACTGCTGTTTGTAAAAACCGGATAAACTGCCGGTATGTGTCTCATTCCAACTCTTACGCACAATTCCGCATACGCAACAGCCAGAAATGCCGGATCGATGATCTTCACCGGAAGTTCTTTTTCCAGTTTTTCTCCGTATCCTGCCATTCCAAGACAGCCAAGTATAATCCCGTCGGAATGATCTTCTTCCACCGCTTTTTTGCAGACCGCTTTCAGATATTTTTCCGTTACTTCCGGATTGGAGCGCAGCTCCCCGATTGGAATATCCAGCGCCCGGACTGCTGCCATCTTTTCTCTGGCAATGCCGTTTCGCATCAGACGACGGTAGGTTCTCGGAATATTGATACTCTCCGAAGTCAGCACCGTAAAACGGTTACAGATCATACTTGCCGCAGCCAGGCTGGTTTCTCCGGGACCAATCACCGGAATTCTTACATTTTCACGGATGGCATCAATCCCCACATCGCTGAAACAGTAGATCACAATGGCATCGTATCCTTCTTTTTCCGCACGGATACTCTCCTTCACCATTTCCGCTGCCGCAAAAGCTTCGTCTGTATTACAGTCCAGTTCATCCGGGCCTTTTTTGATACAGTCCACAGAAACTTCCGCATCGGAAGAAAGTGCCGCTTTCAGCATACGCTCCCTTGCATCCATGGTTTCCCGGCTCATGGCCTTGTCCGACATGATCACTTTTATTTTCATTTTTTACCTGCTTTCTTTTGCTGCTTCAATAGTCCATACATCCGATTCTACACCAATCTCGGACGCAATAAAACGCTTGCCTGGATTTTTCTTGTAATTCTCGTACGCTTTGGTAACCAGTTTTCTTCCAACCAGAAGTGTAGGGATGTTCACAAAGATCAAAATTACATTAATCAGGTCAGATACATACCACAGGTTATCCAGCTGAAGTCCGGATAATACAGTCAGAGTTCCAAGTGGAACAAAGATCAGCGCGCCAAGGCATCTTGTAAAGTAGATAAATTTCTTATTCTTGGAAATCTTGTTTGCAGCGATCTCTGTGTAAGTCAGGTCGCAGAGAAGTGTTGTAAACGCAAACAGTCCAAATGCAACAACCACGATGATAAATACGATCACATCCAGGATTCCGTCACCTGGTACCAGTTCCTTGACTGAAGTCAGGAAAGTTCCGATCTTGTTGGCTTTCATCACATCCCAGTCAATAGACGGATTATTCCAGATCGCACCTGCAGTTACCACAAAACCAGCCAGGGAACAGATCACGATCGTATCTACAAATACACCGATGGACTGAATAAATCCCTGCTCGCATGGATGGTTGGCATCCGCAATAGAGGAAGCCTGTGTCGCAGTACCCATACCAGCCTCATTGGATAAAAGTCCTCGTTTCAGTCCCTGCGCCATAGCCACACCAAATGCTCCGCCGAAAATAGCGCTTGGTTTAAATGCTCCCACAAATACAGCTGCAAAAAATCCCGGCACTTTTCCGATATTCAGAACGATCAGTACCAGCACGATCAGAACATATAAACCTGCCATCACCGGTACAACCGCATCGGAAAATTTTGTTACGCTTTTAATTCCACCAAATGTGATAACTGCGATGACCACGATGATGGCAGCTGCGATCACATAATACAGCGGATCTGTTACCTGTGTTGTTTTTCCTGTTACTTCATCTGCAATAGAACTTACTGCTGTAAATACATGGAACGTATGTACCGGAATACTCAGCATGTTGTAGATCAGATACATGATACACATTGCGGCACCGATCCATGCTTTGTTTTTCCAGATCTTCTGGATATAGAAGGTAAAACCTCCTACGTATTCGTTGCCTTTTCTCTCTTTGAAGATCTGTGCCAGTGTTGCCTCACAGAAAGAGGTTGCCATCCCCAGGAATGCGGAAACCCACATCCAGAAGATTGCTCCCGGTCCTCCAATAGTTACCGCTCCGGTTACACCGACAATATTTCCGGCTCCCACACGGCCGCCCATACTGACCAGAAATGCCGCAAGCTGGGAAGTTCCAACTTTTGCCTGCTGTTTGGAAGTCAGAAGACGGATTCCTGTCTTAAATTCTTTTACCTGCACAAAACCAAACCGTAAAGTAAAATACAAACTTCCGCCAAGAAGAAGCAGAAATGCAATGGACAGCTGCCCCAGGATCGGAATGTTTGCGTATGCATCAATGTTTGTCGGAAAGTCCCAGAGAAAATCCGCCACCGGAACTACCTGTGCAAAAAGCTGATTTACCAGTTCAAATATATGAGCCATGAATGCTCTCCCTTCTTTTCCCGTTATATGTATGCCCTCTTACCGATCCTGACTGCTTTTCAGACAGTATTCATACATTTCCTCACCGGTTGTCCACCATACACCATCAAAAGTTTCAATATAATCCAGAAGTTCTTCCAGAAGTCCGATCCTGCCCGGTGCACCGATGGCTGCCGGGTCCAGCTGCAGAACATAGCAGAGGCCATATTCATGACATCCGAAAAATTCATCTTTCCAGTTATTCAGAACTCCTGTATAATTCGCGATCCTGCCCTGTCCTGCCGGAAATGCCGGATGATAGTTGAATGCAAAATACGGAAGATCATAATTAACCCAGTGAATAGGAATCTCCAGGATCTTATCCTCTCCCAGGTCTTTCCAGTATGGTCTGTCGTCATCGCAGAGATTGCTGGAATACACCAGCCCGTTTTTCTTTGCGATCCGTAAAGTATCCAGTGTCAGCTCGCCTTCCGGGGAACGGAATCCCTTCGGTGTAACGCCACATACTTTTTCGATGGCCTGGATTCCTTTTTTGATGGCGCTTTCCTGCTCTTCTTCGGATAACAGTGCCATATGTTCATGGTGATATCCCAGCGCCGCAATTTCGTGGCCTTTTTCAACAATGGCTTTCAGTTTATCCGGATACTGCTCCGCTACCCATCCCGGGGTAAAAAATGTTGCACGGATTCCCCGTTCTTCCAGAACTTCCAGGATACGGTCCACACCTCTTGTCATTCCGTACTGGCCAAGAGAAAGAGTCTTTGGCATATCTTTGCAGGTCGGATCTAACTGCAGCCAGAACAGTTCCGCATTCAGGTTGATGGTGATCATGGCGCTGCATTTTTTGTTTTCCGGCCACTTTGGTCTTTCCAGTTTCATCCTTATTTTTCCTCCTGTTCTTGTGAATGGCTTCGATACCAGTCTGAAACTTCTGTTCCTGTTGCTACCCAGACATCCTCTTTGGATGTGATCTGCTCCAGCATATGTTTCAGGATCTGAATCCTTCCAGGAGATCCTATCACCTGCGGATGGCTCATGTAAGAAATACAAAGTCCCTCTCTGTAGTGCCCGCGGAATTCTCTCATGAAATTATCTTCTACCAGACGATAACTGGAAATTCGATCCTGGCCTGCCGGCTCTGCCGGATACATATTATAGGCCATGGCCACATAGTCATCTACTTCCCATTTCGTCGGGATTTCGATAAAATCTGTTTTTTCACCGTTTATCACAGTCCGATATGGTCTGTCATCCCCGCGCATGGAACTTGAATAGCGAAAACCTCTCTCGTACAGAAGCTGTGGTGTGATCTTTGCCCAGTCACCGGATGGTGTACGGAATCCTGTTACTTCGTGACCAATGAGATCTTTAAAAATCCTCTGTGTTTTCTCAATGATCTCAATCTGTTCTTCTGTTGTTTTTCCCGCAAATCTCTCATGTGCGTATCCATGATGTCCGATCTCATGTCCTGCCTCTGCGATCCTCATGATCACTTCCGGATAACGCTCTGCTGTTAATCCCGGTACAAAAAATGTAGCTTTTACACCGTAACTCTCCAGCATATCCAGGATACGGTCCACGCAGCGCTTCGGTCCGTACTGGCCTACGGATAAGGATTTGATGTATTTCTCACCATTTGGAAGTCCACGGTTTCCGTTTTCCCAGGTGGTATCTCCGTCTACGTCGAAGGTAAACATTACCGCACATTTTTTACCTTCCGGCCATTTCAAATTTCCCATTGTGTATTCCTTTCTGTTCTTTCTGGATTGTGAATTATCGTCTGAATACATATTCATTCTTTTTGAATTAATATTTGTTCACTTGGTCACCCACTTGTTTATAAAGAATAGCACCCGAAGGTGCTTTTCGTCAACGGTTTTTTAATTTTTAATTATTTTTCAGCTTTGCCTGAATGCATATTTAATCAATTTTCTTTCAGCATATCCATCGTAACCTGAAGATGCTCATGCATCAGTCTCTGTGCTGCCTCGGTATCCCGCCTGCGGATCGCGTCGATGATCTGTCGGTGGGATTCCAGCTCCTGCTTCTCCGATGTAGCTTCCAGCACGTCATAAAACTGCCCGTACATCATATCCAGAATGGCATTCAGCACCAGCTCCAGGGTCTGGGTCATAAACATGCTGCCTGTTTTTTCTGCATAGAGTTTGTGCAATTCAAATTCTCCGGTTGTAGTTCCGGTTGTTTCGTAGGTGTGTTCCACTTTTTTGTAGGCTTTTTCCAGATCATCAATATCCTCTTCTGAAGCGTTGCGGATGATCAGCTCTACACCTTTTACTTCCAGAACCTGACGTACTTCATACGCTTCCAGCATGGAATAACGTTCCAGATTTTTGCTGAGACTTTCTGTACGTTTCTCTGAGCCATGGCCTGGCTGTTCTCTTAAGAATCTTCCTTTTCCCTGGTGGGAAACGATCACGCCTCTGGTTTCCAGAACGTGAAAAGCTTCTCGCAGAACATTCCGGCTGACTTTCAACTGTTCGATCAGCTCTCTTTCCGGCGGAAGCTTCCCGCCTGGCTGGATATGCTTCTCGTCGATCAGCCTGTAAAGTTCTTCTACTACTTCTTCGTATAATAAAGTCCGTGCGGATTGACTTCTTAATCTCATATATTCTCCAATCTGTTGATCTTTATGGTTTGGGAAACCTGCGGTATATTTTGCTGCCCTATAAGGTTTTATTATAATTGTATCTCTCATGGTTGTGCAACAGGATTTTTGTCCCAAAAGCATCCATTTTTTCATAAAAAAACAGCTAACCCGTTTTTACAGGTTAACTGCTTTTTCTCTGCTTATGCTTTCGATGCGATCAGTCCGACAACTCCAATAACAAGAAGTACCGGCAATGCTATGGAGATCAGTCCTCCTGCCACCATTACAAGCAGGATCAACGGCAGGAACACAATTGTCAGTACGAATTTTGAGATTCCCCAGGCTGCTTTTACGCCGAAGCAAAATAATTTTCCAAAAACTCCAAACATACATATGATAAATAACAACGTCAACATATTTTCTCCTTTTCTCCAGTTCTGTTCACTGGTGTGAAACCCTTGTTGTCTTGCAATAAATCCATTATAATAGGACCATCTGTAAAAATAAACGATTTATATGTTGAAAAAACTTCATATAAGGAGAAAAAGAAAATGAAATCATACGAAGAATTACTTTCTGATATTGAAGAAGATATGGAACTTATGGGTTCCTCACACATGGTTTATGCCATGGAAGAAGACAACCTTATTACCGATTACGATTACCTTCCATCTGACTCCTGCACGATCTCTATTACTTTAAGAGAGCTTCAGGAAAAAATCCATCTGCAGATGCTCTACGCAAAAACTTCTGCACATATACCCGAAGCAGATAAAAATGCCCCGAAATTAGCCGTCATTTTTCCAGGCATCGGATACACTGCCGATAAACCACTTCTGTACTATGCAGGCCGTCTTGCCAAGAAGCACGGTTATCAGATCCGGACCGTATCTTACGGTTCCCTTCCAGAAAATGTCAAAGGTGATCCGGAGAAAATGAAACAGGCCTTTGACCTTGCCCTGGAACAAACAGAACGCTCCTTAGGCAGCATCGACTGGAATTCCTATGGCAGCATTCTGTTTATTTCCAAAAGCATTGGTACAGTCATCTCCTCAGCCTATGCTTCCCGACACGATCTGACTGTAAAAAGCATCCTGTTTACGCCTCTTGCAGAGACCTTTTCCTTCCCACTTGCCGGAAGCATCGCCTTCCACGGCACCGCAGATCCCTGGGCCGAAACCAATTCCATCCGGGAACTGGCAGCGCAGAAAGATGTACCTCTCTTTCTCACCCAAAACGCCAACCATTCTCTGGAAACCGGTGATGTACTGACGGATATCTTTATTCTAAAAAACACAATGGAGCGGGTCCAGCGTTTTATCTAACGCCGGCCCGCTCACTTTTGCTCAGGAAAGATCTCTCCAGCTTTTACACGTTCCATCATACAAATCTGTAAGCTGTTTTATTGTAAGATTTTCC
>ENA-ORSJ01002794-ORSJ01002794.1-human-gut-metagenome-genome-assembly--contig:-NODE-2794-length-10864-cov-2.866963_pt1 | contig 10864 bp, 9 predicted proteins | sample MGYA00242191_ERZ509158 | MGnify/ENA primary metagenome ERZ509158 (study PRJEB26280, sample SAMEA2338623) | human gut metagenome | biome: human gut; feature: human-associated habitat; material: faeces... | reverse complement strand
TCTGCGCCCATGCCGACCTTGATGCAATCCTCGCTGCCGTAGTGCTCAATGATCTGCAGATACTGATCCTCGGAAATGACCTGCTGTTTGGTCAGGGTGGTCTGACCTGGATCGAGCACGATGTAGCTGTCGAAGTAGAGGACCTTTTCAAGGTCGTTCATGGTCATGTCGAGCAGCGTGCCGATCTTGGAAGGCAGGGTCTTCAAAAACCAGATATGGGCAACCGGGGCAGCAAGTTCGATGTGGCCCATGCGCTCGCGGCGCACCTTGGCGGCAATGACTTCAACGCCGCATTTTTCGCAGACAATGCCGCGGTGCTTCATGCGCTTGTACTTGCCGCAGTTGCACTCGAAGTCCTTCACAGGGCCGAAGATGCGGGCGCAGAACAGGCCGTCACGCTCGGGCTTGAAGGTCCTGTAGTTGATGGTCTCGGGTTTCTTTACTTCGCCGTAGGACCATTCGCGTATGGCTTCCGGAGAGGCTATGGAAATCTGTATGGCCTTCAGGTTGCGCACATTGGTGGCATTGCCCGAAGTTCCACGGTTGGAATAGAGATCATCCATGCTCATATGCTGTATGTTCCTTGCTTTGATACGGGCTGACCGTATAAGCGTTTAGTTGCATGAAGGTCTGAACCAAAAGCATTGTTCCTCAAAAAAGCCTGCATGAGGCTTGCATGTGCCCCGGGATATGAATCCCGGGGCAGGCGGAACTATCTTTCGTTGAAGGGCACAAGACCAAGCGGACGCTGCCGCTTCTTGCTTTCTTCCTGATGCAGGGTCACGTTGAGGCCAAGGCTCATGAGTTCCTTGACCAGAACGTTGAAGGATTCGGGCAGTCCTGCTTCGAGGAAGTTGTCGCCCTTGACTATCTTCTCGTACATCTTCACGCGTCCGGTCACGTCGTCCGACTTGATGGTCAGGAATTCCTGCAGGAGATAGGAGGCGCCGTAGGCTTCCAGACCCCAGACTTCCATTTCACCAAGGCGCTGGCCACCGAACTGTGCCTTGCCGCCCAGAGGCTGCTGAGTCACGAGGGAGTATGGACCAGTGGAGCGGGCGTGGATCTTTTCGTCGACAAGGTGGTGGAGTTTGAGCATGTACATGACACCCACCGTAACCTTGTTCTTGAAGGCTTCGCCAGTGCGGCCGTCGTAGAGAACGGTCTTGCCGTCGTTGTTGAGGCCCGCACGATCCATCCAGCCCCAGATCTCTTCTTCGGTTGCGCCGTCGAAGACAGGTGTCCTGGTGGTGATGCCCTTTCTCAGCTTGCGCACGGACGCAGCGAATTCCTCGTCGTCCATGCTGTCCACAAGCTTGCTTATTTCCGGAGAATTGAAGGCGCTCTTCACATCGTCGCGAACAACCTGCATGGCAGTGCCGCTTTCCACAAGCTTGGCGAGCTGGCGGCCCAGTTCCTTGGCACCCCAGCCGAGGTGGGTTTCCATGATCTGGCCGATGTTCATGCGCGAAGGCACGCCCAGGGGGTTGAGCACAATGTCAACCGGACGTCCATCGGCAAAGAAGGGCATGTCCTCCTCGGGGAGAATCATGGATACGACACCCTTGTTGCCGTGACGGCCTGCCATCTTGTCGCCTACGGAGATCTTGCGCTTGATGGCGATGTAGACCTTGACCATACGGATGACGCCAGGGGGCAGATCGTCTCCTTCCTGCACCTTCTCGCGCTTTTGCTCGTAGATGGCGTGCACATAGGCAATCTGGCGCTGGTGTTCCTCAAGGATCTGGAGAACCTGATCGTTCACCTCGCGGCTCTTGAACAGGCCTGCCAGCCTGTCTACGGGCATGAGGTCAAGCTGTTCCTTGGTCAGGGCTGCATTGGCATTCACAAGAACGCTGCCCTTCTTGCCGCCCATGACGGTCTGGGCAACCTGCTTGCCGACAACGATGGGAGCAAGGCGCTCGCGGGTCTGGGTCACGAGAACGCGGGTGTGATCGATTTCCTTCTGATCAATGCGCTTGATCTCGTATTCCTCGATGGCCTTGGTGCGCTCGTCCTTCTCGCCGGATCTGCGGTTGAAGACCTTGACGTCGATGACGGTGCCCTCGATTCCCGGAGGAACCTTGAGGGAGGAGTTCTTCACATCCCTGGCCTTTTCGCCGAATATGGCGCGCAAGAGCTTTTCTTCCGGGGTGAGCTGGGTTTCGCCCTTGGGGGTGATCTTGCCCACAAGGATGTCCTCGGTCTTCACGGAAGCGCCGATGCGGATGATGCCGCTGTCGTCAAGGTTGCGCAGCATTTCCTCGCCGACATTGGGAATGTCGCGGGTGATTTCTTCTGGTCCGAGCTTGGTATCGCGTGCCACCACCTCGAATTCGTCGATGTGGATGGAGGTGAAGGTGTCCTCCTTCAGGGCCTTCTCGGAGATGAGGATGGCGTCTTCGTAGTTGTAGCCGCACCAGGGCATGAAGGCCACGGTGAGGTTCTTGCCAAGGGCAAGGGTGCCGTCCTCGATGCCCGGACCATCGGCCAGGACATCACCCTTGTGCACGCGCTGGCCGGGCATGCAGGTAGCCTTCTGGCCAAAGCAGGTGTTCTGGTTGGACTTGTGGAATTTCTGCAGATCGTAGGCAACAACCCTGCTCTTGTGGTGGAAGATGCTGCCACCGTCCTCCACTTCCTCGTCGTAGTGAACAATGATGCGCTCGGCATCTGCATAGCGCACGACACCGTCGGCCTTGGCAAGGATGCAGGCGCCGGAGTCCCTGGCAACAGTCACTTCCATGCCGGTACCCACGATGGGGTGTTCGCTGCGCAGAAGCGGCACTGCCTGACGCTGCATGTTGGAACCCATGAGGGCGCGGTTTGCGTCGTCGTGTTCAAGGAAGGGAATGAGGGCTGCGGAGATGGAGACCATCTGGCCGGGAGCCACGTCCATGAGGGTCACGTCTTCCCTGGGTGCGACCATCACTTCGCCGCGGGCGCGGACAGTGAGGAATTCGTCGAGAAGACGTCCTGCCTCGTCCACGCGGGCATTGGCCTGGGCCACGACCTGGGCGCCTGTTTCACGGGTGGCGTCGAAGCTGATGATCTCGTCGGTCTTGCAGCAGTCGCGCACCACTGTGTAGGGCGTTTCGATGAAACCGAAATCGTTGACCCTGGCGTAGGTGGTCAGGGAGACGATAAGGCCGATGTTCGGGCCTTCGGGGGTTTCGATGGGGCAGATGCGGCCGTAGTGCGAAGTGTGCACGTCGCGCACTTCAAAACCTGCGCGCTCGCGGGTCAGACCGCCGGGGCCAAGAGCCGAGAGACGGCGCTTGTGGGTCACTTCCGAAAGGGCGTTGGTCTGGTCCATGAACTGGGAGAGCTGGCTTGTGCCAAAGAACTCCTTCAGGACTGCGGCCACGGGCTTCGGGTTGATAAGGTCGTGGGGCATGAGGGTGGAGACTTCCTGGCCGCTCATGCGCTCCTTGATGGCGCGCTCCATGCGCACAAGGCCAATGCGGTACTGGTTTTCCACCAGCTCGCCCACAAGGCGCACGCGACGGTTGCCCAGATGGTCGATATCGTCCGGCGGGCCGTTGCTGTCCTTGAGCTTGCACAGCTCGAAGATGGCACGCAGGATATCGTTGTCCGTCAGGGTGCGGCTGGCAACCATGTGGCCGTGACCATCGTCCACCAGGGTCTCTTCATCCTTGAAGCCAAGGCGCTGGTTCAGCTTGTAGCGGCCCACGGGAGAGAGGTCGTAGTAGTCGAGGTTGCGGAAGATGTTGGCAAAGTAGGAGGCCGCAATCTCGGGAGTGGGCGGAGAGGATGGACGCAGGCGGCGGTAGATTTCCTCCTGGGCCTTGACCATATCAGTGGTCTTGTCCATCACCAGGGTGTCGCGGATGCTCGAAGAGACATTGGGGCCCTTGGTGTGGAGAAGGCTGATGCTCTTTACGCCAGCCTCGCGCAGGGTCTTGAGCAGGGCGGGTGTGACCTCGTCCGCAGCCTGGGCCAGAACTTCACCCGTGTTGGGATCCACAATGTCGTCGCCAAAGAAGGTACCCTCGATGTTTTCGGGGTTGATTTCGATGGCGGAAATGCCGCTGTTGCAGATGTTGCGCCAGGCACGCTTCGTGATGTTCTTGCCTGCCTCGCACAGGATCTTGCCTTCCGGATCGTAGATGTTGGAGTAGGCGGGTTCCTTGCGGTAGAACTTGTCCACATACTCGGGCTTCACTGCCCAGAAGAGGGCGTCGGGCATGTAGGCCTGGCGGCCGCGCAGATCTTCCGGCACTTCGAGATAGTAGGTCTCGCGATCCTCTCTCGGGTAGAAGTAGTCAAGGATGTCCTGCTTGGACATGCCCATGGCCTTGAAGAGGATGGTGGCAGGCATCTTGCGGCGACGGTCGATGCGGACATAGAGGATGTCCTTGTGATCGAAGTCGAAGTCGAGCCAGGAGCCGCGCATGGGAATGATGCGGCAGGAGTAGAGAACCTTGCGGGAGGCGTGGGTCTTGCCGCTGTCGTGTTCGAAGATGATGCCGGGCGAGCGCTGCAGCTGGTTCACGATGACGCGCTCGGTACCGTTGACGATGAAGGTACCCTTGTCGGTCATGAGGGGCAGGGTGCCAAAGTAGATATCCTGCTCCTTGATGTCGCGCAGGGTACGCTCGCCTTCCTCGCTCACGTCATAGGTCACAAGGCGCACCTTGATGCGCAAGGGTGCCTCGTAGGTCAGGCCCTTGGAAATGCATTCGGCCTGGTCGTACTTGGGCTCCTGAATTTCGTAGCTCTCGAATTCGAGTCTGGCCGTCTTGTTGAAATCCTGGATGGGGAAGACTGTGTGGAAGACACCTTCCAGACCCACTTCAGGGTCGCGTTGCTCGGCCGAAACGCCTTCCTGGAGGAATTTGCTGTACGAGTCTATCTGAAGATTGAGCAGGTGGGGTATGGGAGCGGAGACCTTGATCTTACCAAACTGCTTGATGAGTTGTCCCATGCGATGATCCTCTGGTTTGTGCTACCTTGGGAGACAAGGCTGCCTTGATCAGTGAGGCAATACAGGCAAGAAGAAAAAAAGCGCAAAACAAGCCTAGCCTTGTCCCCTCGATTTTTTTTTCGGGAGAATAAGGCTGGCCTGGAGTCGGTACTCTAGAAAATGCCGGACATGTGAAAGGAAAGTGTCAATTCCTGGGTATGACCTCTGGTCGGGATACGGGATCCCGTGCTGAGGATAGGGATATGCCGTGCAAAAGTTGGATTGAAACCCATATACCCAAATGTCCAAAATGGCAAGAACAAATTTGCACAAAAAAAGAGGGACAACCAGATGGTTGCCCCTCGAAAAAATTCGGTCCTTGAACCTACTTCACTTCGACGGTAGCACCGGCGTCGGCCAGCTGCTTGCGGGCGTTCTCGGCGTCGTCCTTGGACACGGCTTCCTTGATGGTGGAAGGCAGGTTGTCGACCTTGTCCTTGGCTTCCTTGAGGCCGAGGCTGGTCAGGGCGCGCACAACCTTGATGACGGCGATCTTGTTGGCACCGCAGTCCTTCAGGATAACGTCGAATTCGGTCTTCTCTTCAGCTGCAGGAGCGGCTTCTGCGGGAGCAGCAGCGGCAACGGCAACGGCGGGAGCAGCAGCGGACACGCCGAACTTCTCTTCGAGCTCCTTGATCAGGGCAGAGAGTTCGAGCACGGACATGTTGGAAATAAATTCAATGACTTCTTCTTTGGTAACGGCCATGGTGATGTCTCCTTCGTGGAAATCGCAGGCTTTGTTTGCAGGTTGACTAGGCAGCTTCGCCGCTCTTCTTCTCCTCGATGGCCTTCAGGGCATAGAGGAGACCGCGCACAACGTTGGCGCAGAGGCTGACGAAGTTGGTGGGTACGGCGTTCATGGTGGCAAGCAGCTGAGCCAGGAGCTGTTCGCGAGAAGGCAGCTTGGCGAGTGCTTCCACATCGTCAGCCGTCATGAGCTTGCCGTCGAGGCTGCCACCACGGATGACGAGGGTCTTGCTGTTCTTAGCAAGCTTGCTGAGCGCCTTGGCCACCGCCACTGGGTCGTCGAAACCAAGGGCAACAGCGGTGTTGTCGTGGAACTGGTCCTTGACAACGTCGTGTTTTCCGTCAGTGAAGGCGATGCGACCGAGAGTGTTTTTCACGACGTGGTATTCGCCGCCTGCATTGCGCAGTTCCACTCTCACATTTGTCGACTCCTCCACTGTCATACCCTTGAATTCGGTCATGACAGCGATGGAAGCAGCATCAGCTCTTTCCTTGATGCCGTTGATAATCGCTGCTTTTTCAGACCTATTCACGTGATTCACCTCACGTTTTGAGAGGGGTGCCAGGGGGAAGTCGAGCCAAAGTCTAGGCAGGGTTTACGGAAATACTTCCTACCGGCCATCTTCGACCCGATTTCCTTGTTCCATAACCAGGCAGGAATACTCCTGCCGTACCAGAAGACGGTGCCTTAGGCAGCGCCTTCGAGAAATTTCTTGACCTGGGACATGTCTACCTTGAAGCCGGGGCCCATGGTAGTGGACACAGACATGGACACAAGGTAGTTGCCCTTGGCAGCAGAGGGCTTGAGACGCACAACGGTCTCGAGCAGGGCCTTCAGGTTGCCGAGGATCTTCTCTGCACCGAAGCTGACCTTGCCGAGAGGAGCGTGCAGCACGCCGGCCTTGTCAACGCGGAAGTCCACGCGACCGGCCTTCAGTTCGGAAACGGCCTTGGCAACGTCAAAGGTAACGGTGCCGGTCTTGGCATTGGGCATGAGGCCACGGGGGCCAAGCTGACGGCCAACGCGGCCGACCAGGGCCATGACGTCGGGGGTAGCCACTGCTGCGTCAAAGTCGAGGAAGCCCTCGTCCTTGATCCTGTTGACCAGATCCTCTGCACCGACCACGTCTGCACCGGCTTCGCGGGCCTCGGTCTGCTTTTCGCCCTTGCAGAACACGGCCACGCGCACGGTTTTGCCAAGCCCATTGGGCAGGGTCACGGCGCCGCGGACCATCTGGTCGGAGTACTTGGGATCGACGCCGAGACAGATGGCGACGTCTACTGTTTCGTCAAACTTAGCGAAGGATGCGGCAAGGGATTTGGAGACTGCATCCTGCACCGAGAAGCGATCCTCGGGGCGGATGTCCTTGCGGGCATTGTTCAGATTTTTGCCGTGCTTGGGCATTGCTGTTTCCCTTTATGTATCTCCTGCCCTGGACAAATGCTTGTTCAAGGGCAGTGCAACTGATAACAGGTCCCTTTTGGGGGACTACTTCACATCAACACCCATGCTGCGGGCAGTGCCCTCGATGCATTTCATGGCAGCTTCAAGGGAAGCAGCATTGAGATCGGGCATCTTCAGCTTGGCGATTTCTTCCACCTGGGCCAGGGTAAGCACGCCAACCTTGTTGCGGTTCGGCACGCCGGAGGCCTTCTCGAGCTTGAGTGCCTTCATGATGAGCACGGAGGCAGGCGGAGTCTTTGTGATGAAGGTAAAAGAACGGTCTGCATACACGGTGATGATCACAGGGATGATCATGCCCTTCTGATCCTGGGTGCGGGCATTGAACTCCTTGCAGAAGCCCATGATGTTCAAACCGTGCTGACCCAAAGCCGGACCCACTGGCGGAGAGGGGTTGGCCGCTCCGGCGGGAATTTGCAGCTTGACTTTGGCAACAACTTTCTTGGCCATTTGAGAGTATCCTTGGATATTGTCTGTACGAACTTGGAATAGTGAACGCGGCTTTCGCTAGCCCTTGGAGACCTGAACGAAGTCGAGTTCCACCGGGGTCTGGCGGCCAAAAATGGACACGGAAACGCGCAGTTTGCCCTTGTCGTAGTTCACATCGTCCACAATGCCGTTGAAACCGGAGAAGGGGCCGTCCATGATGCGAACTTCCTCGCCGCGATCAAAGCTGAACTTGGGCCTTGGATCGTCCTGGCGGGTTTCGACTATGGACAGGATGCGCTCGGCTTCCTCTTCCTTCATGGGGGCAGGTCTTGTCTTGCCTCCAAGGAATCCGGTCACCTTGGAAATGTTCTGCACAAGGTTCCAGGAATGTTCGGTCATGATCATGTGAATCATGACGTAGCCCGGATACAGCTTGCGTGTCGTTGTTCTCTTTGAACCTGTCTTGGAAAGTTCTATGACGCGTTCGGTGGGAACAACGCAGTCCAGTATCTGGCCGTGGTCCTGTCCAGTCCTCATGTATTCTTTGACCGTCTTTTCGACGCGCTGCTCAAATCCTGAGTAGGTATGGACAAGATACCAACGGGGGCGTTTGCCAGTTTCGGCACCCTCTATGTCATCAATGATGATTTCGTCGTCCATGTTGTCACGCTTTTACAAGAGGAATCAGGAGAGGAAGGACTTGATGATGGAGGACAAGCCCAGATCGACGAGGCCGAGAATCACCGCCATGACGGCCACAAAGCCAAGGACGGCAAAGGTAGCCTTGCGCGTCTCGGCCACGGTGGGCCACGTCACCTTGCGCAGCTCGGCTCTGGAGTCCTCTACATAGCGCATGAAGCGCTGCACGGGATTGGGCTGCTCTACCTTGGGTTCCTGCGCTTTCGGGGCTTGTGCGGTCTTTTTGGCCATGGCTAATACTCGAAGGTGAAAAAAATGGCAGGGCAGGAGGGATTCGAACCCCCAACTTGCGGTTTTGGGAGCCCGCCGCTCTAGCCGTTAGAGCTACTGCCCTGCACAGTCCCCGGAAAGCAGGTTCCGGGGACAGAATATGTAATTATCTGACTTCGCGATGCACAGTGTGACGCTTTTCCCAAGGACAATACTTCTTGAGCTCGATGCGCTCAGTGGTATTCTTCTTGTTCTTTACAGAAACGTAGTTCTTGCGTTTGCACTCCGTGCAGGCGAGGGTGATGTTGACTCGCATGGTACTACTCGATGATTTCGGTCACCACGCCGGAACCCACGGTGTGGCCGCCTTCGCGGATAGCGAAGCGGAGGCCCTGGGCCATGGCGATGGGTGCGATGAGCTCAACAGTGAAGACGCTGTTGTCGCCGGGCATGACCATTTCGACACCTTCAGCAAGCTGAATGACACCAGTGATGTCGGTGGTGCGGAAATAGAACTGGGGACGGTAGCCGGAGAAGAAGGGAGTATGACGGCCGCCTTCTTCCTTGGAGAGGACGTACACCTGGCCCTTGAACTTCTTGTGAGGAGTAATGGACTTGGGAGCAGCGAGAACCTGGCCGCGCTCCACTTCGTCACGCTTGGTGCCACGCAGGAGGGCGCCGATGTTGTCGCCGGCTTCGCCCTGGTCGAGCTGCTTGCGGAACATTTCAACGCCGGTGCAGGTGGTCTTGGTGGTGGGACGGATGCCCACGATTTCCACTTCGTCACCAACCTTGATGACACCCTGCTCCACACGACCGGTCACAACGGTACCACGGCCGGAGATGGAGAACACGTCTTCGATGGGCATCAGGAAGGGCTTGTCGAGTTCGCGCTTGGGCTCGGGGATGTAGTCGTCAACTGCGTCGAGAAGCTCGAAGATGGGCTTCACTGCGGGGTCGTCGAGGCTGTCGGCATTCAGAGCGTTCAGAGCAGAGCCCTTGATGATCGGAATGTCGTCGCCGGGGTAGGAGTAGGAAGAGAGCAGTTCGCGCACTTCCATTTCCACGAGCTCGAGAAGTTCGGGATCGTCCACGAGGTCGCACTTGTTCAGGAAGACCACGATGGCGGGCACGCCGACCTGACGGGCGAGCAGGATGTGCTCACGGGTCTGGGGCATGGGACCATCGGTAGCAGCAACGACCAGAATAGCGCCGTCCATCTGAGCAGCACCGGTGATCATGTTCTTGATGTAGTCAGCGTGGCCCGGGCAGTCAACGTGGGCGTAGTGACGCTTCTCGGTGTGGTACTCAACGTGAGCGGTATTGATCGTGATGCCACGAGCCTTCTCCTCGGGAGCCTTGTCGATGCTGGAGTAATCCATGAAGTCGGCATCGCCCTTCAGAGCCAGGGTCTTGGTGATGGCAGCGGTCAGAGTGGTCTTGCCGTGGTCAACGTGACCGATGGTACCAATGTTGACATGCTCCAAAGAGCGGTCAAATTTTTCCTTTTCAGCCATTGGAAGTGTCCTCCTTTAATTAAAACATTTGGTAGTCTTGGGTAAGACTATCATACAAAATTTAAAGAGAAAAAGCAAGTCTATTTTATAAAGTATGACTTATAAAATCAGGCTTTGTGAGCGCGGTCGGCCATGATCTTGTCGGCAACACTCTTGGGAACCTGCTGATACTCATCAGGCTCCATGGAGTACTGGCCACGGCCCTGCGTCTTGGAGCGCAGGTCGGTAGCATAACCGAACATCTCGGACAGAGGAACCAGAGCAGTAACACGAGCCGTGCCACCCTCGGACTCCTGATTGTTGATCTGGCCGCGACGGCTGTTCAGGTCGCCGATAACGTTGCCCATGTACTCATCAGGCACGATAACATTGACCTTCATGATGGGCTCCATGATGACGGGATCGCACTTCTTCATGGCCTCCTTGAATGCCATAGAACCGGCGATGGAGAACGCCATTTCAGAGGAGTCGACCTCATGATAAGAACCATCCCACAGGGTGACCTTGACATCCACGACGGGATAACCGGCGAGAACACCCGCCTTCATAGCGCCCTGAATACCGTTGTCAACAGCGGGAATATATTCCTTCGGGATAGCGCCGCCAACGACACCGTTGACGAACTCATAACCCTTGCCGGGGTTGGGCTCCAGCTTGATCTTGACGTGACCATACTGGCCCTTACCGCCGGACTGGCGGGCGTACTTGGTCTCCTGATTGGCTTCCTTGCGAATGGTCTCACGGTAAGCAACCTGCGGAGCGCCAACATTAGCCTCGACCTTGAACTCACGCAGCAGACGGTCGACGATAATC
>ENA-ORSJ01002792-ORSJ01002792.1-human-gut-metagenome-genome-assembly--contig:-NODE-2792-length-10871-cov-2.609375_pt1 | contig 10871 bp, 11 predicted proteins | sample MGYA00242191_ERZ509158 | MGnify/ENA primary metagenome ERZ509158 (study PRJEB26280, sample SAMEA2338623) | human gut metagenome | biome: human gut; feature: human-associated habitat; material: faeces... | reverse complement strand
CGGCACCGGAAACTAATAAAAATGACAGCGCATATGCACAGAATATTTTAGACAATCAGAATAAAATATTACAGCAGCTGGAAGTTTTGCAGAATACATTGAATACGATCGGAGCTGATGCAAAGATAGCAGCAGAGTCTGCAAAACAGAACTTTTTTACCGAGGAACGTATCTTGGCAGAAGAGAATAAAATTGAAAAAGAAGAACCTTCTCTGATGGAGGAGACACCAATCGAAGAAGAACCATCCGTGATGGAGGAGACACCGATCGAAGAAGAACCATCCGTGATGGAGGAGACACCGATCGAAGAAGAACCGTCTGCAATGGAGGAGACACCGATCGAAGAAGAACCATCCGTGATGGAGGAGACACCGATCGAGGAAGTTCCATCTGATATGGAGGAACCATCAATTGGTAAAGAAGAAGTTTCTTCTCCGGAGGAAGATTTATCCAAGTATGATGATATAATGGTAGATACTTTGACGGATTCGGATGATAATGTTCCGGTCGAGAAGATTCCATTGGAAGATGAAACTGTTGTAGATGATGAGCCGGCAATGCCTGATCTGTCAGATCCGAATAAGGTTATGACACCGGATGAGATCGCAGCATTGATTGCAAACTTATAATAGAAGAAAGACTTCGGTGTAAAGTAAAAAATAATATTTAAGAGAATAAAAAATCTGTCATACAAATGCAATTTTTGTATGGCAGATTTTTTGTGTAACAGGAAAAACGTTCCCGATCATTATTCGGCAGTGATTTTTACGATTTCTTTGATAACCGAAACAGCGGTATCCATACCTTCTACACTGATATGTTCAAATGGTCCGTGGAAACCATAGCCGCCGGTTCCGAGGTTCGGACAAGGAAGTCCCATAAAACTTAATCTGGCGCCGTCTGTACCACCGCGGACTGGGCGGGAGACTGGTTCCAGACCAACGTTTTTGATTGCTTTTTTTGCAATTGCAACGACATATTCATTCTTTTCAATGACTTCCAGCATATTACTATAGGAATGCTGAATGTTCAATTTTACAGTGTCTGCGTGATATTTTCCATTCATTTTTTGCTCAATGCCACGCAGGGTATCAAGACGTTTTTCAAAAGTGGCTTTGTCATGGTCGCGCACGATATAATTCACTTTGGCGTGGGCGATGTCTCCGCTAAAATCAGTCAGATGATAAAATCCCTCTCTGCCTTCGGTATGGGCAGGAGTCTCATTTTCAGGAAGAAGAGATGCAATCTCACAGCCGACAAGGGCAGCGTTGATCATAATATCTTTTGCATCTCCAGGGTGGACATTGACGCCTTTGATCTCAAAAGAAGCACTTGCCGCATTGAAGTTTTCATAGGCAACTTCGCCCTCGTAGTCGCCGTCGACGGTGTAGGCAAATTTGGCTTTAAAATAGTCAAGGTCAAATAAATCAGCACCGCTTCCGACTTCTTCGTCCGGTGTGAAGCCGATCCAGATGTCGCCGTGAGGTATTTTTTCTGTGATGATCTGTTCCACTGCCGTCATGATCTCGGAAACCCCGGCTTTATCGTCAGCGCCGAGCAGGGTTGTTCCATCTGTAGTGATCAGTGTGCGGCCTTTTAATGTTTTAAGTGTAGGGAAATCGGATACTTTCAGATAAGTGCCGCTTCCTTTTAAAAGAACATCATTGCCGTCATAATCCGGAATGATCTGTGGTTTGACATCTTTTCCGGAAAAATCAGGAGCAGTGTCCATATGGGAAATAAAACCGACAGCAGGCTTGTCAGCATATCCTTTCGTTGCCGGCAACAGTCCGTAAACATAGCAGTGATCGGTTAAAGTGACTTTCTCTAAACCGAGATCTCGCAATTCCTGTTCTAACACTTTTCCTAACTCAAACTGTCTTTCCGAAGATGGAATCTGTCGGCATTCCTCGTCAGAAGTTGTCCAGTAAGAGACATATTTTAATAATCGTTCTTCAACACGCATGTGAAACCTCCTTATAAAATGGTGCCGTATTTATTTTGATATAAAATCAAGCCGGGCACACATAGTTATAAAATACCATAAAATAGTGAAATGCGAAATAAATTTATAAAAAAATAGTTGCATTTCTAAAAAAAGTATTATATAATAACATTCGTCGCTGAAAGACATGCGCCACTAGCTCAGCTGGCAGAGCACCTGACTCTTAATCAGGGTGTCCAGGGTTCGAACCCCTGATCGCGCACTAAACGATTTCAGTAACATTTTTAGATAAATAAACGAAGTTGTGAAAAGAACTCTTGACGAACACTGTGATTCGTTGGGGGTTTTTTTATTGCAAAAAATAATGTATCTCAATTCTTGCTGAAGCTCCGGAACCAGGAAAAAGAATTGAGATACAACACATTATACATGCAGAAGAGAAGCACGTAATGATTTATTCACTTTGAAAAAAAGATCAGCTTCAAACTTTGATTTCGACCAAAAATAGCAAAAACCATCCACCGGATCAACAACCACATATTCATCAAGCATTACTGTAAACTCATCTAAACTCATAAAAATCCTCCTTAATAACCAGTTTTAAAGAATACCGAATCTAATCTGTATATATCGCTATGCAGCATTTTAGACTGCTGGGCAATATGAACATACATTTTTGTTGTAGCATAATCTGTATGACCTAACATCATACGCAAATATTCCAGATCACCACCACCAACTATAAATGACGTAGCAAATGTATGTCGAAGCAAATGAGGATGTACACGCTCAATACCAGATTTTCTCTTAATCCGGGAAAAAAGCTGTTTAATAACATTCTCATTGATAGGGCATGAAGTACCAACCTTAACAAAAACAGTAAAATCATCTCCCGAAGTATAAGAACGAAACTTCACAAGATAATGATAAAGCATCCTTTTCAGCTTGGAGCACAGGAACACAGTACGGAATTTATCACCTTTACCCTTCACCATTAAATAATTAAGTTGAAAATTGATTCCCTTAAATGTAAGAGAAATCACATCACCCACACGAAAACCAGCATCAAGCATCAAATGAACTATACAAAGATTTCTAAGCCCGGATTCTGTTTTGATGTTAAACAAACCATCTATCAAATCAACTTCCCATTCTGTAAGCGGAAGTACCGGAGCATTATCCTTTTTCAAAAACTTAACCTTGCGCAGAACATCAGGAGAAGAATAACCCTCGTCGATACAGTAGTTTAGAAAGACCTTTGCTGCACGAAAATAGGTATTTACCGAAGTATTCTTGCAGCCAGTCCCACGGAGCTGGGAAAGATATGCAAGCACAAGTTCCCGAGAAATCACATCACACCCGATCAGATCAGGAGCTAATCCGAGCCGATCAGACAGAAAATTCATAAATTTTAAGATGTTTTCCCGATAATACAATATAGATTTATCTGAACAATATGATTCACGATCAACCAGAAACAAGTTGTAAGCCATCTGTACATTCATAAAAACCCTCCTTATCTGGAGATATAACCACCACTTTGCAACATTCGCCTTTACATTTTGGCTTTTTCATGTTATAACAAAGCTAAGAGTTGAAAATTATATCTCCAGTGTCTTTATCTATCAACATAAGGTTGCTGGAACGCTTAACAGCATTTTCCATTGTGTCCGTCAGTTCATTCGCATTGAATTGGCGGACTTTTTTTGTCTTATAGTTATATGCATCATGTAGATCATTATCATTCAGCATACACAAAGCCTCAATGCAATCTGTTAAAGGATCATCACTGTTAATACCACGGACATAAATTCCATAAGTAATAGCAGCTTTCACCGCCCGGGACTTAACCACTTCACTATTCAGTTTTCTTGTATATGTCCTGACTAAAGATCTATCCTCTTCCGGAATAAATGTATCTGTAAGTTTGCAACTGCGGAGTGCTTTCCAGAATGCACATAAATCCCGCCTGGACTTATTCGAATCATTTTTTCCAGGTTCGTGAGGTTCAACCAATCGAAAAACTTTACTGGTCAAATAATCACAAATCAATTTTCGGTTATCCAGAAAATCATAAATACGTTTCCCGGTCAGCTTATCCGAGTTATCAAAAAAAGGAATAAGTTCATACGATTTCGTATGTTTCCGCATTACCTGATACTCAACATTCATAACAAGGTTTACAGCCGGAGTAAGCCGATCAGCCAGAGCACGGAGCGAATCCGGGGAAATCGTTTCTTCCTGCGACAATATCCGGCGGCAGTGCCGAAAAGTTGAAAAGAATCTGTCCGTCCGTATTTTCTGTTTCCCGGAAAGGCCGGAAAGAAGGAAGCAGCTTTTCGATGTCTGATGCTTCAGGCAACTGTACCGAGAACAGAAAGTCTGCTATGCGGAAATAATATGTAGTGCAATTGATAGGCATAAAAATACTTAATCGGAAAATTTAAACTCTAATCTCTCTGCCTCCTTTACCTGAACTGTCCTTTTATCAGGCTGGTGAAAATCCAGAAGGCTTCTGCCGGCGCATAGCGGAAAGCAAAGCCTACGTTGCGTCCGAACGAGCGTGCTGTTTCCCATTTGCGTGCTTTGTTTCCCGTGTTGCTGTATAGCGGATTATGCTGTCCGAAGTTCCCCCCCCTCCATACAATGTCGGAAAGAGGCTGCGCTGTAGATGCGACTTCGGGATATGGAAGACATTCGGCAGGCAGTCCGAGGCAGTCTGTCAGAAAAGCATGCAGCAGCGGATTCCATTGTCCGAGCCCCAGTTTCCGGCATACTGCTTTCATTTCTTCCCGGTTGATTTCCCCATGCAGTTTGTAGCAGGCACGTGCCATGTCGCAAAACTGGCGCAGGCCGATGCCTCGTCCGAGAGCATGTTTCAGGATGTGCAGGTTCAGCAATAGCAGGTTGAGGAAAGGGGAGGGAAGCCGGTAAGGTGCCGATCCTGTTTCTTGAAATCCTTTCTGACGTATCAGCAGGCCGACGGCATGCTGCTGGAATGGATTGTACAGATCAAACAGCCGTTGGTGATGTTCCACCTTCACTCCTTGCCACACATAGAATGCACTGCCGTCGGGCTCTTCCTTTATCTGTATGCGCATTTGCCTTATATGTTGCAGTGCGGCCTCCCTGTCGTGTGCGCTTTGAAAGTAAAGATCGATGTCGCCGCATTCCCTGAGCAGCGGATTTTCGTAAAGCCGGGCTATGCCTTGTCCTTTCTGGAGGATCGGATTCAGTCCTTTTTCCTTGAAAGAGGAGCAGAGAGCCTGCAATGCAGCGTTCATTTTTTTGTTTCTCCGTTCGATGGCATCCGTTTCGGCGGTCCATTGCAGCAGCAATGTTTGGGGAGGAAGCAGGTTGTCCGGCAAGCAGCGCAGTCCCTGGAATGTCAGTCCGGTAACCGTCTGCTGTCCGGCCATCCTGAATACATGCTTCCACTCCGTTGCCGAAAGAGGAAAAAGATTCAGGTTGTTCGGGCTGCATTCCCATAATCCGGCTCTCAGAAGCGCAAGCAACGCTGTCCGTTCCCTCTCTGTGTTTTCTGTTTCCCTGGATGTCATAGTTTCGGAGGGGTCAGCATATCAGACCGTAAGATTTCCATTCGGCCAGTTGCCTTTCTACATCGTGCAGAGCCGTATCTTTGTTTGTTTCATATATTCCGCACAGATAGTCGGCCAGTCCCTCAGGGGTTGAATTTCCTTCCTCTATCTGTGTCCATAGCTGTGCAGCCGTCTGATTCAGGCTATATACGCTGCTCATGTTTACATTTCCGTCGCATGCGTCCGCAATCATGTACTGGCTGCCTATTTTTCTCAGTTTCAGTCCGGGTTTTGTCTTTACCATATTTATTGTTTTAGAATTTTTTTCCTGTAAGAATGGAACTTACCGTAAGGAAGATAATCTTGCAGTCAAGCCACAGTGACCTTTCCCTCATATATTTCAGGTCCATTCTGAGCCGTTCCAGCATTTTCTCCATCGTATCGGTATAGCCGTTGTAGAGTGTGGCCGGAGAAAAAACTCCGGGGCGAAGCTGGTACAGCAGTTCGTAGTTCGGATTTATCGCCGTAATTTTGTCGACAAAGAACTTGCGTTCCGGGCGCGGCCCCACAAAACTCATTTCCCCTTTGAGTATGTTCCACAGTTGAGGCAGTTCGTCCAGATGATGCTCACGCAGGAAACCTCCTATCTTGGTGAGCCGTTTGTCGTTCTTCTGGCATAAAGCCGGTTTGCCGTCTGATTCAGACTGTACGGTCATGGAGCGGAATTTGTAAAGCGTGAACGGCTTTCCCCCGTAGCCGATACGCTCCTGCTTGAATATGGCCGGACCTCCATCCTCCCATTTGATCAGACAATAAATAGCCAGGTATGCAGGTGAGAACACCACCATACCCAACAAACTCCCCAAAAAGTCGAAGACACGTTTTGTCCTACATGCAGCAACCGACATGCTTCTGTAATTGTAACTTCTTTCTGCCGTTACATTTGCTTCCAGTGTCTTTGCGATTGCATCTGTACTTTCATTTTTCATAACAATATATATTTAAGCATTTACTTATCATCTTTTCCTTGGTGAATAGCTCCCGGTATCTGCTTGCTGCACCTTCTGAATACCTTTTATATGCAGCTTCGTCTTCCGTTACGGCTTTGATGGCTTCGGCCAGCCTGTGCGCATCTTCCGGATTGACATTCAGTCCGGATATGCCGTGCGCATTAACCCACGCCACTCCTGAATGCGGAATGTTTGTGGCGATAACCGGTTTTCCGCACGACATGGCTTCGATCTGCACGATGCCGAAAGCTTCTGTCTTTTGTATGCTGCTGAGACAGAACACATCGCATGCTCCATAGTATCCGGAAAGCTCTTCATCGCTGATACGTCCTACCAGAAATACTTTCTCCGACAGGTTCTGTTCTTCGATTTCTTTCTGCAGGTCATCTTTCAGCGGTCCTGTTCCCCCTATCAGGATCACATAGCTTTCATCCAAGTATTTGGCTGCATTGATCAGGTATCTGTAGCCTTTGTAAGGGACCAAACGCCCAAGCGAGAACACGATTTTTTTTCCCCTGTATCTTTCTCTGATTTCTTCTGTTTTTTTCAAGTCCTGTTTCACGGGTGCTATTCCGATCGGGAGGCAGACCGTTTTTTCCTGTACTTTCTGCAGAAAAGGTGATTCGGCCAGATATACAGGCGATGTGCCTATAATCAGGTCAGCACGTCTGATCAGCCATTGTTGCAGCGGCTTGTACAGTTTCAGCAGAAACTGCTGCTTCAATATGTCGCTATGCCAGTGCAGGATGACTCTCCCCTTGTAGCCGGACAGAAACAAGGCCAGGCAGGCCATCGGATCGGGATGATGCACATGGATGATGTCATATTGCCGCTGCATCTTCCGCAGCATAAAGACCATAGCCGGCGAAATCATGGTTGCGGCGGCTTTCATCCATGTATGGCAGCATATTATCCGTGCATGTTCGTTTATTGGAATGATCCTGTTTCCCCCTTGTATGGCAGCGCACATCATGTCACAGTCAGTGTGCTGTTCAGACAGTCCGACAGTTAAGTCATATGCCACCTTTTCTATTCCTCCGCGTATCGGATAGAATTTGCCGAGTTGCAGTATTTTCAGCGGTTTATTTTTCATAGAAGTTTTTCATTTGTTTGTTGTTCCCGGCAGCGTCTGACTGTATGCCTCCGCTTTAGATTCGTTGCAGCATGTCAGTGACGCTCCGTCAGTTCGTCATAAAGCCGGATATAGTCCGCATAGCGGTCTTCTTTATTGAAATGCTCCAAGGCGTATTTGCGGCACAGTTGCTGATAGTGCAGCTTTCCGGCTTTCCGGATGGCGCGGGCAGGGGCAAGCAGCCCTTTTATGTCGCCCTGCGTCACGATGTAGCCGGTGCTTTCCGTTACGGCTTCAATACTGCCTCCCGTCCGGTATGTAACAACAGGCGTGCCGCATGAGATGGACTCCATATTGACGGTAGGGTAGTTGTCCTGCCATGTCGGATTGATAAACGCATCTGCAGCCGAGTACAGTTCGGCCAGTTCGTTTATATTTTCGGTCCGGGCTATGCCGACAATGTTTCCGGGCAGTTTTTTCATTTCTTCCGGCTTGATTCCTACCAGTACGATCACCTCATCTTCTTCCAGCGCATGCGCCATCTTGATGAAATCATCCAGTCCTTTCTCTTTGCTCCAGATGCTGGCAACGCCAAGCAGGACATGCTTGTTTCCCAGTTTGTATTTTGTCCTGACGTTTTGTGTATCTCGTATGTTGAAAACGTCCGTATTGATACCGTTGTGAATGACCCTGTATTCATACCCGTTCAAGAAAGATTTCTGCATTTCTCCCCTTATCCATTTTGACACGGGTACAATAATCAGTTTGTCCTTCGGCATGGACGTAAAGGCTCTTTTTTTGTCTTCGTAATTCTTCCGGCTTCTGTCAAGAAACAGGCTGGACGGAAATTCTTTCTTTTGCGGGCAATGCTCACATCCGGTTTGCCATTTGTTGCATCCGACGTAAGAATAATAATAACAATGTCCGGTGTACAGCCAGCAGTCATGTATAGTCCATATGACCGGAATCCCGCATCTGGACAAATAGTCGAACAGTATCTTGTAGTTCAGAAAATAGCCGTGGATGTTGTGAATGTGTATGATATCCGGGCGTATTTCGTTTATCTGGCGTGTCAGTGCCCGTGTGGCCGCCGATGAAGCCAGTCCGTGCCGGTCGAACAGGCGTGTTTCCACACCGTGCCAGAGAGTGTCGCACTTGCATCCCACAGGAACACGGTGCGACTGGCATTCACGCAGTCCGTCCCGTCCTTTGCTGTAGGCAATATAGCTTTCCCAGCCGTGATGCATCGCCAGTTCTCCGATTTCCTGCATGATGCGTCCTGTGGAAGTAGAAACCCGCAGCACGGGATTTATTTGCAAAAGTTTTTTCATTGCTTGTTTAAAGAATTGAACAGATGAATCCATTTGTCCATTACAGCTTCTTCAGAGTAGGTGCGTACAACTTTCTTTGCCTGCTCCGACATCTTTTTGCGAAGCGTTTCATCTTTCATCAGCTTCATCATGGCGTCCGCCAACTTTTTTATGTCGCCGTTGTGAACCAAAATGCCGTTTGCGTTGTTATCTATAATGTCTTTAGGACCACATTTGCAGTCAAACGCAACGGCTGGAACTCCACACGCCATGGCTTCTACCAGTACCATACCGAAGCCTTCGTAGTTGGAAGTCATGACAATTAGAGAACTTTGGGCATATTCATTGCCAATATTGTTCGTCGGTTGATTTAGATGAACGTTCGTCAAGTGCAGATCGTTTATCATTTCTTGCAGTTTGTCATGCCATTCACCTTGTCCGAAAATATCGAGATGCCAGTCGGCATAGAGAGCACTTTTTTGTATAAGTTTCCACGCTTGGATGAGCCGGTCGAATCCTTTTTGATAATCTAATCTTCCTACGGCGATGACACGGTGAGAGGTTACATCTGAAAAATGTCCGCTCATGTTCATTGCGGCATTGGGTATGACCTCAATATTATGAAGATTCCCCCAATATCCTTTGTCTTCATTTGTCAAAACCACGAACTTATCAAACTTACGTACAATGCGTTCATCCTGCCATGTGCGCCATTTATCTATCAATCCTAATAATCCGTTGCGTCCGTATTGCAGACGAAAGAATTTACAGAAATGCAATTCTAACACTTTTTTACTGCCATCCTTAATATCCGGAATGAAAGAAGATTCAGAAGGATAGAGCGATACCACGATATCCGCCTGTTCCCGTTTCAGCAGTTCGGACAGCAGTTTTTTATGCTTCCTCTTTTTCTTCAGGTAGCCCAGAATCTTTTCTGCCGGACTTTTTACGTTGTCGTCCGAGTAGTTTATTCCGAGGTCTGTTGTTTTTACTCCTTCAGGCAGCGGATAGAATACAGGTCTGCTTTTCTGGTCTGTCGTCACTATGGAAACGTCCCAATGAAGCCTGTTTACGAGGTAAGTAACCTTGTTAACAAGTACCCGTTCCATTCCTCCGGGATTGCAGAGGGAGTGTGTGCAATAAATGATTTTCATCGTTTTTAGCTTAAAATATGCTCCGCTGAGCATTATTCCATAATAAGAGCAAAAACTTTCTTGTCTTTCGGCTTTCAGGCCGTTTCTATCTTCCAGTCTTCGATTGTGCCTTTTTTGCTGTCAAAGTTTATACCTACCTTTACAACCGGCAGTTTGCACAAGGCAAACCGGCTGGAATAGTTCTTCAGGTTAATCTGCTCCATGGCCTTGTCTGCACTCCTGTCAAGCTTCAGCTCGATGAGGTAAAGCTTGCTCCGTGTCTTCAGCACCATGTCTACACGTCCATGAGGTGTACGCACTTCTACATCTACCTCATAGCTCAACATGCTGAATATGATGTACATCAGCTGCTGATAGTGTCCCTCATAGTCCGTGTTGTCACAGTAGGGAACCGTTCCCAAGAACGTTTGCAGCAGACGCAAGGCATCGTCCATCCGTCCTTCGCTGATTGCGAGCGACATTTTGGCTACCGTCACGTTGGTCCGTACCTGCCGGTTCACATAATTCGGAAGCAGGCTTCTCATCAGTCCTACCCGCACTTCTTTATTGGGGATGTCCAGCAGGTACAGTCCCATCTGCGGGTTGCCGCTTTTTATTGTGATGTATCCGCTTTGATAAAGCAACGGAACGATGCTTTCCATTTGTTCTGTCGGTGCGTCAAAGTCGGCGGCCATGGCTTCAAGGCGCTGGTTGCCCCGGGCAATATCGCGCTCCAGAAGCTCTTCAAGCCCGGAGGGGCTCATCCAGCCATGCAGGGCCTGGGGCGCGTTGGACGCATTGCGCACATCCTGAAACCAGATGCCGGATTTTTCCTCGTATTGCCGCACATAGGGTCTGCCAT
>ENA-ORSJ01002785-ORSJ01002785.1-human-gut-metagenome-genome-assembly--contig:-NODE-2785-length-10895-cov-3.068635_pt1 | contig 10895 bp, 9 predicted proteins | sample MGYA00242191_ERZ509158 | MGnify/ENA primary metagenome ERZ509158 (study PRJEB26280, sample SAMEA2338623) | human gut metagenome | biome: human gut; feature: human-associated habitat; material: faeces... | reverse complement strand
TGAATTCATCTACCATACAGAAAATATCCGTAATTTTGTCTTGGGTAATCATAGAACCTTGGTTTTGTAAGTTATTGTTTGTCAGACTCAAATTTACAAAATATTTCTGTGATTACCTGTTTTTCTTTCCATTATTAACTTGTTAGCTTATCCCGAACTCACGTGTGAATGTATAGCGGCCGTTGATGTCGGTCGCGGCGCCCACAGAAGGGTTGTCCTTGAGCACAACAGTTGCGCCGATAAGCGGTTCTCCGTCTTCGGCAGATGTGACAATCCCTTGAATGGTGCGGTTTTGCGCAAATAGGACCTGACTTGTAAGTCCTATTGCAAAAAGCAATAAGATTTTTAACTTTTCCATGTTCCTTCCTTTGGTTTCTTTTTGTTGTGCAGGCAGAGAATGTGCCCGCGTGCCGGTAAAAGAACGTCATGGTTTATAAAATACTGCAAATCAGTAGATAGTGCAAGCGGAAGATTGTCGGAACGGAAAGGGAAAACTGTGGAAATCTGTAGAATAATTCTACAATGTGAAACGGAGGGAGCCAAACATTACGCGTTGGAGCGTATTATTAACAGAATGCACCATCGGTCGGGTGGCTTAATCTGTTGGAAAAGTTTTTTGAAGATGTCATTATTTGCGCTAACTTTGTGGGGGTCAATCTGACATGATCTTGAATAACTAACTTATATCCGATAGTAGAAGATGAACAGAATTCTTTCAAAAGAACATTTTTCAGAAAAGGTCTTCAAGCTTGTGGTTGAAGCTCCTTTAATAGCGAAGTCGCGCAAAGCGGGACATTTTGTGATTGTACGTGTGGGGGAAAAGGGCGAACGTATGCCATTGACAATTGCAGAAGCTGACCCTGTGAAAGGAACCATTACGCTGGTGGTGCAGGAGGTCGGCCTGTCGTCTACCCGTTTGTGCGAACTGAACGAAGGCGATTATATCACTGATGTGGTGGGGCCGTTGGGAAAGGCTACGCATATCGAGAATTTCGGAACAGTGGTCTGTGCCGGGGGCGGCGTGGGAGTGGCTCCGATGCTTCCGATCGTGCAGGCACTGAAGGCTACCGGAAACCGTGTGATTACCGTGCTTGCCGGACGGACAAAAGAACTGATCATTTTAGAAAAGGAAATGCGTGAAAGCTCTGACGAGGTGGTTATCATGACTGATGACGGCTCTTACGGAAACAAGGGACTGGTTACCGAAGGAGTTGAGGCAGTTATCAAGCGCGAGAAGGTGGACAAATGTTTTGCCATAGGTCCGGCTGTCATGATGAAGTTCGTGTGTCTGCTTACCAAGAAATACAATATTCCGACTGATGTTTCTCTGAATACCATCATGGTGGATGGGACAGGCATGTGTGGCGCGTGCCGCATTACGGTTGGGGGAAAGACCCGTTTCGTCTGTGTGGACGGTCCGGAATTTGACGGCCATCAGGTAGATTTCGATGAAATGCTGAAACGTATGGGTGCTTTTAGGGATGTGGAGCGTGAAGAAATTCACAAGCTGGACGAACATCCGCAGGCTTGCAAAGCCGAAGACAGTCTGACCGACCGGAATGCTCCGTGGCGTGAAGTGCTCCGCAAGCAGATGAAACCGAAGGAACGCACTGCCATTCCGCGGGTGAAGATGAATGAGCTTGACCCGGAATACCGTTCGCATAGCCGCAAGGAAGAGGTAAATCTGGGGCTGAATGAGGAACAGGCGCTGACCGAAGCGAAACGGTGTCTGGACTGTCCGAATCCTTCGTGTATGGAAGGCTGCCCTGTCGGCATCAATATTCCGGCCTTTATCAAAAATATCGAGCGGGGTGAGTTTCTCAGCGCTGCCAAGGTGTTGAAGCAGACGAGCGCGCTGCCTGCCGTGTGCGGCCGTGTGTGTCCGCAGGAAAAGCAGTGCGAATCGAAATGCATCCATCTGAAGATGGGGCACGAAGCTGTTGCCATCGGTTATCTGGAACGTTTCGCTGCCGATTACGAGCGTGAAAGCGGACAGATTTCGGTGCCGGAGATTGCCGGTAAAAACGGCATTAAGATCGCTGTAGTGGGTTCGGGACCTGCCGGACTTTCGTTTGCCGGGGATATGGCGAAGAAGGGTTACGACGTAACGGTGTTCGAGGCTTTGCATGAAATCGGCGGCGTGCTGAAGTACGGCATTCCTGAGTTCCGCCTCCCGAACAAGATCGTTGACGTGGAAATCGAGAACCTCTCGAAGATGGGTGTTACATTTGTGAAGGACTGCATCATCGGAAAAACAGTCAGTGTGGCCGATCTGGAGGCTGAAGGCTATAAGGGTATATTTGTAGCGTCGGGAGCCGGCCTGCCTAACTTCATGAATATTCCGGGAGAAAATTCCATCAATATCATGTCGTCCAACGAATATCTGACGCGTGTCAACCTGATGGATGCTGCAAGTGAGGACTCGGACACGCCGGTTCCGTTCGGGAAACGTGTTGCCGTTATCGGAGGCGGAAATACTGCAATGGATTCGGTGCGTACTGCCAAACGTCTGGGAGCCGAACGCGCTATGATCATTTACCGCCGTTCGGAAGCAGAAATGCCCGCCCGCATTGAAGAAGTGAAACATGCAAAGGAGGAGGGCGTGGAGTTTCTTACCCTGCACAATCCGATTGAATACATCGCTGATGAGCAGGGGCGCGTGAAGCAGGTGGTGCTCCAGAAGATGGAGTTGGGCGAACCTGACGCTTCGGGACGCCGGAGTCCGGTTCCTGTTCCCGGGGCAGTGGAAACCATAGACATTGATATGGCCATTGTGAGTGTAGGAGTTTCTCCGAATCCGATTGTGCCGAACTCAATCGAAGGCCTTGAGCTGGGACGCAAGGGAACAATCGCTGTAAACGAAGACATGCGCTCGTCTATCCCGACCATTTACGCCGGAGGCGATATCGTTCGTGGCGGTGCTACGGTGATTCTGGCAATGGGTGACGGACGTCATGCCGCCGCCGCAATGGACAAGCAGCTGCGCGGATAAGATGCGGCAGGCATGATATAAATGAAGAAAGTGTGCCATGATTAAATGAACCGGACGGAAAGACCGCAGTGTGCGGAAAAGGAAAGACACTGTCCAAAATTTTGTGTAAATGGAAACAGGATTCCGTTATAAGTTTCTTCTTATATCTGGATTCTGTTTTCAAATATAAGCATAAACTGGTTCATAATCAGTCCCCAGTTTGAAATAGGCATCGTCCATTTCTTTTCGATCTCCATAAGCGAAAGATACACGGTCTTTTTGACGGCATCATCCGAGGGGAATGAAAGCTTTGATTTGGTGTACTTTTATGGGGCGTATAACGAAGCGGTTTTTCAATGGTGATGGGCAAAATGGCGAAAATTGTTTGTTTATAGGCAGTTGCGGACGGAGGTCTGAAAGGTGCAAATAATTCGAAGCGGTTTTTCTGCTTTACATAGGCTTACATCGGCTTTACATTTCATGGCTCCATTTTTGGTGATTTGCTTGTCCGTAATGAGTTTATCGGTTTTAATATAACCCATTCTTGAACGGTGGACAACACAAATGTACACTGGATAAAATCCGTCAGCTCTCTTTTTTCTTACGACTACTTTAAATGTTGCCATATCAGATTGATTTATAAGTTATTAATGGTGTATGCGTTGGTGTATGCGCCACTGTTCAAAAGTGTATGCGTGGTGTATGCAAGTACCGTTTATTTGGCTCATTTTTTGCGGGCAAATGCACGAACCGCCTAAAAACAACTTAGGCTGTAATGTCTGAAAAAACAGTCCATTACAGCCTAAATCAATGATTATCTTATACTATTTATGCTTCCTCTATTGCAGCCTGCGCCGCAGCCAGACGTGCAATAGGCACGCGGAACGGAGAGCAGGAAACATAGTTCAATCCAACTTTGTGACAGAACTTCACTGAGGACGGCTCACCACCATGTTCACCGCAAATACCGCATTTCAGTTCGGGACGGACAGAGCGGCCTTTTTCTACGGCCATTTCGATCAGCTGTCCTACACCATTCTGGTCGAGTACCTGGAACGGGTCTACCTTCAGGATCTTCTTTTCCAGATATACCGGCAGGAAGGAAGCAATGTCATCGCGTGAATAACCGAAGGTCATCTGAGTCAGGTCATTGGTTCCGAATGAGAAGTATTCTGCACGTGAAGCAATGCGGTTGGCAGTCAGAGCGGCACGCGGAATTTCAATCATTGTACCTACCTTGAACGGAATTTCTATACCTTCTTCCTTGAAGAGTTCTGCTGCTGTTGCACGGATCACCTTTTCCTGAGCTTCAAATTCATACAGGATACCGGTCAGCGGCACCATGATTTCCGGATGCGGATCGTAACCTTCTTTCTTCAGTTCGATAGCTGCTCCCAGGATAGCACGGGTCTGCATGGCTGTGATTTCCGGATAAGTGTTACCCAGACGGCAACCACGATGTCCCAACATCGGGTTATGTTCACACAGGCTTTCTACGCGCTGGCGGATATATTCTACCGTTACGCCCATAGCCTGAGCCATTTCTTCCTGACCTTTCAGATCGTGAGGAACAAATTCATGCAAAGGAGGATCGAGCAGACGGACATTCACCGGACAACCGTCCATTGCCTTGAAGATGCCCTTGAAGTCAGCTTTCTGATAAGGCAACAGTTTATTAAGAGCTTTCTTACGTCCTTCTTCGTCAGTAGCCAGGATCATTTCACGCATGGCGATGATCTTCTGGTTGTCGAAGAACATGTGTTCTGTACGGCACAGACCGATACCTACTGCACCGAAGTTACGTGCCACCTGAGCGTCATGAGGAGTATCAGCATTGGTACGTACTTTCAGACGGGTATATTTGTCACACAGGCTCATCAGTTTAGCGAAATCACCGGAAAGTTCGGCTGCTTTGGTAACAACTTCTCCCTGGTAAACTTCACCGGTACTGCCGTTCAGAGAAAGGAAGTCACCTTCTTTCAGCAATACACCGTCAATTTCTACGGTACGTGCCTTATAGTCTACATTGATGGCGCCTGCACCGGATACACAGCATTTACCCATACCTCTTGCCACAACTGCAGCGTGAGAAGTCATACCGCCACGGGCTGTCAGAATACCTTCAGCTACGGTCATACCGGCCAGGTCTTCCGGAGATGTTTCAATACGAACCAATACGACACGACGTCCGTCTGCACGCCATTTGGCAGCATCTTCTGCGAAGAAGACAATCTGACCGCATGCAGCACCCGGAGAAGCCGGAAGACCACGTGTCAGGACTTTGGCTGAGCGAAGAGCTTCCTTATCGAAAACAGGGTGAAGAAGTTCGTCCAGTTTGTTGGGTTCGCATCTCATGATAGCAGTTTTTTCATCGATCATGCCCTGTTCCAGCATTTCCATGGCAATGCGTACCATAGCGGCACCGGTACGTTTTCCGTTACGAGTCTGCAGGAACCACAGTTTTCCTTCCTGAACGGTGAATTCCATATCCTGCATGTCGTGGTAGTGGTTTTCCAGTTTGGTCTGCAAAGCATCGAGTTCCTTATAGATTTCAGGCATGGCTTCTTCCATTGACGGATAATTGGCCAGACGGTCAGCTTCAGAAATACCCTGCAAGGCTGCCCAGCGCTGAGATCCGGTCTTGGTGATCTGCTGCGGTGTACGGATACCTGCCACCACGTCTTCTCCCTGTGCATTGATCAGGTATTCACCGTTGAACAGATCTTCACCGGTACCGGCGTCGCGTGAGAAGCAGACACCTGTTGCAGACGTATCGCCCATGTTACCGAATACCATGGCCTGTACATTGACCGCTGTACCCCACTCTACCGGAATTCCTTCCATCTTGCGGTACAGGATGGCGCGTTCGTTCATCCAGGAGTCAAATACAGCACAGATGGCTCCCCAGAGCTGTTCATATGCATTGTTGGGGAAGTCGCTTCCTGTCTGGGCTTTTACGGCAGCTTTGAAACGGACTACCAGTTCCTTCAGATCGTCTACATCCAGTTCGTTGTCCAGACGAACGCCTTTGGCTTTCTTGACATCTTCAATGATAGCTTCAAACGGATCGATGTCATCCTTATTGGTCGGCTTCATGCCCAGCACCACGTCACCATACATTTGTACGAAACGGCGGTAAGAATCCCATGCGAAACGGGGATTACCGGTTTTGCGTGCCAGACCTTCCACTACTTCATCATTCAATCCCAGGTTCAGGATGGTATCCATCATACCCGGCATGGAAGCACGTGCACCGGAACGTACGGAAACCAGCAACGGATTTTCTACGTCTCCGAATTTAGACTTCATCAGTGATTCAATGCCTGCAACTGATTTTTCTACATCTTCTTTCAGTAAAGCAACGACTGCTTCTTTTCCTTTTTCAAAATATTCATTGCAGACTTCAGTTGTTATTGTAAAACCGGGAGGTACCGGAACACCGATCAGATTCATTTCGGCCAGATTCGCGCCTTTACCACCCAAAAGATTTCTCATGTCAGCTTTTCCTTCAGCTTGTCCGTTCCCGAAGGTGTAAACTCTTTTCTTTTCCATTTTTTCTAAGATTTATAGGCTAAATATTTTGTTTTTATCATGTTTCTTAATGATAACGGGGGCAAAACTAGACATATTTTGTGAATAAGCAAATAAAAAGAATGTATTTTACAACATGTTTTGCTATATCGACATTGCAAAATGAAGTATTTTGAAAATCATGGCGGAATGTCGGGAATTATTCTTAAATTTGCTCCCAAATTGGATTTATTGAAAACGACAGTGGCAAGAAAGAAAAAAGAACTTCCTTTACTGGAAAAGGTAACGATAACCGATGTAGCCGCAGAAGGCAAAGCCTTGGCTAAAGTAAATGACTTGGTGGTGTTTGTACCCTACGTGGTACCGGGAGATGTAGTAGACTTGCAGGTAAAACGCAAGAAGAACCATTATGCAGAGGCTGTGGCCGTAAAAATTCACGAGAAATCTCCCATGCGTGTAGAACCATTCTGCCAGCACTACGGCGTATGCGGCGGTTGCAAATGGCAGTGCCTCGCGTATGAGGATCAGATTAAATACAAACAGAAACAGGTTTTCGACAATCTGACACGGATCGGAAAGGTAGAGCTTCCTGAATTTCGTCCGATTTTAGGTTCGGAAAAAACCATGTTCTACCGCAATAAGCTGGAATATACCTTCTCGAACAAGCGATGGCTGACCGAGGAAGAAGTGAAACAGGATGTGAAATACGATCAGATGAATGCCGTAGGATTCCATATTCCCGGAGCTTTCGACAAGGTGCTGGCAATTGAGAAATGCTGGCTTCAGGATGATATCTCCAACCGCATCCGGAACAGCATCCGTGACTACGCATATGCCCATAATTATCCATTCTTCGACTTGCGTACTCAGGAAGGCATGCTGCGTAACATGATGGTACGTACTTCTTCTACCGGCGAACTGATGGTATTGCTTCAGTGCAAGATTACCAGTGATGAAGAACTGGCAAAGATGAAGGAACTTCTGCAGTATGTGGCCGACTCTTTCCCCGAAATTACTTCGTTGCTCTACGTGATCAACAACAAGTGCAATGATACGATCGGTGATCTCGACGTGGAAGTATTCAGCGGAAAAGATCACATCTTCGAAGAAATGGAAGGCCTGCGTTTCAAAGTGGGTCCGAAGTCTTTCTACCAGACCAATTCCGAACAGGCTTATAATTTATATAAGGTAGCGCGCGAATTTGCAGGACTGGAAGGAGACGAACTGGTGTATGACCTTTATACCGGTACCGGAACCATTGCCAACTTTGTTTCACGCCGTGCACGCAAGGTCATCGGTATCGAATATGTACCCGAAGCCATTGAAGATGCAAAAGTGAATTCTCAGATCAACGGAATCACGAATACTCTGTTCTATGCCGGTGATATGAAGGATATCCTGACAGAAGACTTTATCCGCGAACACGGACGTCCGGATGTCATCATTACCGATCCTCCCCGGGCAGGTATGCACAATGATGTCATTAATGTAATTCTGGCTGCCGAACCGAAACGTATCGTTTACGTAAGCTGTAACCCGGCAACCCAGGCACGCGACCTGCAACTGCTGGACGGTAAATACAAGGTGACTGCCGTACAGCCCGTTGACATGTTCCCTCATACGCATCATGTGGAAAATGTCGTGCTGCTGGAGAAAAGAGAAGAACCGAAACATTAAATCCTTATCACTGAATCCGTAAAATCGTGGCAAGAAATAGCAATCCGGCCGGCGGACGTCCCAGAGCACGTGCCGCCGCACAATATACAATTTATAATGTGACAGAACCTGCCGAACTGATGGAGTTCCTGATGAAGAAAATGGCAGGGGTGAGCCGTACGCGTGTAAAGGCTTTGCTGTCCAACCGCGTAGTGCTGGTCAATAACAATATCCAGACTCAGTACAACTTCCCGCTGACTCCGGGCATGAAGGTACAGATCAGCAAAGACCGCAACAAGCATGAGTTCCGTCATCCGATGCTGAAGATCTTGTATGAGGATGCTTATCTGATAGTAGTGGAGAAAAAGGAAGGTCTTCTTTCTGTTGCGACAGATCATCAGAAGGAAAAGACGGCTCAGCATATATTGAATGAGTATGTAAAACGTCAGCATCGCAATAATCGTGTGTTTGTAGTGCATCGGTTAGACCGTGAAACATCGGGTATTATGATGTATGCTAAAGATGAAAAGACACAACATACATTACGTGATAACTGGCATGATATTGTGCGCGATCGCCGTTATGTTTCTATCGTGATGGGAGATATGGAAAAAGATCAGGGTACTGTGGAATCTTGGCTTACCGACCGTAAGTTGTATGTAAGTTCTTCTCCGGTTGATGATGGTGGAAAATATTCGGTTACTCACTACCGTACCATAAAACGTGCTAATGGCTATTCGCTGGTAGAATTGCAGTTGGAAACAGGTCGTAAGAATCAGATTCGTGTACACATGCAGTCACTGGGACATCCGGTCGTAGGGGATGAACGTTATGGCTGTGAAGTGAATCCTTTGGGGCGCTTGGCACTCCATGCGTTTAAGCTATGTTTCTATCATCCTGTTACAGGTGAACTGATGGAATTTGAAACTCCATATCCGACTCCTTTTAAAAATTTGATGCTAAGAAAATAACAGGTAGTAAAGATAGAGAGTTCACGCCACCTTGTCAATGTTAGTGACAGGGTGGTGTACTTTTTTATAGGATGTTAATAGCTATTTGCGCACAAGCTTCTGCATCACAAAGCGCATGATGGTGGTGTGATAAATCGTAGCCGCATTTTAGAGCTACTGTTTGTAGCTGATGATTGGGAAGACTTTTCCCGAATGTCCGCCTGGAGGCTCTACAAGTGCAGTGAAATGTATAACCAGGATATTCCATGTTGTATGCTTGAAATGCTGCTTTCAGACACCCTTCATCAAAAGGACTGTTATGCGCTACTAAGGGTAATCCGGCTATTATAGGATCAATCTCTTTCCATACTTCAGGGAATGTTGGTGCACAGGCTGTGTCTTGAGACGTCAAGCCATGTACCTGTGTGTTCCAGTAGCTATAATAGTTAGGGTAGGGACGTATCAGCCGATATAGCTTTTCGGTAATTTCTCCGTTCCTTACGATAACAATTCCCACACTACATACGCTGGAGCGTTCCTTGTTTGCTGTTTCAAAGTCGATTGCTGCAAAGTCTGTCATAGATTTGTATAGTTTATAGTTTCCCGATTCGTGCACTTATCTGAGCATAAGTGTACAATGCCTCTTCGGGCAGTTTGTAATTGCCAAGTCGGCTTATCTGTCCGGAATAGTAGGAAACTATTTCATTGAATCCTTCTTCCCAAGCTTTCTCTTTTGCTTCTGTATCTTTCAGATTTTTGTTTTCAAGCTCATTGAAGAATGTTACTACACTATAGTAATATGCTTCTTTATATAAGGCATAAGCTTTTTCTGTTTTTCCTTCCAGAGCTTTTAACTGTGCTTCTGTTATTTTGCGGTTTTCGGCTTGTGGTTCGTTCAGTTTCTGTCGGATTTTTCGCACATCGCTTGTCATCATCCATATTTTGATGATGAGAATTACTTGTACTGCTGTAATGAGAGATATCAGTAGCATTGTTTTTACTTATTTGATTCAAATGTTATTTCTCCGAAGAAATCGGGGCAGTGAAAGCATGGGGAGGGGAGTGCAATAGGACTCCATGATAAAAAATGAGGAGTCTGAAGTTTGTCTCCGCACTTATAAAAATTTGCTTTCATTTTCATTCCGTCAAGTGATGTCAGTGAATGGTGGAAGAAGGCGGATATGGGGATTCTTAAGGCAAGTTGCCATGAACATTCTCCTAAACGCTCTTCAAAGGGAGTTCTTCCTAATGAAGCCCAGCGTGTAACTTGTCCCACAGTTTCCAATGGAGCGTGTTCTCGGTTGCCTGGCTTTCCGTATTCTATCAGTAATGTACCTGCACAGTTACATTCAAAATTATAATATTGGTTGTCTGTTCCGGGCTGTACAAAAAATTCTGCACATGAATCCTCCCATACTCTTCCGTTGTCCTCCGGAGCTGTTGCACGTACACTCTGTTCTGTTATACAATAATGCAATAAAATAACATTTCCAGTATGAGCTATTCTGAATTTAACGTCAGGGTGATATGGATAGTCTTTCCAGTTGATGCAGTCTATCTGGTGGAATGGTATTTGTTCTATATCAAATATTGTAGGTATCTGTTCTGCCGAAGTAATTGCAGAGTCGTTGACTTTTTTCACTGATAGTGTTTTCATAATAAGCGTAGGATAGAAGTTAATTAATAAAAGAAAGGTTGATAATTTAAACGTTTATCTTGTTTAATTATCAACCTTTTGTCGGGGTAGCGGGATTCGAACCCACGACCCCCTGCTCCCAAAGCAGGTG
>ENA-ORSJ01002771-ORSJ01002771.1-human-gut-metagenome-genome-assembly--contig:-NODE-2771-length-10934-cov-3.937402_pt1 | contig 10934 bp, 7 predicted proteins | sample MGYA00242191_ERZ509158 | MGnify/ENA primary metagenome ERZ509158 (study PRJEB26280, sample SAMEA2338623) | human gut metagenome | biome: human gut; feature: human-associated habitat; material: faeces... | reverse complement strand
GAGCCAATTCTTCAAATGAAACATCTAATTCCTGTTTTGCTACCACCCCTGCGAGAACAAAATCTTCATATGGATTTACATTAAACTCTTTTTCTAAATTTTTTTGGTTCGTTCTGACCCAAAATTTTCTGCAGTTATTACTTTCATCATAATAAAAATGGCACTTAATATCCGTTTTAAATCCTTGCATTGCATACCATTCTTGCTCAACCTCACGCATCCTCTTTTCATCGCTTTGACAATTCATAACTCCACCTCTCTCCAAAGCCTATCTGATAATAAAAAAAGCCAGTCTAAATTTCTTTAGACTGGTTATAATTTTCATTCTGCAATGTTAACGTGTTGTTTGTAATAAATCAATTTTTATCCGTTATTAATTATTTATCAAGTCACAAATCTTACTGAACTTATCCGTTATATCAATCACCGCTTCTTTACCGTTATCATATGCTATTTCTACGGTTGCTATTCCAACGGTTTTACTCGATGTTTCAAATGACAATAATTCATCTAAGTTCATTTCCCAATAAAAGCTTGTTTCTTCTATGAAATTCTCTATCGTCCTTTTTCCAAGGTCATCTACCAATCCATAAATATATCCACAAGTCATTAAAACGGCCGCCAATGAGTTTCTCCTAATAAAGTCGCTATTAACTTTTCCTGCCATTCCGCCTCTATCGCATCCGAATACTCGGCTCATATCATGCTCCATACTAATTGCATAACTTTGTGCTCTCATCACTGCTTCTACCATAAATAGTTTCCTCCATATAATGTTCATCACAATCTTGCCAAATATTCTTTGCCTTTACTCCATCAGCTCAAGAAGTCTTTATCTAAAATGACGTCCTATAATGCAAAGATTTCTTTTCTATATTCAGTTGTAAAGGTACAATACATATTTGACTGCTACATATATAAACAACAACGTACTTATTGTTTATAATATATCATTTGTTGTTAGCACTGTCAAGAGGTGAGTGCTAATTTGTTTCTTATTTTTACTTCTTATATTACTAACCTTTTTATCTACCACGTCTAAATAACCTGTGTTCATCTTTTTCAATGCAAAAATGGCCCTGCCACATAAGCAGCAAGACCACTTCCGTTGAAAATTACTTCTTCTTCCTTTCCATCTCTTCTTCCACTGCTCTTTGTTGCTGTGGTTGTCCTTTGCCCTGACTGGCTATCTTTTGCTGATGCTTACGAAGCCGTTTCAACACAGATCTCCGGGGAGCATTTTTATCTTTTTTCTTTGGAGTATTGTTCATCAGTCCATCGATCATGTTGTAGTTGGCTTCTTCTGCCATCTCCGCACTGCGAAGATATTCTCCGTTGTCCATAACCTTCTGCCAGTTTGCCAGCTCTGGTTTCTTTTTCTGCTGTTCTGGTGACTGCTGTATCTGATTAGACTGCATTTGCGATTGCACCTGCTGTTGTCTTTGCTGTTCCTGTTCTTTTGCTGCCTGTTGCTGCATAAAGTTCTGAATGTTCCGTCTTGCTTCTTCGTCAAAACCATTGTAACAATCATTCATAACTACTGCACCATCTTCACTGAGAATCACATAGGCTGCTCTTGTCCCATACTCCTCATGTTCCATCAGAAACCATTTCTTTTCGTTCATCAGGATATAATCCTGTGCAAGCCATGTCCCTTTCTTTCCTTCGATTTCATATCCCGTTGTATCAATGGAAAGTTTAGTATCAGAGGAATTTTTGATTGTGAGAAATTCTGGAACGATAATGAATCCATCTTTATTAATATAGTAGGCTGTGGTTTTTCCCTCATCTGTGATAACCAGAACATCGCTGCATCCGATGGAATGACCTTTGAAGTTCTTCGGTCGTTGCTTCTGTAAACGGAGTTTAATATCAGCCGGAGTTTCCCCCGGCTGGATTCTTCCAATGTACACCTGCTGATAGTTCTCAATGCTGACGCTCTTTCCTTCGCTTCTCAGCTTTTCATAAGAACGGAAACGAACATCACGATACTCTGGTGTTTCTTTTACCTGATATACTGCACACTGACTTGTACTCATTCTTCGTCCTCCTCTTCCAGTTCCATTTTATATTCTTCCAGATCCATAAGAAAAACTTCATATCCTTCATCGCTCATACAGAACAGTTTTCTTATGGTATTGCAGACAAGCCCGATCATATCTGCATCGCCTTTCAGAAAGGGAATGATATGATCGATTGCCTCCATCGTGTCATTTCTGTTTCCTTTATCAAACATTGCTGTTACTAAACATTCATCCGCATCAAAGTTCATCGCCAAATCCATCATAATTCCACTTCTCCCTTCTTATGTGTCTTGGATTTCTCCGTTGTCTTATTCTGCTCCTGTGCTTTTGCCCTTGCCTGAAACTCTTTCAACGACTGCAGCACGGATTTTTTCAGTTCTCCTTTTTCGCCCTTTACAGGCTCTTTCTTTTGCGTCTGGTTCGGTTCTACTGATACGGATTCTTTCTTGACTGGTGCTTCTGGAACTTCCTGTTTCACTTCCACAGCCTGTTCTGCTTCCTGCACTTTTCCATGTTTCTCATTCAGATATTTTTCCATATCGTTGATTGCTTTCTGTACCAATGGACTTTCCTTATAATGAGGAATCATATCTATCAGTTCCCTGTCTACTCTGTCCCAACACATCAGTTCATATTCCCCGGAATAATCCTTATCCCCGTCCTGCAGGTCAAATCCAATCCCTTTGCCTCCATGCAGTCGATCTGCCGGAATACTTTCATAAATCTTAATCGCTTCTTCCAGAGTAAGATTATTATGGTACTCCCCCATGACCGGGAACTCCATACACTCTGCCACATAAAAAGTAATCGTAGCTTCTGGCTGTTCCTGTTCTGGCTGTCTGGTAAAGATAGAAAAGTTTTCTGCATTTTCCAGACGGGAAAGTAATGACCGGGCAGTTATCACATCACTGTCTATATCGGATTCTTCCGAAATTTCAACCAGCCAGTCCTTTAAGCACTCTGTTTTCTGATTCAGAATGTCCTCTGTGATTTTCTCCACCTGTTCTTCCCTGTCCTCGACCGTATCTTTATATTCGTAAGGATCATATTCATAGCTGAAATTATCTAAATCAGCCGCCAACTTTTCGATTTCCTTCTGATCAAGATATGCTTCGGACTCTTTCATATATTCTGCCAGAGTGATTCTTTCTTCTGCGATAGGATTGATGTCCACCTTAATACCTGCCATTGCCATACCATGAGCATTTAATTCATTGAAGAAACTATCCTCTCGGATATTGCCACGATAAGAAAGCACTACATCAAGGTCAGAATCATTTCTGTAAAGTTCCTCTCTGCTTCTGGAACCATGCACCCTTGCAGCAAGCAGCTCTACTTCATTTTCCAGTCCCATTTTTTCCAGAATACCCTGTGCGTGATACAAGACACCACGCTCCACTTCTGCCCTGCTCAGACCATTTAATGCTACTTCATCTCTTCCAATCTCAGAAGTCGCACGAAGCTCACCTGCCTGCCGTAAGTCTTTGGAATGTTGGATGGTCATTGCTTCAAATTCCTTATAATCCACTTTGATACATTCCATATCATCCATTCTTTCACTTTTTAAGATTTCATAAGTAGCGTTCTGAACAGATATTTTTGGATCGTCATAATCATTGGAATGGATTTCGTGCAGGTCAGAATCATAAAAAATATAAAAATAGCCTTCTTCCGTTGCCTGTACGGTCAGATACCCTTTGCTCTTGGTAAACTGCATTGCAATTCCCTCACAAGTATCCACTGCTCTTTCCCGGTCATAGTCCTCAAAAATACTTGGAGGACAATTCTTTAATAACTGTGCCAGCTGCATCTGCCGTTCGCCTGCTTCTTCCACTTCTGCCATCAAATCCTCATAGTCAACGGGAACTGCATTTTCCAAAGACATATCTTCATCTTCCAGAATATCTTCCATTGCCTGCCGCATAGAAATATCAGGATTGTCATAAGCACCACCGTCGATCTCATCGTAATCCCAAGCATAAAAGGTATAATCATAGCCTTCCTCTGTTCTCTGGATTGCAAAATACCTATCGTCAATCTTATATGCCAGTTCATCCGGTTCCAGTTCCGGCATAAGTTCTTCCACAGAAATTCCTTTCTCCTGCAGATACTCTGAAATGGCTTCCAATGCTCCGGCATCATACCCATTCCAGAGATCTTCGGCTACAAGCTGACCATGTTCCGATACGATAATCCCTGCCACATCTGAACCATACTCATCATGTTCCATGAAGAAGAACTTCTCCCCTGCATACGCTCTTTCATCCACCGTATGCCAGGTTCCCGCATGTCCATCTGCTTCAAATCCTCTGGTATCTTCTGTAATGGTGACTTCCGCTTCATCCAATGCCTGTTCAATCTTCTGCATACGGATCTCTGCCCTTGCCATATCAATAAATCCATCTAACACCGCCGGGTGGCTTTCTATCACATAATCCTGATTCAGATTCTTTCCCTGATTGATATTTTCCGGGATTTCGATATGCTCTGCCCAGTCTTTGTTCTGTCTGGAAAATCTGCCATCATAAGAAAGTTCCCGAAGCGTATTTGCCATAACAAACGTCATACGTTCTTCTCCAAACTTCTCCTGCTTTAAGCGTTCCAGAATAGAAGGCTTATGGATTCTGTCTGCTGTTTCCGGAAGTTCTTTTTCTTCTATGGCATTCCTGCTGTCCGTGTTACTTCCTTCTCTGCCAATATCCTCATCTGCCATAATCGTCTCATTACCCTTTTCATCCATGTTCAGCAATGCATTTAACTCGGATAGCCGTTCCATCTTTTCATTCAGCTCTGTTTCTTTCGGAAATGGCTTCTTTACCTCTTCCTGTGCAGTAGCAAGCTGCTGTTGTACGGTTTCTAACTTCTGCTCACTTTCCGTCAGCTTCCTGTCAATGGAAGAAAGGGTGTTATGGATACGCTGCATATTTCCTACCGGGTCTTTTCCGATCTCCAGCTTATAAGAGCATTTTCCTTTGATCGTCAGTTCAAACGCATTGGAGAACATATTGTAGGAAGCAGATAACGTAAACCCATGATATTCCCCGACCTTTCCGCCGGTGCTGACGGCTTTTAACCCTGCACAGGCAGCGATCAATGCCTCTCCTGCTTCTTTCTTATCTTCATAAAGGACATTCCCTACTGTCATGGCAAACGTGTCATTATCCTGTAAATCCACGCTTTTTACTACCTGCGAATCCACCTGCATCCCGGCAATCCGCTCTTTCAATGCACTGATCTGTACCGGGAAATTTTTTGCAATATCGGATTCCAGACGGTAAATCTGACTGGTATGGTTTGCCTTTAAGAGTTTTAGCTTACTCACCTGCACATCCAGATCCATTTTTTCCTTAATGTACGGATTGCCTGTAGCAAGTGCCTTGATCTCTGCATAGGACAGTGCCGTATCATCCACATCTTCACAAGCCCTGACCGGGGATTTACTGGTCATGATCTGACTGATGAACTTCTGCTTATTCTCCAAAATCTGGTCGAGTAGGTCAGCGGTATTACTACCGCTTTCCCCTCTAAGAACCGTGCGTGAGAGTTTCCCCTCACACGGCTCAAGCACTTATAAGCCCTGCGTTAGCAGAACCAGTTCATCAACATTTTTCGAGTAATGAAGTTTTCTATGGCAATCAGCATGTAATAAGACATTCTTTTCTTTAAAATCTGCTCCCACTTCCGTATGGATTCGGAATCCCCGTTCCACTGTGATAGGTTCACCACAATGCGGACAAATGCCTTTCTGCATTTTGTACAGTGCATTTAATTTCTTCCTTCCATTGATTTCTCGAAGCATTCTCTTTGTGTCTCTGTCCTCAAAATATTCTGTGAAACGTTCATCAAATGGTGTCGCTTCTGATTTTGTTTTCAGCCACCTTACTATTTTAGTATCAGTAGCATATATCAGATGTAATTCAAATGAGTCTGCCATATTTACACTGAATGTCCAGTTCCTTGTGCCGACTCTCCTGAAATATTTCTTTGCTATCCATTTGTGGCTTTTCTTCGGATGCCTACGTTTACACCATCTCCACAGACATCTCCATACATCGAAATCAAACCTGTCAAACGCCTGCGAGGAGACATTATACTTTTGGAAATTTACCCATCCTCTGATGACCGGATTTAACTTTCTTATCAAATCTTCCTGCTTCATAGATGGATTTTGCTTTATAATCCCCCGTATCTTATTCACAATGGCTTTATAATTCTTTTTGGATGGTTTTGTAAGAAGCTTGCCTTTATACCACCGTATATTACATCCGAGAAAATCAAAACCATCTTCGATATGGGTAATCACTGTCTTTTCTTCTGACAGTTCCAATCCTCTCTCTGATAAAAATTCCCGGATAATCGGGAGAACACCTGCTTCCAAAAGCTCTCTACTTTCGCCTGTGACGATGAAATCGTCAGCATAACGTATAAAGTTCACTTTTGGAAAATATGCTTTTCCATCCCTTTTAGTTTTGTGGTATTTCTTTCTAATCTGGACTTCCAGACCATCCAACACCATATTGCAGATAGTTGGTGAGATAGCCGAACCCTGTGGGCTGCCGAGGTCTGTTGGAAATAATCTTCCGGTCTCGACATACCCGCTTTTTAACCATTTTCGCAGAATATCTCTGTCCATTGGGATATGGTTCAGTATCCATTCGTGACTGATGTTATCAAAACAGCCCTTAATGTCTCCTTCCAGCACCCATTTAGGGGATTTTGCTTTATTCAGACAGGTAAAGCACTGTTCGATTGCATCCTGTACACATCTCTTTGCTCTAAATCCATAGGAGTTAGGGTCAGCAGTGATTTCCGCAATCGGTTCCAGTGCAAATTTGTACAATGTCTGCATCGCTCTATCCTTCATACATGGGATACTGAGCGGCCTCATTTTTCCGTTCTTTTTCGGGATATATACCCTCTTTAACGGTAATGGTTTATAGCCTCTGCGTTTTAATCTGAGAATTGCTTCATATTTCAGTTTGGGAGTAGACCATAAGATTTTGTCTACACCTGCTGTCTTTTTGCCTTTATTACTCGTTACTCTTTTTACAGCTAAAGCACGTCCGTAGAAAGAGTGTGTAAGCAGCCATTGCAAAGACTTTACTTTGCCGGTTCTGCCCTGTTGATGAGCCTTTACGATACGCATTTGCAGTTTTTTAACGTATGCATTCGCTTTGTTCCAGTCGATGCTGTCCCATGCCTTAGCAATGTCAGAAGTCGCACACATTTTCATGTTCATTTGCCTTACTCCTTTCAAAAATTCTATAAACTCTCTCGTAATTAAGCACCATGCGGAATTCTGCTCCCCTTTCGGGTGGGGCAAATTTTGAACCCCTATCCGTCCTCATTACAAGGTCGGCATTCGCTTCCTCCGCAATCCTTTACCCGCATTCCCAACGGCTTCCCTTACGGTCCACTTGCCTTTGCAGGCGAGAATACGGGCTTGACACGTTCCACTTAATCAACAATCATTGATAGTTTAGGTTCCACCTCTACTCCGGCAGTCTTATGTCCGTGTATTCCTATCGTGGAGAGGAATATCCAACTGCACACCTTTTGGTTCAAGCCTGTCAGCTACTTTGGCTTGTTCAGCCTTAACGAAGCTTACGGTGATTCAGTTAATTAACCATGCTATCAGAAAGCCTGCACCCTAACCGCCTTGTAGCTGGCAGTTTTGCTTCTCCCTCACGGGATTTGCTCCAAATAGGGTTCCATTTTATATCCGCTTCCGAACAATGCCATTACTGGCAAAGCCGGGGATATTGGCTTCATCCAACGGAATGGATGGTTTGGTCGGAATTACCGCCAAACAGTTAAATTAAGCGACTTCGTGTCGCACCCACATATACGCATCAAAAGTATTCTCCGTCACATACCGGAATATCTTTACTTTGTCATTCTGGTTTCCCTGTCTTAAGATACGTCCTTCCTGCTGTTCCAGATCAGACGGCTTCCACGGGCAGTCAAGATGATGGAGAGCAATAAGCCTGTCCTGTACGTTGGTACCAGCACCAAGTTTTGGAGTGGAACCCATGAGGATTCTCACCTGTCCGGCCCGTACCTTTGCAAACAGCTCCGCTTTCTTTGCCTCCGTGTTGTATTCATGGATAAAAGCAATCTCTTCTTTCGGGATTCCCCTGGCAACCAGTTTGTTTCGGACATCATCATATACATTGAAAGTCCCATCCCCTTTTGGAGTAGACAAGTCACAGAAGATCAGCTGTGTTGTCCGATCTGCTTTTCCCTCGTCCCATACCTGAAAAGCATTTTCCACACAGGTATTGACCTTGCTTTTTTCTGCATCCGGAAGGAGTTCATTTAATAGCCTCTGATCCAATGCACATTTTCTTCCGTCATTAGTGTCGGGTAGGATACCGGCGAGGTAGCAATAGCTCCTTTTCCGTTATCCCCCCTCAGAACCGGACGTGATACTTTCGCATCATCCGGCTCCCCAGTAATTCCATTTCAAGAACTTTTGGTTATATTACCATTGTGGATTGCTACATGGCATTCCCGACATACCACAAGCGTTTTTCTTTTTCTGGCAGACATTATCTGTACCCATTTAGGTACTTCTGCCTGTCCTTTCTTCTTTAAATCTGCAAGTTTTCTTATATGATGTACCTCTATATTTTCAGTACTTCCACATAATTCACACTTCTCTGCCAACAGTCTTTTAACTAATTCTGTTCGCCCACCATATACCTTGTATGGTATATCCTCTATAACAGCTTTTCGTTTATGCACAAGAGAAATTCCTCCCCATGTCGCAACTAATGGTTTTTTATTAGGACGTTCTACTACAACTTGCAGACACGGAACTGTTTTTCCACTTGTACTTGTTGTGGTTGTTCTATACTTAGCCTTTTGCTTATTGATAGATGACCTGTGTTTACACGCAAGAGTTTTCAATAATGAAGTTTCCATATACCAGTACAACTTCGAGAACCAAGACAAATTTTGTGCGAGAATATAATACTGCACCAGTCCTCTGTACTCTTGCTGATATGTCTGTACAATAGAAAAATCATCATCTTGCAGAAGATTATTCCTGTGAGTTGCTTTTCCACGTTTCATATATTTCTTGCATTTTTCTTCAATTACTTTTGCAGGGACTAATAGTGCGATTGCTCCATTTGCTCCTCTGCGCCCCTTTGGGTCAATATAGTCATTGACCCTTTGTGCTTTGATTTCATATCCAAGAAACTTTGCCGCCTGACTGCCTGCATTTGTTATTAGAGTCTTTTCTTCTGACATTATCAGATTTAATTTCTCTTTTAGAAATCTTCCTATTTCTGCTTTTATTTCTTCTGCATCTGCTTTAGAGCCAGTGAATCCAAGTAGAAAATCATCCGCATATCTCACATAGCGCAATCTGCGATAATTCTCATCTTGCGTATTAACAGAAGGTATTTTTCTGCGTTCAACCACAAGCTGATGGGCTGTCTTTGCATCTCCCTCCTTTCTGAGTTTTTGGATTTCAGCGGTCAACTTGTTATATTCTGGATTAGATTTCTGCCTTTTTCCTTTTGTGTATTTTAGGATTAAGACTTCTTCAATCCAATTATCAAATTCGTTGAGATAAATATTAGCCAGTATCGGACTGATAACTCCGCCCTGAGGCACACCGCTGATTGTCTGATTGAATTTCCATTCTTCCAAGTATCCAGCTTCTAACATATTCGATACCAGACGGATAAATCTTCCATCATGAATATTTCTTGCAAGTATTTCCAGTAAAATTTTATGGTCGATTGTATCAAAGTATTGAGAAATGTCTCCCTCAATAAACCAGCGAGTTCCTTTCCATACCTGTATTTCTTGTAGTGCTGTATGACATCCTCTGTTTGGACGAAAACCATGGGAATGTTCACTAAACTGTGGCTCATAATACGCTTCTAAAATCTGACGCATTACTTCCTGCAATACTTTATCTCCCCATACAGGAATCCCCAGCGGACGCTTCTTACCATTTTTCTTTTTGATATATTCCCGTCTTGCTGGTTTCCATTGATATTTCTCCTCACGGAGTATTTCAATCATTCTGTCTATTTTCTGAATGGACATTCCATCTACCGTTTCATCTGTAACACCCTTTGTCATTGCTCCGTTATTCGGGTATAACTTAGCATAGGCATTCAGATATAATTCACGGTTAAATAAGAGCTTGTAAACTCTTTCAATAGGTTTCTTTTGTTTTCCACGTTCTTGAATGACCGTTAAAACAGTTTTGGCTGTACGCATCTCACGCACCTACTCCTTTCTAACTAATCGAAATTACCTGTCACCCTTCGCCATGTACAAGGCTTTCCCTTGCTCGGACTACTATGGTGACTCCGTTACCATGGGGGTCTCCCCCTTTAGGCAATCCTGCTATTCGTCAAAAGTATACGTATCGAGTATCCCTTAGGTTCCTTGTTCGTCCCTTTATTCGTACTCACTGTGCGCTCTTTCATTGCAAAAAGTTACTCGTCCAAAATCAACAACAACGAGCATACAATGACATCGGTATCAATCGCTTTCCGATGGGCGATGCTTTGCACCAAGTCGGAACTAAGGTTCAGGCAGTATAGCTTTAACCATAGGATACGGAACTTGCGGAGCATCGAAGTATTGCGATTAACTCCTTATCCGCTTTACCAACATGCGATTGTCCCCTTTGAGTTTCCTCTCCAGGTAGGTTGGTTGTTCCCATTATTTACTTTTAATAATGTCCCCCTGCGGGGGAGATATACTTTTGCGCTTAGCAGCGCACGATTTTCAGCATATTATCTACGCTTGAATCCACACCGCCGCCACGCACCTGCTCGGCTCTCTCTGCAAGGGAAGCAACCATCTCCTTCTGCATTTCCGATGGCTTTACTGCAATGTTATGGTACTTTGCTTCCGGTACTGGCAGGTTCAACATAT
>ENA-ORSJ01002770-ORSJ01002770.1-human-gut-metagenome-genome-assembly--contig:-NODE-2770-length-10939-cov-2.316336_pt1 | contig 10939 bp, 9 predicted proteins | sample MGYA00242191_ERZ509158 | MGnify/ENA primary metagenome ERZ509158 (study PRJEB26280, sample SAMEA2338623) | human gut metagenome | biome: human gut; feature: human-associated habitat; material: faeces... | reverse complement strand
GCTATCATCATACCGTTTACAGCATAGTCATTATCAAAGACGTTTCTTTTATATATACCATTAATTTTAATATCATTTTTCACATCAATATGTTTAATGAAGTATATAGATAATATTGAAATTATTATAATGACTGCCCACATAATTTTACTTATCCCTGCAGTCATTATAGCTTTGCTGTTGTTATAGTAATTTCCATACATTCCAACGTGGCTTTGAAGAAACTCTATAACATACTTATAATTTACAGTTACTATAATTATAAGTATTGGTATAATTCGAATAATCTTAGGATGTTTCCTTACTATTACATATAAAATAGCCATGAAGAAGATAGCAGCTGTTGTATGTATCGTAACAGCAACCACAATAGTCAAAAATGCTTTAATATAATTTTGTTTTTTAATAAATGTCCATGCATTAGCGACAATCAATACAGCTAACATTTGTCTCTGTATATTAAATGCCATTAAATAGCATTCCAAATAAATGGGATAGACCAAAAAATAATTTTTACAATTTTCTTTCAAAAAATAATATGATAGAATACTGAACACACAAGAATAAATAATCTGAAAAAAATAATAATTGCCAGAGAAAACACTGCACGCCTTCATGAATAGACAATATCCTATTTCCAGACTATTAAACGTCCATCCTTGGCATATTTCATGTAAGCTTGCACTCGCCACATTCGAATACAATATGGAATAGTGCCACGTATCTACACCAACATACTCATTTCTAAACCCCATGATTAAAGTACATAGTATGAGGAATAAAATCAAAAATAATTTCTGATTACTACCAAAAAACAACTTTCCTTGATGAATAAAAGAAAAACACCCTATTAAAACAGGCAATGTAATTAGTAAAAAATATATCATTTCAACCACACCACTCTAAAAAACGATGCATTACCTATGCTATAAATCATCGATCTTTTAAACTATAATAAATCTTTTCCACTCTTCTAAAACAATCGTTAAGCTCATAATTTTCTAACGCATACTCACGACCATACAAACCCATTTCTAATCTCATTTGTTGATCTGAATATAGTTCTTCAATTCTATCTGCTAAAATCCTATAATCTCCCCTAGGAACTACTAAACTCGACTTACCTGGACAAGTCGATTCTTCTAGCCCAGGTATATCAGAAATAATTACAGGAACACCACAAGCTTGACACTCTACGGCGGATACTCCAAATGATTCAGAATCCGAGACAGATGGTATAATGCCAATATCCATATTAGCCCATTCCTTAGCAGCATCTTCTTGAGAAATAAACCCTAACCATTTTACAATGGAATCAATTTCCAACTCTTTGGCAAGTTTCTTTAATTTTCCTTCATCATTACCCTTTCCTGCAATCCTTACTTCAAGATTATATTCAGGGTGCTCTTTATAAACAAGGGAAACTGCATTCAAAAAAATGTCAATCCCATACTTTTTATTCAGAGATTTTACCGTACCAATTACAAATTTACCATCGTTGCTTCTATTTCGTTTACCAGGATTAAAAACATCCATATCCACACCAAATGGTGTAATATAAAACTTTTTATCAGTATATTTGGAAGCTTCCTCAGCCATTGCTTTGCTTGTAGAAAAAAGATAATCAGATTTCTTCAAAGAATACTTCAACATCAATTCACAAAGAAAATTTATCTTTGGAAAATCATATACGTCAGATCCCCACAAAGAAACTATATAGGGACTTTTAACTCTTGATGTAGCCATAGCTGTTCCGTAGCTTGTGGCATAGTGCGCATTAATAATATCAGGCTTTATTGAATTAATGATTCTGCGAATTTCTTTCCCATGGAAAAGGTAGTTCAACTTCTTTAAGTTACCCTCGTTTACTATATCACCCACATCTATATAATGTACTTTAACATTTGGTATCTTTGCATTAATAAATGAGATCACATGAACTTCATGACCCTGATTAGAAAACCAACTTGACCATTTTTGAGTATGATAATTATTAGCGGGTGCTACAAAACAGATTTTCATATTTGCCTCCTAACCAACCATAACAGAAAAGAAAAATCCACAAAATAATTTATATGCATACTATCATTAAAAACTAAATGACACGTTCTTGAAGCAAGAATTTAAAATACTGATTAGTTAAAAATTTCTTTCATACTTCAATTTTTTAATCACGCCATACCACATATTCCAACATGCGTACCAAAACGCAATGACGGCCGGTTTACCATCACAACCATGGAACAAATCATAGTGACTTTTCAACTTTTTCATTAACTTATCATGGCTGATGCTCTTTTTTCGAATTCGATATTCAGCCAAATTTTCTTTCAACAAATAACAATTTGCCTTCTTGCACAATTGTAACAAAATTGCATAATCATTGTTTTTCTTAATATCTTTAATTTGGATTTGCCCCATAGTTTTGACATTATACATAAACGTAAGGCATCCTGGATAACAATAATTATACATCTTTTGTTTAGTTACTATTTTAGGCCCAGTAACATAAACATTTAACGGCTTACCATCTTCATCAATTTTTTCGTATTCATGATATGAAAAAACATATTCATGACTAATCATAAAATTGATTTGCTTTTCTAATTTTTCCGGCATCCATAAATCATCAGAATCAAGAAAAGCAATCCATTCACCCCTTGCTTCCCTCAAAGCTTTGTTTCTCGTTACTGCAGCACCTGAGTTATGTTCATTTTTAAAATACTTAATACGTGAATCTGCCAAAAACGGCTTGACTACATTATCAGTATTATCATTTGAACAATCATCAACTATAATCAATTCCCAGTTGCTATAAGTCTGATTGATTACCGACTGTATCGATTCACCAATGTAATCCTCAGTATTGTAAGAGGGCATTATTATTGAGACTAAATCATCCATTTTCTTATACCTCGATCCTATTTTGAAGATAAAATCTCTTCAGCATATTTCTGTTTTTCAAAATATTCATTTTTACTTATCTTCTTAGTTCTCAACAAATAATCACCAAAATCTTCTGCAGTTGCCATATTATCTTGCGAAATGCCTTCGTGTTTGAAAAATGATTTACCAATAGTTTTAAAGACTATTATAATATCACCAACTAGAGAGACATCACTTACATATTTTGAATCCCATTCCAACTTACTTTCCCAAGTAATTGAATTACGACCATTAACCTGAGCCAATCCTGACAACCCTGGCCTAGCAGTATGTCTGATTCTTTGATCATCAGTCATAAAAACAAGATCCCTAACCAACTGTGGCCTTGGTCCAACCACGCTCATTGTACCGTTAAGTATGTTAAACACCTCTGGCAATTCATCAAGGCTTGTTTCTCTAAGCCATGCACCAAATTTTGTCATTCTTTCTTCATCGGAACGCAATTTACCACTATCATCGCGTTCATCTGTCATAGTCCGAAATTTATACATTCTAAATATACTTTCTCTACCATTAGCGTCAATCAAACCTGGTCGATCTTGTTTAAAGATGATTGGCGATCCCAATTTGATTTTTACTAAAATTGCAATAACTATATAAAGCGGACTAAAGACTACTATTGCCAATAACGCACACAGAATGTCTAATAAACGTTTGCTATACTTCTCATAAAAACACATTTTACGAACAGGAATTGGATTCATAATACTATTTTTATATCCCATATTATTTTCATATTTCCCTTTTCTAGTCAAAGCACGATTTTATCACTTCGATAATTCTATCCTGCTGCTCTACAGTCATTTTATTATCGCTTGGCAAACACAATCCTCTTGAAAAAATATCCATGCCTACATCTGATGCACCGCCTGAAATATAAGCATTGGTCCTTGCACGGCCATTGCCATCTCTGACAACAAACGGATTCATACGATATATCGGCTGCATATGCATCGGTTTCCAAATCGGTCGTCCTTCAGCATTTATTGAAGCAATTGCATCAAGAATTTCCGTAGGACAACTCTTTCCATGTTCAGGAACATACAACGCATCCTGTTCTCCTCGAACCTGCTTGCACATGGCATCCTTATCCAAAATCATGCATGAAAGCCAGTAGTTAGGTTCAGAATTTTCGAAATCGATTGGATTCATGGAAACCGGGAGCCCTTTGAAACCATCCCTGTATCTTTCATAAATGGCTTTCTTCTGAGCGATATGATCTTCGAGATGTGGCAATTGTCCTCTGACCACACCTGCAATGACATTACTCATCCGATAATTATAACCGACTTCTTCGTGCTGATACCAAGGTGCATTTTCACGTGCTTGAGTAGACCACTTGCGAGCCTTATCTGCTGCTGCTTCATCGTCTGTCAGCAACATACCGCCCGAAGTACCTGTAATAATCTTGTTGCCGTTAAAGGAAATGGCATTGTAATCACCAAAAGTACCGGTCTGAACGCCCTTGTAAGTTGCCCCCAATGATTCCGCTGCATCTTCAATAATAACAGCACCGTGCTTTTCGCAGATGGCCTTGATTTCATCAATTTTGCCCGGTGTTCCATACAAATGTGCGACAACTACAACCTTTACGTCGGGATACAACTCGAAGGCCTTCTCTAACGCAACAGGATCCATATTCCAGGTATCATACTCCGTATCAATGAAAACAGGAATACCGCCCTCGTAAGTTATTGGATTAACCGTCGCCGAAAATGTCATATCAGAACAGAAGACTTTCTGACCAGGCTTGACACCGGCAAGCTTAACCGCAAGATGCAGTGCTGACGTACCTGCAGACAGGGCAACTGAATGCCCGCATCCGACTTTTTCACATACCATTGCTTCGACTTCATCGATGTTCTTTCCAACAGTGGACATCCAGTTGGTCTCGTATGCCTCCATGACGTACTTCATGCTGTCATCATACATAGTCGGACTGCTAAGCCATACCTTGGATTCAAACTTCTCAAAAGATTGTTTCTTTTCAAACATTTCTAACATAACCTTTCAAATTATTCTTGATAAATCTTCTCCCTGCCCGTAGGGTGTGCTCCCACAGGATGGAATGTCGAAACCACTTTTTCCACTCTTTCCACAATATCATCGCTGTTCTGATAACTTGCCTGAGAAAGGTCTTCGAGATTTCTGAAGAAGTTATCCATGTCAAATGGTATTGGTCGACCAATGAAAATCAGCTCATTGGCAGTCTTCTTTAATCCTTCTTCCTTCATCAGCTTTTCCTCGTACAGTTTCTCACCGCTGCGAAGTCCCGTGTAGACAATTGGAATATCAACATCCGGCTCATATCCTGACAGCTTGATCAAATTTCTGGCCAGAGTGTCAATCTTGACTGGCGATCCCATGTCAAGAACGAAGATTTCCCCGCCCTTCGCATATGTACCTGCCTGAAGAACCAAACTGACAGCCTCGGAGATTGTCATGAAGTAACGGATAATATCCGGATGGGTAACCGTTACAGGTCCTCCTTCAGCAATCTGCTTCTTGAAAAGGGGAATTACACTGCCGTTGCTGCCCAGGACGTTACCGAAGCGAACAGCCACAAACTTTGTCCTCGAAGTTTCCGGCCTCTCATCCTTAAGCCCGTCCTTCCTGTGATCATGCAACAACGGCAGAGAAGCAAAGTTGTTATTCTCGCTGATTCTCTCCATGCTCTGAATAACCATTTCGCACAGTCTCTTGCTTGCACCCATGATGTTTGTCGGGTTGACGGCCTTGTCCGTACTGATGAGAACAAACTTTTCAACATCATACTTAAGCGCCATGTAGGCAACCTTGTATGTGCCAACGACATTGTTCTTGATTGCCTCGTTGGGGCTTGTCTCCATCAGAGGAACATGCTTGTGCGCTGCAGCATGATAAACGATGTCGGGACGATACTTGTCAAAAATCATGTCCAGGCGACGGCTGTCACGAACGGACCCTATCAGCGTCACAAGATTGAGCTTATCGCCATACTTACGGACAAGTTCCTGCTGAATGGCATAGGCATTGTTCTCGTAAATGTCAAAGATAATGAGCTGCTTCGGATTATGTGCTGCAATCTGCCGGCATAATTCGCTGCCAATTGATCCGCCACCACCTGTAACAAGGATGGTCTTGCCGGTAAGCTGCCTGAAGACCTCTGCCATGTCAACTTTAATGGGATCTCTTCCAAGAAGATCTTCAACATTGACAGCCTTCATCTTGCTCAACGACACCTCACCGTTGGCAAGCTGATAAATTCCCGGCAGACTCTTGAGTTCACACTTTGTTTCCTTGCAGATATTGAGAATATCCCGCTTGTCTTCGGTTGAAGCCGACGGAATTGCAAACATGATCTGGTCAATGCTGTACTTCTTGACGGCACTTAAAATTGCGTCGCGACCACCGACAATGGGAACACCTTCCATTGTCCGGTCCCATTTGTTGGGATTGTCATCAATGACACAGCACGCCTTGCCTGACATCCCCTGGGAATTGCGCATCTCCCTTAAAATCGTCTTGCCGGCAGATCCTGCACCGATTACCATGACGTTGTGAATTGCAGCATGATTGTTGTAGCGGCGATTACGCTCAAGATTGATGTATCTGTAACTGAATCTGATTCCGACAATCATGGCAAACTGAATGAGGGCCCCGAAAATGTAATAGGATACAGGCATCCTGACAATCAGACATGTCATGAAAAGCATCTGAAAAACGGTTGTTATCACAGATGAAGAAATAATTCTGTTAAGTTCATCAAAGCTTGCAAACTGCCACAAGCTGTTATAAAGTCTCAGAAAATGAAACACAGTTAGTGCAAATACCGTATAGAATGGTGCAAACATGATGAAGGCATGCAGATACTCAGGGGGGATGCTTGAAATGCGCATGTCAAACCTGAGAAACAGTGCGGCAAAATAAGAAAAATTCACCGCAATAATGTCATAAACAACCAAGTACAAGGAAATCATTTTCCAATGTTCAAATTTCTTCTCTGAATCGTTTTTCATCTTCGTAATCTACCCTCTCCGCCATCGCATAATACTGTAATGACGCTGTTTTTCAACAACGTCACTGCAAATAATCATCAGTTAAAAAAACAAAAACCTCTTTTTCTTCCTGACAGGTGAATAGTTGCGCGCAGCAACATAGTCACCGTTAATCAGCTTTTCTGCATTGCTCTCAAACTCAATTGCCTTTTCTTCCCCAAAATCTTCAGCAATCTGGTACAATGCTTCGCTCAAAACAAACTTTCTGCCCGGCAAGCTGTGAGCATCGGAAGCAACGACTTGAACAAGATTGTGTTCAACCATGTCATGCGAAATCTGCGCAACATGCTCGCCAAAGCCTCCAACGTAGCTTGTTGCGGTGACCTGTGCCAAGGCACCGTTTGAGATGAAGTCATATAAAATGTCCAAATTATCCTGAATCTTCTTGTTTCTTTCAGGATGAACGATTACAGGAATCGTTCCCTTACGCTTCAAATCAAAAATCAGCTGTTCCGCATAGCCTGGAACGTCACCGTGCGGAAATTCCAACAACATGTATCGTTTCTGCTCATCAATGCCTAAAAGATCATCGTAACGTTCAACCAGATCACCGTTGATGTGAACTTCTTGACCGGGAAAGACCGTCAACGGGATATCCCTGTTGTCAAGTTCGGTCTGAAAATTATCACAGACTTTGATGACGTCATCTTTGTGATTGACATAGTCATTGTCAAGATGATGCGGCGTCGCCAAAATATGCGTCACACCGTCCGCAACCGCTGCTTCAGCAAGTTTCAAAGACGTTTCTAAATTTTTGGAACCATCATCAATCCCGGGAAGGATGTGACAATGCAGGTCAACAATCTTGTCAAATCGCATTATTTCTTGTCTTCTTTCCCATAATATCCATAGTAACCGTAATATCCATAATAGCCACTGCCGGATGATCCTTTGACGTCATTGAAAATCGTCCCGATAATTTTGGCATTGACGTGATTCAACAATCCGACTGCCTGACGCAAAGCCTCTTTTTCAGTTTTGCCTTCTCGAACGACAAGCACTGTCCCGTCAACACGCGTCGAAATCAGCTGAGCATCGGTTACGCTCAATAACGGTGGGGCATCATAGATCACAAGATCAAAGTTATCTTCCAAAGCCTTAATCAAGCCGGCCATTTTTCGCGATCCAATCAATTCTGACGGGTTGGGAGGCACCGGACCGCTTGGCATAACGCTCAGGTTATCAACCGTTGTCTTATAAATCACGGCATTTGCCGGCATGTCTTTTTCCGTCAAAAAGTTCGTCAAGCCCTTCGGATCAGCGATGCTGAATGTCGCGTTGAGCGTTGGACGTCTCAAGTCGGAATCGACCAGCAACGTTTTCTTGCCTTGACGAGCAAACGAAACGGCCAAGTTGGCCGCAACGGTCGACTTGCCCTCCGAGGCCATCGATGACGTCAGCATGATTGATTTGAACTGTTCGTCAGCACTTGAAAACTCAATGTTCGTGCGAATCGTATTGAACTGTTCCGTGTTGGCCGAACCTGCCTTGGATACGGTGATCATGCGAACGCCGTAATCCATTGTTGTAGTTTCAAGATGTTTTTTCTTTTTCTTAAACAATGACATTTCATACCTCCGCTAATCTAAACGCGACGACGAACACGATGTTCATCGCCATTTTCCGGAACGCTTTCGTTCTTTTCAATGATTTTGACCAAGCCATAATCCTGGTTGTCGCTGCTGATGTGATAAATGGCACCAAGATTCGTCAAACCGAGTTCCTTGGTCAAGAAGTCCGTATCCTTGACGGTCGTGTCACGAAGTTCTTTGATAACGGCAATCGCAACGCCAATTATTATCCCAATAATTAAACCTAAAACAGAATTAACCATTTTTCTTGGCGAAACGGGGTTCGTATTGACCGTTGCCTTCGTAACGACGGTCACGTTATCGATTTTCATCATTGTCTTGATCTTTTTAGCGAAAACTTTGCCAATCGTATTGGCAAGATCTGCGGCCGTATAGGCATTCGTGTCGGTTACAGTCACGCTAAGCACCTGTGAGTTGGTTTGATTCGTAATCGACATCGATTTCTGCAAAGTGCCGACAGATCCTTGATAGTTGTCGCGTTCTCTGACTTCTTTGACGACAGGAGCCAAGATGACTGATTTTTTCAAGACATCCATATAAGTATTGATTGCCTGCAAATCGGCCTGTTGTGCCGTGTACTGCATTTGGGTGTTGTCTGCTTTTTGATTGACCAAAATATCGATCGTCGAACTGTACTTCGGAGTCATCAAAACAAAGGTCGCAAATAGGGACACCAGCAATCCTGCGATGCCCCAGATGATAATGCCGACAATGCTTTTCTTGACTGCTCCGAACAGTTGAGATAAATCAATAATTACCTCTTTGTTGTTATCGTCATTCATTTTTATTCTCCTTGTATTGTAGAGTGTCTTTTCATAATTCTAACATAATTTCTTTAACAGATAACATCAATATACCATTAATGGGATTTTTGAACATATCTACTTAATTAAAAATATTTTAAAGTTTACCTAAATTCAAAAGTACCTCTCCCAGCTGCAATGTGAATAACCTCACCATCAATCATTTTTCCAACATCGCTTACGATTAATTTTGCCAAACTTGCAACTTCATCCGGCATTATCAATCTCCCCATATAATTTTCATTTGAATTAATGCTGTCCCCATCTTCAATTCCCAATAACGATGTAGCTGTAGATCCAGGCGCAATAGCATTAACGTTGATTCCGTATGGAGAAAATATTTTTCCAACACCCATAGTTAACCCTTTTAATCCCCATTTAGAAAGACCATATGGTGACCAAGCAGGTTCCGATCCTCTAGATGATGAAATATTTAAGATGCTCCCCTTTATATTATTATCTATCATATATTTGCCAATAGCTTGACAAACAAAAAATGCACCTTTAAGATCGATATTCATGACACGATCAAACTCTTCCGGCTTCATATCAAAAAAATCAACATTTTCAGTATGTACCCCTGCGGAATTGACCAAAATATCAATCTTTCCCCAAAATGATGTTGCCTCATCTATTCTTTCTTCAAACGTTTCTGGATTTGCTACATTAAAAATCATAGTCCTTACATTATCCTTATTCTCAAAGGAAGAAAGACATTTTTCAAGTTTTTGCTGTCTAGTTCCACATATTATTACCTTACAACCAGACTCACTAAAACTTTTAGCAATAGCCTTACCTATTCCGCCGGATCCACCAATGATGAGTGCCACCTTATCTTCAAGCATCCCTGTAGCATCAGTAGTGTGTTGAATAGGAATAAACTCTTTTTTTCTTAAGGTTTTAACTATCTTTCTAACAATTCCCACACTAATCATCTCCGCTATTCCATAGTATCATTTTTTAAGGCTATACGTTGTTTTTTCAAATCATGCTTGACCCACCATAAAGGAAAAATTCCTTCTAATAACATTTTAAATTTTGTCTTCATCCTAAACTCAGAATGCATCAACACTTTAATAAGTCTTCCATGTATGTTACGAATGCATTCATCATAAAGTTCTTTGTTAGAACTGATGGTATCAGTTGCAACAATCAAAAATAAAATGTACTTATAATTCTTCCAAATATGCCAATCAGCCGCATACTCTGTTCGTTTAGTCCTTACAACAAGATTTTCCTTAATGTACTTTATATTTTCTAAAGCATTGGTTCCCATTACGACATTATAATGGGTTAATCCACTGTTTTCATTATTCAAACGATAATTATAAATTTTTCTATGGCCCAATCCAACTGAATTTGAACATTGTGCCGCCATTGCTGCAAAATACAATCCCTCACCTGACCAGGGTCTATCAAAATTAATATTATTATTTCTCAGAAGAGAAGTTTTATATATTTTGTTCCACGGGCCAATATAAAATCTAGGATAGACTATTTCGCAAAAAGCATCCTCTGGGGTAAGAGTCTCGATACTGTCATTTTCAATTTGAACACGGTC
>ENA-ORSJ01002765-ORSJ01002765.1-human-gut-metagenome-genome-assembly--contig:-NODE-2765-length-10953-cov-3.479538_pt1 | contig 10953 bp, 8 predicted proteins | sample MGYA00242191_ERZ509158 | MGnify/ENA primary metagenome ERZ509158 (study PRJEB26280, sample SAMEA2338623) | human gut metagenome | biome: human gut; feature: human-associated habitat; material: faeces... | reverse complement strand
CTTACAGAATGTGTTCTTTAAATATGTGTTCAGGGATGCCGCGTCGGAGGATGAATCCTATAAGGCAAAGAAAGCCCGGCTGAAGGCAGAAAAACAGGTGATTAAGCAGATCAAAAAACAGGAGAAAATGAAGAAAGGAGCGGCGAAATAATGAGTAGTACAGCAGCAGCAGTAAAACGTAAAAACATGAAACATTATTCCGTAGGAAGCATTATCTGGATTATTGTGGAATATGCATCGCTGATCTTTTTCGGATTCTGTGCAATCATTCCGATTGTTTCCTGTATCACAACGGCATTTAAGACAGATGCCGAGTACCAGAATACCAATGTTATGGCATTTCCGGGAAGCTGGCTGAATTTTGACAACTTTGTAAATGCATTTAAGACGGCAAATATGGGACGTGCATTTTTAAACTCCGTAATCGTCATGGTGGTTGTGCTTACCGTATCCGTTATTGTAGGTTCCCAGCTTGCTTATGTATTGAACCGTTTCAAGTTCCCGGGCAATGGGTTTATCCGTAACCTTTATACAATTGCCGCACTGCTTCCGGCAGTAGCAATGCAGGTTACCGTATACCAGATCATGTCAGATTTACATCTTGTAAACAGTCTGGGCGGTTACATCATTATGAGCTGTGGTACCGATGTTATTTCCATGTATATTTTCATTCAGTTTATGGAAAATATTCCGCTTTCACTGGATGAGTCGGCAATTATTGATGGCGCAAATTACTGGCAGATTTACTGGAAGATTATGCTTCCACTGTTAAAACCGGCAATCGTTACATCCTGTATTTTAAAGGGTGTTGGTGTGTACAACGAATACTACGCAGCAAACCTTTACCTGATGAGAAAAGAGATCCGTACCATGGCACTTTCCCTCTACACATTCGTAGGACCAATGGGAAGCAAGTACAATCTGATCTGTGCAGGTGTTATTATCTCCCTGCTTCCAGCGCTGATCGTATTTGTCTGCTGCCAGAAACAGATTTACAGTGGAATTACAGCAGGTGCGGTAAAGGGTTAATGATTTTGAAAAATAAGAGGTATCGGGATGAATAAGAGCATGATGAAAGAAGAAGTCGCAAAGCATCTGACAGAAGGGATTATTCCCTTCTGGAAGGCATTAAGAGATGAAACTTACGGCGGTTATTATGGATATATGGACTACGATTTAAACGTAGATAAGAAAGCAGAAAAGGGCTGTATCTTAAATAGCAGAATTACCTGGTTTTTTGCAAATGCCTATATGCTGCTGAAAGATGAGTCGTTACTGGACGAGGCAAGACACGGTTATGAGTTCCTACGTGATCATTGCATCGATAAAGAAAACGGTGGAATCTTCTGGTCCATGACCTATGACGGAAAGCCACTTGACACAACAAAACATACGTATAATCAGGCGTTCTGCATCTATGCTCTTTCTTCCTATTACGATGCATCCGGGGACGAAGAAGCATTAAAGCTTGCCAAAGAGTTACAGGTGCTGATTGAAAGCAAATGCACGGATGAAATCGGATATCTGGAGGCTTTCACAAAGGATTTTCAGCCAGAGTCCAATGAAAAACTGTCTGAAAACGGTGTACTTGCAGAAAAAACAATGAATACACTGCTTCATGTGTTTGAAGCATATACAGAATTTTATCGTGTTTCCCATGATGAAGAAGTGGGAGAACGCTTAAAATGGATCATGGATGTATTTGCAGATAAGGTATATAATCCGCAGCTTAAGAGACAGGAAGTATTCTTTGATAAGAATTACAACACGATCATTGATCTGTATTCCTATGGTCATGACATTGAGACAGCATGGCTGATGGATCGTGGAGTAGAGGTACTTGGGGATGCACATTACAAAGAAAAGATGTCCCCGATTACCGAAACACTTGCGGAAAATGTATATAAGGTTGCTTTTGACGGTCATTCTCTGGCAAATGAATGCTGTAAAGGAGAAGTGAATGACCACCGAATCTGGTGGGTACAGGCAGAGACGGTCATTGGATTTTTGAATGAATACCAGAAGCATCCGCAGAAAGAGAATTTCCTGGAAGCATCTGAGGCAGAATGGGAATTCATCAAAGAACATGTAATTGACAAGAGAACCGGTTCTGAATGGTTCTGGGAAGTAAATCCGGATGGAAGTCCGATTGCCGACCGTCCAATCGTAGAACCTTGGAAATGTCCGTATCATAACGGAAGAATGTGTATGGAAGTAATAAGGAGACTTTAAATAATGCATGAAAGATATTATGTAGAATTGGCAAAGCAGGAAAAGCTGCTTTCACGTAAAAATGAAAAAAGCGACTTTTATAATGGTGTATTTGACCGTTATGTGAATCCCGTTCTTACAAGAGATATGATTCCGTTCACCTGGAGATATGACTTAAACGAGGAGACAAATCCATTCTTTATGGAACGTCTCGGAATCAATGCAGTCATGAATTCCGGAGCAATTTATTTAAACGGAAAGTATTATCTGGTTGCCCGTATCGAGGGAAATGACAGAAAGTCTTTCTTCGGTGTGGCAGAGAGTGATAACGGAATTGATAATTTCCGTTTCTGGGATTACCCGATCCTTCTGGATGATGTATGTCCGGAAGAAACAAATGTTTATGATATGCGTCTGACACAGCATGAGGATGGATACATTTACGGCGTATTCTGTTCCGAGAGCAAAGACACCAGCGTAAACGATCTGTCTGCGGCAGTTGCAGCAGCAGGGATTGTCCGCACAAAAGATTTAAAGCACTGGGAGCGTCTGGAAAACTTAAAGACCCTTCGTTCCCCGCAGCAGAGAAATGTCGTGCTGCATCCGGAATTTGTGGATGGAAAGTATGCATTCTATACCCGTCCGATGGATGACTTCATTGATACCGGAAGCGGAAGCGGTATTGGATTCGGTCTTTGCGAGGACATCACACATGCAGTCATTGACGAAGAGAAGATGACCAGCATCCGTAAGTACCATACCATTACCGAGGCAAAGAACGGTGCAGGTGCTACTCCGATCAAGACTGACCGCGGCTGGATTCACATTGCACACGGTGTAAGAAATACTGCAGCAGGTCTGCGCTATGTGATCTATGCATTTGCCACGGATTTAAACGATCCGTCTAAGGTAATTGCAGAGCCATCCGGACTGTTAATCGGACCAAGAGGTGAGGAGCGTGTCGGAGATGTATCCAATGTTGTATTTACCAACGGTGCAATCGTAAACGATAAGAACGAAGTATTTATTTACTATGCTTCTTCTGATACAAGAATGCATGTGGCGACTACAACGATTGACCGTCTGATTGATTATGTATTTAATACACCACAGGATCCGGGAAGAAGTGTACTGTGTGTACAGCAGAGATGCGACCTGATTAAGAAGAACTTAGAGTATTTAAAAAATCATAAATAAGAGGAGAGTTGATTATGAGTGAAGTAAAGATGCTGACAGCTCCGGTACCAAATGTACCATGGCAGGAGAGACCACAAGGACCTCAGAACGGAGCCCCGATCTGGAGATACAGTGAAAACCCGATTATCGGAAGAAATCCGTTAAAGGGTGTTGCAAGAATTTTTAACAGTGCGGTTATGCCATATGGTGATGCGTTCATCGGTGTGTTCCGTGGAGAGCAGACCAATGGTATTCCATATATTTATCTTGGACACAGCAAAGATGCCATCCACTGGGATTTTGAAGAAAACAAGATTCCGTTTGTGGATGAAAACGGCGAGCCGTTTATGCCAATCTATGCATACGATCCAAGACTTGTAAAAGTAGAAGACACCTATTATATCATCTGGTGTCAGGATTTCTACGGAGCAGCAATCGGCATGGCAAAAACAACAGATTTCAAGACGTTTACACGGATTGAGAATCCGTTCCTCCCATTCAACCGCAATGCCGTGCTGTTCCCTAGAAAGATCAATGGAAACTTCATGATGCTTTCCCGTCCTTCAGACAGTGGTCATACACCGTTTGGTGACATTTTCTTAAGTGAAAGCCCGGATCTGGTATACTGGGGCAAACACAGACATGTCATGGGCAAAGGAAGCGAATGGTGGGAGTCCTTAAAGATCGGCGGTGGTGCTGCTCCAATCGAGACTTCCGAAGGATGGCTCTTATTCTATCATGGGGTATCCGGTACATGTAACGGATATGTTTACTCCATCGGTGGGGCAATCCTTGACATTGATAATCCTTCCATCGTGAAGTATCGCTGTGAGAATTTCCTTCTGACTCCGGAAGAGTGGTATGAGGAGAGAGGTTTCGTTCCGAACGTATGCTTCCCATGTGCAACCATTCACGACAGTGCATCCGGAAAGATCGCGATCTATTATGGTGCAGCAGACAGTTACGTTGGCCTGGCATTTACAAAACTGGATGAGATTGTAGATTATATAAAGACAAACAGTGTTGTAACATCTGCAGATACAGAAATCGGAAGGAGATAGTTATGCATATTTCACCGGACGACAAGAGATTACAATATTGTGGAAGAATTGATTTTGATAATCCAAAAGCACCTGTACTTGTCTATGCGGCAAGTTTTGTACAGATTCGTTTTACCGGGACGCAGATCTCTGTGACACTGGAAAACAAACGTGCATACTGGTCGAGCCGGATGGGATATATATTGGACGGGAAGCAGGGGCAGTTCTTACTCACCTCGGATCCGGGGGCAGAAACGTATGTGATTGCCAGGGATCTTGAACATACAGAGCATACCCTCACTTTGTTTAAAAGAATGGACTCCTGCCATATCGTCACTTTACTGGGATTTGAATTGGGAAGCGATGCTAAGGTACTTACTCCGGCACCGCTTCCGTCCCGTAAAATCGAAGTTTTCGGAGACAGTGTTTCCTGCGGCGAAGTATCTGAGGCCGTAGATTATGCAGGAAAACCGGACCCGGAACACGATGGGGAATATTCAAACAGTTGGTATTCTTATGCGTGGATGACCGCGCGGAATCTGCATGCACAGTTGCATGACACATCACAGGGTGGTATCGCCCTTCTTGACAAAACCGGCTGGTTTATGGAGCCGGATTATCTGGGAATAGAATCCTGTTATGATAAAATAGAATACCAGCCGGAACTCAGTGAAGTAAAACCATGGGATTTTTCACGTTATACACCAGATGTTGTGATTTTTGCATTCGGGCAGAATGATAACCACCCGGATGATTATATGGCAGAAGATTATAACAGTGCACGTTCCGAAAACTGGCGGCAGCATTACCGCAGATTTTTAGAGCATCTTATGGAAGTATATCCGAAGGCAACCTTTATATTGACAACCACAATATTGGAACATAACGAAAACTGGGACATTTCCATTGAGGAAGTGTGCAAAACAGTAAACAGTCCGCGGGTACACCATTTCCTGTATTCACAGAACGGAAAAGGAACACCGGGACATATCCGTATTCCGGAGGCAGAACAGATGAGTAAGGAACTTACCGCATTCATCGAAAGCCTCGGAGAGGAGATTTGGGATATGTAATCAATTTTTAAAAAAATTGATTACATTATATAAGGAGTATAACAATGCAGATTGAATATGAAAGAGGTATTTCCAATCCGGGCAATCTGTACCGGATGAAAAAATTAATGGCAAGGGCAGAGGCCGGGGAAACATTAAACATTGGTTTCCTTGGTGGTTCGATCACGCAGGGATGTCTTGCATCCGCACCGGAGCTGTGTTATGCTTACCGCGTATTTCAGTGGTGGGAGAAAACATTTCCGCAGGCAAAATTTCATTATATCAATGCAGGAATCGGTGGAACGACATCGCATTTTGGAACCGCCCGTGCAGAGTCCGATCTGCTTTCGCATGAGCCGGATTTTGTCATTATAGAATTTTCTGTCAATGATGATTCTACAGAATTTTTCCGTGAGACATATGAAGGACTGGTACGCCGTGTATGGCAGGATGAAAACGAACCTGCTGTGATGCTGGTGCACAATGTTTATTATAATAACGGTGGAAATGCGCAGATTATGCATGCACAGATAGCCAGACACTACAATCTTCCGGCGGTCAGCATGCAGAGCAGTATTTATCCGGAAGTCGTTGCGGGGCGGATTCCAAACCGCAGGATAACAGAGGATGATCTGCATCCAAATGACAAAGGACATGAACTGGTGGCATCTGTGATCACTTATGCCTTAGAGAAAATCCATATAACACAGACAAAGGATGCAAAACCAGAATTCCCAGAACCACTGACAGACAATTGCTATGAAAAAGCAGTGCGTCTGGATAATCGTAATTATGAACCTGAAAACCAGGGATTTGTCAAAGATACCAGAGTACAGGAAGAAGTCAAAGATTGCTTCAAAAATGGATGGTCCGCAAAAGAAAAAGGAGCATCGTTAACGTTTGCTGTAAATGGAAGTGAGATTGCAGCACAGTATAAGCGTTGTGTAACGAAACCGGCACCGGTGGCACTGGCCATTGTGGATGGGGATGAAGCACATGCGGTGACACTGGATGCAAACTTTGATGAGGATTGGGGGGATTCCCTGACGCTGACTCCGGTTCTGGTGCATGGAAAAGAAGGGGCACATACGGTGGAAATACGGCTGATTTCCGGAGATTCTACCATGCCGAGTGCATTTGAACTGATCTCTGTAATTGTTTCTGAAAAATAGAGAGAGGAAGAAAAATATGTTTCCAAAAGATTTTGTCTGGGGAGTGGCAAGCAGTGCTTATCAGATGGAAGGAACCGATCCTGACGATGGCCGTGGAAAGAATGTGTGGGATGAGTTTGTGCGTTCCGGCAGGGTGTATGAACAACAGACTGCAGATGTTTCCTGCGATCATATGCACCGTTATAAAGAAGATTTTGCTTTGATGCGGTTACTTGGAATCAAAAATTATCGTTTTTCACTCAGCTGGTCAAGAATCCTTCCGGCGGGAACCGGGAAGGTGAATGAGAAAGCTGTACAGATGTATCGCGATATGATTCTTTGCATGAAAGAAAACGGAATTCGTCCGTTTATCACCATGTTTCATTGGGAGTTTCCATATGAGCTGTTTAAAAAAGGCGGATGGCTCAATGAAGATGTGGTGGAGTGGTTTGGAGAATATGCAAAAGTCGTTGCAGAAAATTTCTCTGATCTGTGTACCGATTTTATCACAATCAATGAGCCGCAGTGTGCGATTGGACTGGGACACTTAAGCGGGGTACATGCACCGGGAATGCAGTATTCTGTTCCAGAGACCTTTCAGATGGCACACAATCTGATGAAAGCACATGGTCAGGCAGTGATCAATCTGCGTAAATATGCAAAGCAGAAGATACGTGTCGGCTATGCACCGACCTGTGGTGTGGCATATCCGGCATCGGAGGGTACAAAGGATATAGAGGCTGCAAAAAAGGTATATTTTGGTTTTGACAACCCAATGGATAACTGGACCTGGAATGTGGCATGGTTTTCCGATCCGGTCTTTTTAGGAGAGTATCCAAAAGAAGGACTGGAAAAATTTGCACCATATCTTCCGGAGATTACGAAAGAAGATATGGAACTCATTCATCAGCCGCTCGATTTTATGGGACAAAATATATATAACGGTTATATGATCCGTTGTGGAAAAGATGGAAAACCGGGCGCTTAGTAAAAGAGAACAGGTAGAAAAGTATGAGTTCTGGGGACTGGTTCTGTTTGTAGGCATTCCTCTGCCGGGCACCGGCGCGTGGACACCGGAGGCATTGTATTACGGAATCCGTTTCTTGACAGAGCGTTACCATCTGCCGCTTTATATTACAGAAAACGGAATGTCCGATCTTGACAATATTTCCGCGGACGGACAGGTGCATGACAGCGAAAGAATCACATTTTTGGATGCATATCTGGGTGCTGTGCAGCGTGCGGTCAATGAGGGAGTGCCGGTGATCGGATATTTCCTCTGGACATTTCTGGATAACTTTGAGTGGGCAGAAGGTTACAAAGAGCGTTTTGGACTTGTTTATGTAGACTACACAACCCAGCGCAGAATTGCAAAAGATTCTGCCTACTGGTACAGAGAGGTAATGAAAATGAATGGAGAAAATTTAAGCTGTAACCAGCCATGTAAAGAAATTTTGTTTATGAATCCGGTATTTACCCACAACATCTGGGGCGGCACCAAGCTGCGTGAGGAGTTTGGCTATGCGATCGAGGGCGATGACATCGGAGAATGCTGGGGTATCGCAGCACATCCAAACGGAACCTGTACGATTGCAGACGGTGCGTATAAGGGAAAGAAATTATCCGATCTGTGGGAGGAACATAAAGAACTCTTTGGAAATACACAGGGGAAAGTATTCCCACTGCTGATCAAGATTATTGATGCAAAGGCAGATTTAAGTATTCAGGTACATCCGGATGATACCTATGCTGCAGAGCATGAAAACGGTTCTCTTGGCAAGATGGAGTGCTGGTATATCCTTGACTGTGAGCCGGATTCCAAGCTTGTTATCGGACACAATGCAAAGACACACGAAGAACTGGAAGACATGGTACACAACGGACGCTGGAGTGAGCTGATCCGTGAAGTCCCGGTAAAGAAAGGTGATTTCATCCAGATTGATCCGGGTACCGTGCATGCAATCAAGGGTGGAATTACAATTCTTGAGACACAGCAGAACAGTGATATTACCTATCGTGTCTATGATTATGACCGTCTTTCCAACGGCAAACCGCGTCAGCTTCATGTACAGCAGAGTCTCGATGTCATCAAAGTGCCGGCAGCACCGATGTCCGAGTGCATGATCGAGACTGGGGAAGCGGAGACCAACAAACTGCAGAAACTCATCGAGTGTAAGTATTATCAGGTATTCCACATGAAAGTGGATGGGAAGGCTGAGTTTGAGCAGTCTTATCCGTTCCTGATCGTCAGCGTAGTCGAGGGCAATGGTCTTTTGAATCATACCAGTGTCAAGAAGGGAGATCATTTTATTCTTCCTTGTGGATACGGTAATGTCGAGATAGAAGGAAATCTGGAGCTGGTAGCTTCTACGGTTTCTACGAAATAAGACTGGGTAACGGTTTGTAAAGGCATACATGATCCTTTGAGGAATGTATGCCTTTTTTATGTGTAAAACTTTGTTTGACAAAGTAAAATATTTATGTAAAATAATTATAACAGAATTTATCAATAAAGAAATCCATGAAAACATTGGAGGAATCGTATGGCAACAATTAAAGAAATTGCAGAAATCGTAGGGGTTTCGAGCTCAGCAGTTTCACGGGTACTCAATTATGATGAGGGAATCTCTGTTAGTGATGAGACAAGAGAGGCGATCTTTGCCACAGCAGAGAAAATCGGATATAAAAAGAGAGTAATCTATCCCAAGATCGAAAATGTGGCATTGCTGTATTTTGTTGACCACGAGGATGAACTCGAAGATGTCTTTTACCACGGGGTAAAGGATGAGATAATAAAGCAGGCGAAAAAGATGAATATTCAGCTCAGCATCTATGACCGAAAAGACGGCATGGATCATGTTCCGAAAGATTTAAGTGCCTTTATTGCGATTGGATGGCTCACCAGAAAAGAAATCAATGCTTTGTATAAACGGTGCAAAAGGGGCGTGTTTATCGGCACATCCCCGGATGAAAAACTTTTTGATGCCGTGAAGCCCAATATGGATTCGTTTGTGACACAGATGGTTGATTACTTTGTGGAAAAAGGACATAAACGGATTGGATTTATCGGGGGCAGTGATAGAAATATTGACACCGGAAAACCTTCCATGGATATCCGGGAGTGGTCATTTCGACAGAGCGCTGCATACTATGGGTATCTCAATGAGGAGTACATTTTCATTTCCGAGAGATTTACGGTGGATGATGGCTACCGCATGGGAAAAGAACTGCTTAAAAAAGAGATACTGCCAACAGCACTTTGTGTGGCAAGTGACACACTGGCGGTGGGTGTGCTACAGGCTTTAAATGAAGGCAATATACAGATTCCGGAGCAGGTGGCGGTTTTTAGCATCAATGATGTGAATATTGCAAAGTATTTATCACCACCCCTTACTACTATTCATATTGATATTCCATGTATCTGTGAAACCGCGCTTGATCTGTTGCGAAACAGGGTACTATATGGCGGACGCGTAACCAAGCTGGTGTTTGTAAATGGAATTCCAGTTTTCCGGAAGAGTTGTTGAAAAAAGATGTTCGATTGCGAACATCTTTTTTTGTGTCTTTTTTGTATATATTGCATAAAATACAAAAATAAAAATTGGCAATATAGTGAAAAGTGTATTTGTGAGTATTGACATTATTAGGCTTAGATGATACATTCTTAATAAGTAAATAATTTACTTGAATATTAGTAAAGATTTAATTTTAGAAAAGGGGGAACATTTATGAAAAGGAAGTTATTACATGCAGTCCTTGTAGCGAGCATGGCAGTAGCATTGTCAGGATGTGGAAACACATCTGGTATTAATGCTGATGCGGAGAAAACACAAAAAGCTACAGAAACAGAGAACATTGAAGAGGAGAGAGGCACAGAAGTTGCTGCCGCAGAACAGAAGGAAAATACAACAGGTACGCCAGATGAAAACGGAAATTATCTGATCAACGGAAGTTTTGAAGAACCAGATTTTTCCGGATGGACGGTGACAAACAACAATGATGTTACAGAGGAGTTAGATGTTTATGATCGTGAGACAGACTGTTTTGCAGGTGCACAGTCACTGCATTTTTATTCAGGAAACAATCCGGTGGATTTTTCCATGAAACAGACAGTGAGTGGACTTGAGGATGGCACCTACAAACTAACCGCTCATATTCAGGGTGATGCAGCCGGGGATGAAAATCCGACCGTATATTTTTATGCGCTCGTGGATGGCGAAGAGGTAAAAGCAGATGGCAAATTGCAGGGGTATGTTAACTGGTATACGGTGGAAATCCCGGGCATTACACCAACGGACGGAGCAATCACAGTAGGAGCACACG
>ENA-ORSJ01002760-ORSJ01002760.1-human-gut-metagenome-genome-assembly--contig:-NODE-2760-length-10970-cov-3.332936_pt1 | contig 10970 bp, 7 predicted proteins | sample MGYA00242191_ERZ509158 | MGnify/ENA primary metagenome ERZ509158 (study PRJEB26280, sample SAMEA2338623) | human gut metagenome | biome: human gut; feature: human-associated habitat; material: faeces... | reverse complement strand
TCTATCGCCAGAGGTTTGAAACGCAGCGCCCCGGATATTCAGATCATGGCTTATATGCGAACCCGCGAAAAATTGGAACAGGCACATGCAGACGGCATTGTTGACCTGATTCTGGACGGCGTGGACGAGCATTTAAGCGAGTGCGACATCATTTTCCTGTGCACACCGGTTGAATTTAATGAATCCTATCTGCGCCAGATCCGGCCGTTCTTAAAGGAAGACGCGATTGTGACTGACGTCGGAAGCACCAAGACCAGCATTCATGAGACCGTTGCCGCACTTGGCATGGAAAGCTGCTTCGTCGGCGGACACCCGATGGCTGGCTCGGAAAAGACCGGCTACGAGAGTTCAACCGACCATTTGCTGGAAAATGCGTACTATATCATTACCCCGACGCCGCACACGCCGGCTTCCCACACCGACCGTATGGTGGATGTGGCAAATGCGATCGGTGCGCTGCCTCTTGTGCTGGATTACCATCGTCATGATTTCATTGTCGCGGCGATCAGCCATCTGCCGCACCTCATCGCCTCCAGCCTAGTCAACCTGGTACACGACTGCGACAGCGAGGATCAGATGATGAAACGGCTGGCTGCCGGAGGTTTCAAGGATATCACCCGTATTGCCTCCTCTTCTCCGGTCATGTGGGAACAGATCTGCATGACGAACACAGGCAATATCACTGAGGTGCTGGATCGCTACATTGATTCCCTGACGACATTGCGGGAAGAACTGTCCGACCACCAGTCTAGAGCCATCTACCAGCTGTTTGAGTCCTCCCGAGACTACCGGAATTCGTTTGCAGAAACTCCAAAAGGATCGATACAGCCGGAATACGCCTTCTCTGCCGACGTGGTGGACGAGCCAGGTGCTATCTCCATCATTTCCTCGATCCTCTCCGGTAAAGGAATCAGTATCAAAAATATCGGCATCAGCCACAACCGTGAGCATGGCGAGGGCGCGCTGCGGATCAGCTTCTACGACAAGGCTTCGATGGAAGCGGCGTGGGCGCGTTTGAAGAAATACAATTACACGCTGTTCGCGTAGACTGCAATGTATGTTTCAAACTTAACTTTCAACATTAATGTTTAGGCAGGTACAACTATGAACTCAATGAAATTTACCCATACATCTTCTCTCCGGGGCGAACTGACCGTTCCGGGAGACAAGTCCATCTCCCACCGCAGCGTCATGTTCGGCGCTCTTGCGGACGGACTGACCGAAATCCACGGCTTCCTGCAGGGCGCAGACTGTCTCTCCACGATCTCCTGTTTTTCCAAAATGGGAATCTCGATCGAAAATCAGGGCGAGACCGTTCTCGTCCACGGACGTGGACTGCACGGGCTGACTGCCCCAGACTCCGTTTTAGACTGCGGCAACAGCGGCACCACAACACGCCTGATCTCCGGCATTCTCTCGGCCCAGAAATTTGACACAACACTGACCGGCGACGCTTCCATCCAGAAACGCCCGATGAAGCGCATCATCGATCCTCTCTCCCAGATGGGCGCAAAGATCGAGAGTGTCAATGGAAATGGCTGCGCGCCGCTCCATATCACCGGCTCACCGCTGCACGGCATCCATTATAATTCTCCGGTTGCCTCCGCCCAGGTCAAATCCTCGATTCTGCTGGCAGGTCTGTATGCCGACGGAGAAACCCGCGTGACCGAACCGTACATCTCCCGCGATCACAGTGAACGGATGCTGTCCGCATTCGGCGCAGACATCCACACAGAAGGAACCACCGCGATTTTACAGCCGGCAAAACAGCTCTATGGACAGAAAATTCAGGTTCCGGGCGATATCTCCTCCGCTGCCTTTTTTATCGCAGCCGGACTCATCGTACCGGATTCAGAAATCTTAATTAAAAATGTCGGTATCAACCCGACCCGCGACGGCATCCTGCGCGTATGCAAGGCGATGAACGCGGACGTCGAACTTCTCAATGTAAACACCGCCTCCGGCGAACCGACCACCGACCTGCTCGTCCGCTCCGGTAAGCTGACTGGAACCGCGATCGAGGGTGCGATCATCCCGACTCTCATCGACGAGCTTCCGGTGATCGCTGCGATGGCGTGCTATGCCGAGGGAACCACCGTCATACGCGATGCCGCGGAACTGAAGGTAAAAGAGTCAAACCGCATTGCTGTCATGGTAGAGAATTTAACCGCTATGGGCGCGGATGTGACCGAGACCGAGGATGGCATGATCATCCACGGAGGCAAGCCGCTACACGGTGCTGTGATCGACAGCAAGAAGGATCACCGCATCGCCATGACCTTCGCCGTTGCCGCACTCGGCGCTTCCGGCGAGACCGAAATTCTGGATGCAGACTGCGTGAACATCTCCTATCCGGGATTCTATGGGGATCTGGAACGGTTGTGTAAATAAAATGTGACTATGCATATTTGAGACAAAAAGGGCAGGAAAAGCTTCAAATCGCTTTCCTGCCCTTTTCTTTTGTCCTACTGCCCATATTTCGCAAAATACCGATCCAGCACCTGTCTTGCGATCGGCGCAGCGACCGCACCGCCGGAACCAGACTCTTCTGCCAGCACGCAGATCGCCACCTTCGGCTTGTCTGCCGGAGCGAAACCGACAAACCAGGAATGTGTCTCCTTACCTGCCTCAAACTCGGCGGAACCGGTTTTTCCGGCCACCGTATAGGATGCCCCCCGCATCGCGGAACCCGTACCAATCTCGACCACCTGGCTCATGAGATGCGTCAGAAACTGTGCGTCATTCGCAGACATCAGGGTTCCATAGGCGGACGGAAGGAACTTCTTGACCGTCTGACCACCCACATTTTCAACATGATCGATCATATATGGCTTCATCAGCGTGCCGCCGTTGGCGATCGCCGATACGATCATCAGGTTATGCAGCGGCGTAATCTGGGTTTTTCCCTGTCCGATCGCGGTCTGAAGCTTTTCCCAGTTATCTGAACTGCCGTCGAGCGAAAACGTGCTCTGATTGTACGGAAGTGTGTACGGAAGCTCCGAATTAAAGAGCATCTGATTTGCCAGCGCCCGGAATTTTTCTGAATTAATCTGCATTCCAATCTCCGCAAACGCACCGTTGCAGGAATTGGCAAATGCCTGAATCAGGTTCTGCGCCCCGTGTGCCGTCCCGTGGTAACATTTAATCGTATAATCGCCATTCTGGTAAGAGCCATTACAATTATACACATAGTCCTGCCAGGTATTCGGGTTCTCTTTCATATATTCCAGCACCGTCAGCATCTTGAACGTCGATCCCGGCGGATATAAGCCCTGCGTCGCGCGGTTGACTAACTGCGCCTTCGTATTGTCCGGCGATATCAACTCTGCCCAGCGCTCATCGACGAGATTCGCATTGAAATTTGGCTGGGAAACCATCGTTAAAATCTTTCCCGTATCCGGTTCCATGACGATCACCGCGCCCCGGTGTTTTCCGATCGCGTCGGATGCTGTCTGCTGCAGATCCACATCGAGCGTCGTAATCACATTGTCGCCCAGATTTTTCTTCCCCTGAAATTCATTGATCGTTTTCTCAATCAGATTCACATGGGAGGAAAGCAGGTAGAAATTCGCCAGCGACTCCAGACCTGTTTTTCCATTTTTGCCGGAATATCCGACCGAATGGACAAACAGATAATCATACGGATAATAGCGTTTCTCACTTCCGTCACTTGCAACGTTCGTCTGCGCCAGCACCGTTTTATCATTGCTCATAATCGAACCGCGGGTCACCCGGTCTGAGAGGAGATCGAGCCTCGCATTATAAGAGCTGCCGATCACATTTTCACTCTTAAACTGGATAAACCAGCCAAAATAAACGGCCATCGCGATAAAGAGCGCCGCAATCCCATAGGTCAGCCACAGAATATGACGGTTTGAACGCGCTCTCGCATTTTCAGTTCTTTCCCTTTCATCCTTCTGCCTCATCAAACTGCTGCTCCTCCTCTTCTTCCTCATTCCGTTTCAGGACATATAGTCCCTGTATCACGCCAAACAGGATAAATGTGCTGAGAATCGAACTGCCTCCATAACTGACAAGCGGCAGCGTCACGCCGGTGGACGGAATAAACTTGGTCACGCCGCCAATCGTCAGGAACACCTGCACCACATACTCAATTCCCAGACCAAACGCGATCAGCTTGTAAAATAATGCCTGCATCCGGGTCGCAATCAGCATGAACTGCATGAAGCAGCCCAGACAGATCAGGAGAATACAGAGCGCATAGATGCCGCCCAGCTCCTCCGAGATCGCCGCGAAAATGAAGTCCTTCTCGACAACCGGGATCTTCTTCGGCATCCCCTGGTAAAGTCCCATGCCAAACCAGCCGCCTGTGCCGATCGCAAAGAGCGCCTGCGTAACCTGATATCCTTTTCCTGCGATGTCACTCCACGGATCCTGCCATGCTTCCACGCGGACACGCACATGCGAAAACAGCTTATACGCCAGCATCGCAGCCGCACAGCCGCTTCCAAGACCGCCTGCCAGATACAGCCAGTTGGAGGTTGCAATAAACAGCATCAGGACATAGGCGAGGAAAAAAATCAGCGCACTTCCCAGATCCTTGGATAACACCAGAATCAACACGTGCGCCGCCGCCACGCCGGTCGTGATCGCCACATTTTTAAACTCCGTTGAGCGGTAAAACATCGTCGCCACGAAGAATACAAAGCTGATCTTAACAAACTCGGACGGCTGGAACGAAAATCCGCCGATACTGATCGAAAGCTGCGCGCCGAAGCTGGTATTGCCGATCACACAGACAACCAGCAGCAGCGCCAGACCTATCAGGCCGTACACCCATGGTATCTTAGCGAGCTGCCAGGTTCTATCTATCACATATGGTATAATCATTGTGATAACCGCCGCAACTGCCATGATGATAAACTGGCGGACCGCCTTGTCCATCGAGATGCGCGTCAGCATGATAAAACTGGTGCACAGAAGCATACACGTGTTGTTCAGCAACAGTCTCGACGCATTCCGGTAAAACAGCCGGTATAAGAGCTGGTACAGGACAAAAAAGACAAGCTGCGCGCCGAAAAACAGCACAACTGCCTCATCCTCGGTTTGTAGATAAATGATCGTACCCGACAGAAGAAATATCAAAAACAGCGGTATATTCTGCAGACGACAGAGCCGGAGTTTCGACTCGTCATCCGGCAGTGAAAAAAAGCGGAAATTGTAATATGTATAAATCAGTATCAGCAATATCATCAGATACCTGGACATCGTTGTCACAAGATTTATCATGGTGATCCTCCTTTTCATGTGTACCCGGAAGATTCCCGGTACACACGCTACTCTACGCCCCTCTTAAAATGACCTCTTGTAAATTCGCCCTCCAGCTCCACCGGTTCCTGATGGAGGAAGGTCTTCACGTAGGCATCCAGCACTTCCCCGGTCTGTGCCGCACTCTCCGACGTAAATGCCAGACGCAGCACCTCCGGCTGCAGGCGGTCTATCTGCTTTTTATCCTTCAAAAGCGACAGGGGGCTGGAATTGTAGATCGTATTGCAGCAGAAACGGCACTGGTTTCTTACCGGAAATACCTTCTTTTTGCGATCCCGCAGATACAGATATTCCGGACATTTACTGCATCCTTCCACTGTTTTCCGGATGCACTGGGCGGTTACCATGACCGGGATCGAACCATATACGAGAAGTTCCCGTTCCCGGCTGCCGCGCGCCTCCAGCTCCCGGCTGTTGAGCTCGACCGGAAGGGTAAAACGCATCGAAAGCTCCGGCGCCATCTCCCGCACAAAATTCTCCGCCCGGTGATTCATCGTATAAATACCATAATCCATCACAAGCGGAATGGAAATCTTCCACTCGCGCACCAGTTCCAGCTCTTCCCATGCCCGGATGACAAGACCGTCAAATCCCGCCGATTCCAGCCTGGAACGATGTGTTTCAAAATATTCCTTTGCCCGATCGCGGAAAATATGCGGCATTACCAAAAGACACTGCTTGTCTGCCTCATGGCAGCGCGATACCCATTCGTTCCACTGTTCGGCGCCAAATTCAGCGCTATCCAGATAGATGGCGCCGACTTCCGGTACGGATAACGCCACTTTTAACTGTGCCGGGTGTTCAACCGAAACGTGGATGTGGTACAGAGCTGTTTTATTCCCTTTTTTATTCTCAAACAGCATTTTCTGGCTCTGTACAAGTAAACCCGCTGTGAGTTCAACGTCCTGAGCCGGGCTGGTTTTTTCTGATTCCGAACCTGTCTGGTTATTTTCTTTCAGATTCTTTTCTTCCGGATTTTGCCATCCTTGTCCTCTCCCGCACGCCCTATTTTCCGGTATCTCCCGGCGGTATGGACGCAGTATCTCCTCAGTCAGCTGCTCAAACGCAGAGCGGCGGAGTTCATTTAACTCCTGCACCGGCACAAAGGGGCTGCCGCCTGTCTCCACTTCCAGATTTTCAAAATAATACGGCGTATTTCCCGTTTTTCCGAGCTGTTTCTCAATCCGTTCCTTGCTCATCGGTTGTTTCACTGCCGTCTGGACAACTGCTCCGATTCCGCCTGCCATCCGGCTTTCTCCCGTCAGCGGATCTTCGTATTGAAGCGTCAGCTGCAGCGGTTCGCCTTCACAGACACGCGCAAACCCCTGAACCGATTCTTTCACCTCTGCTTCCACATACGTTTTGTCCAGATACTGGTAAAGTTCCCGGTTTTCCTGGCGGAATGCCGGTTTCTCATGGCAGACCACCATATCGCGTCCATTGTGCTCGGTATAATAGCCTAACGTCTGACCGCCGCGGTCAAACAGATCCAGCAGCTCCTTCCGGTCTTTCGGGTCAACCCGGTAACCTTTTCTGCCATTCTTTAAATATAAATCTACATATTTCCGGTACAGGCGCACCACGCCTGCCGTATAGCGCGGACTCTTCATGCGTCCCTCGATTTTCAAGGAATAAACGCCTGCTTCCAGAATATCCGGCAAAATATCCAGCGTACAAAGATCCTTGAGACTGAGCACATACTTGGAATCGCCCGGATTTAACACGCCATTTTCTTTCTTTTGTTTTTTGTTTTCATTCGGGTTGTTCTCATCCAGCCGCCGAAGGACATCAAACGGAAGCCGGCAGGTCTGAGCGCATCGTCCCCGGTTGCCGCTTCTGCCGCCGATCAGGCTGCTGAACAGGCATTGTCCCGAATAACAGTAACAGAGAGCCCCGTGAACAAAGCTCTCTATCTCCACGCCCGTCTCCTGATAAATGCGGCGTATCTCTTCCAATGAAAGTTCACGCGCTGTAACGATGCGGACCGCGCCCATTCTCGTCATAAGCGCCGCGCCCTCCGGTCCGGTAATCGTCATCTGTGTGCTCGCATGAACCGGCAAATCCGGAAAATGCTCCCGGATATAAGAAAATACCCCCATGTCCTGCACGATCACGGCATCCAGTCCCGCCTGGTAATACGGAAGCAGATAGTCGTATAAGTCATCCATCTCGTCTTCCTTTACCAGCGTATTGACCGTCATATAAAGCTGGCGCCCATGCAGATGCACGTAGTTGATCGCTTCCAGCATCCCCATTTCATCCGGATTTTCCGCATATGCCCTGGCTCCGAAACGGCTGCCGCCCATATAGACTGCGTCCGCCCCCGCTGCCACCGCCGCTTTCATGCTATCGAAGGAACCCGCCGGTGCCAGAATTTCCACCTTTTTTTTCATATCATTTCACCCATTATAACCGCAGAATTGCATCTTTCAGTTCCACCGTTCCCTGTCTCTTGGGAAATGGCTTCCGCTTCATATATGCCTCCACCTGTGCCTGACGGACAGCTGCCAGTTCCTCACGTGCTGCCCCTGCCTCCTGGAGGCTCTCTTCCAGATCTTTCTTTATCGTCTGTTTTTCCTGCTCCAGCTGGCTCAGCTGCTCTTTTACACTTTGTTTTTCCTGTTCCGTCTGCATCAGACGTGCTTCCAGCTGCGATTTTTCCGTCTGCACAGCTGTCGCCACCTGTCTTGCTTCTTCAAGCTGTTGTTTGAGAATCTCCAGCTTGTCCTGCAAAGAAGCGATTTCACTCTGGGATGACTCGACCGCCAGACGCTGATCTTCTGCATCCTGTTTCCAAACCTCTGCTTCTCCACGGAAATCGTTTGCTTCCTTCTTTGCATCCGCAATCTGTTCCAATGCCTCCTTTTTTGCAGCTTCTGCCTGCTCCCGGGCTGTCTGCTCCGCCCTGGCAGCACGATCCTGGGCTGCTTTTTCCGCGGATTCCACGCGCTCCTGTACCTCTCTCTTCGCACGTTCAATCTGCTCCTGCGCTTCTTTTCTTGCAGACTCAACCTGTTCCTGTGCTGTTTTCTTCACAGCCTCGATCTGCCCCTGCGCTTCTTTTTTCACACGCTCGATCTGTGCCTGTACCTCATTTTTAGCAGCTTCCGCCTGCTCAGCTGCCTCTTTTGCCGCCTTCTTTGCCGTCTCCAGTTCTTCCTCGCTGACGGTGCGCTCATTGCGGAGACTCTCGAGTTTCATCTGGGTGCTGACCATCTCATGTTTCAGACGATATGTCTCTTTTTCCATGCTCTCTTTGTCGGATGCAAGTGCCTTCGCACTCTCTTTTTCTTTAAAATAATCATCCGCCAGATTCAGATAAGTCATAATACTCTGGTAGTCTTCCGGCATTTTCAAAAATCCCGGCTGCGCCTTGAGCTGGAAAATCTTCCCATTCAGATACGTGGCAATCTGCTGTACATATCCTTCCGTCTCACTGCCGCCCAGGCTATACACTTTTCCATCAATTAATACATCTATATACTGTTTTGCCATCGCATTCTCTTCTTTCTATCTATTAATAAATATGGTTCGACGTTGTCACGTCACCCACACAGAAATACCACCTTCAAATCAATCAAATATCAAATCTCAGAAATACCGTTTTTTTCTTGATTCCAGGCATACCCGAGATGCCGATACGCTGCTTCAGTCGCCATCCGCCCACGCGGAGTCCGGTTGAGCAGACCGTTCATCAGAAGATACGGTTCATACACATCTTCCAGTGTCCCAGCATCCTCGCCCAGCGCTGCCGCCAGCGTCTCCAGTCCGACCGGACCGCCGGAAAACTTGTCGATAATCATATGTAAGATCGCACGGTCGTTGTTGTCAAGTCCCAGCTTGTCCACATCAAGGATATCCAGTGCAAAATCCGCGACTTCTTTCGTAATCACGCCGTTGTACTTGACCTGTGCAAAGTCCCTCACACGTTTTAACAGGCGGTTTGCCAGACGCGGCGTTCCTCTCGAACGTCTCGCAATCTCATAGGCCCCCGTCTTATCAATCTCCACATTCAGAACTCCCGCCGTCCGCAGGACAATCGTCTGCAGCTCTTCAGGCGTATAAAAATCCATCTTCTGCACGATGCCGAAGCGGTCGCGCAGCGGCGCCGTCAGAAGCCCCGCGCGTGTCGTCGCGCCTACCAGCGTAAATTTCGGCAGATCCAGACGAATCGAGCGCGCCGTCGAATCTTTTCCCAACATGATATCGATCGCATAGTCCTCCATCGCCGGATAAAGCACCTCTTCCACCTGGCGATTTAAGCGGTGAATCTCATCCACAAAGAGGACGTCTCCCTCCTGAAGCCCGTTGAGAATCGCCGCAATCTCCCCTGGTTTCTCGATTGCCGGACCGGAAGTAACCTTCATACGGGTTCCCATCTCATTGGCGATAATGCCGCTAAGTGTCGTCTTTCCCAATCCCGGCGGTCCATAGAAAAGAACATGGTCAAGCGCCTCACCGCGGGATTTCGCCGCATGGATAAATACCTTTAACGTCGATTTGATCCGCTCCTGACCGATATATTCGTCTAAGGTCTGCGGGCGGAGACTTCCCTCAATCCGCTTATCCTCCTCCGTCACCTCGGTTGTAATCGTCCTTCTGCTCATACTTGTTTCCTGTCTTTCCTGTTTTTCTCTCTCATTCAATTAAGCCACGACAGTTCCATTTTCTCATATCTGCCACACATTCCAAATTTTCATCTGACGCACAAGCACCACTATTTTTTATGATCCTGCAATTTCGAATGTCCGACACATAGGTTGTTTTACAAAAACGCCAGATATTTCAGCGATGCCTTCAATACCGCCTCGGAATCCATCTCTTCCGTCACATTGGCGCTCTTGACCGCCTTCACCGCCTCGGCATTCGTATATCCCAGCGCCACCAGCGCCTCCACGGCTTCCTTCACTGCATTGCCTGAAAGCCCGTTTCCCGCAGCCGGCGAAACCGCCGCACTGCCATCTAACAGCGGTGTCAGCAGATCCTCTGCCTGTACTTTATCCTTCAAATCGAGAATGATCCGCTGTGCCGTCTTTGCCCCAACGCCCGGCGCACGGGAGATCGCCTTCGCATCCCCAGTCATAACCGCAAGACGCAGATCCTCCGGACGCAGCGCCGACAAGATGCCGAGTGCCCCCTTCGGACCAATGCCGTTGACCCCCAGAAGCTGGCGGAACATCTCCAGATCCGAACGGCTTAAAAAGCCGTACAGGCTCATATCATCCTCCCGCACCTGCAGGTGCGTATATATCTTTACCTCTTCCCCGAGCGGCGGTAAAACTTCCAGCACCGACATCGGGACAAAAATCCCGATCCCCATCATGCCGGACTCGACCACGATACGGTCCTTTGCTTTCTCCGCCAGGATGCCTTTTACATACGAAATCACGGTAAATTCCTTTCTTTTCTCACTGGTTCAAGATCTGGTTCAAACTAAAAAAAGAACGCTTCAAAATGCCTCCAAATCTTCTTTTCAGTATACCATAGCACAGTTTTCATTGCAAGGAAAGTGCAGAATTTCGAACATATATTCTGCCCGGTTGATTGAATTTCATTTTTACACATTATCGGAAACCTATAAATGAAAAAGCTTTTCAATTGTAATATCAATGATTACAGTCAAAAAGCCTTTTCAAAGGATGAGAATTATTATACTATTTGCATTGTGCAGATATGCACAC
>ENA-ORSJ01002752-ORSJ01002752.1-human-gut-metagenome-genome-assembly--contig:-NODE-2752-length-10993-cov-2.237612_pt1 | contig 10993 bp, 7 predicted proteins | sample MGYA00242191_ERZ509158 | MGnify/ENA primary metagenome ERZ509158 (study PRJEB26280, sample SAMEA2338623) | human gut metagenome | biome: human gut; feature: human-associated habitat; material: faeces... | reverse complement strand
GCTCAATGACTTCCCTCGTCAGGGCTCGGGGGTTGCCCCGGCAGATCAGCTCATCCCCTTCTGCGCTCAGACGCACTCCCTGCCTGCGCAAGGACACAACGAGGGAAAGGTCATCATATGTATTTGTGGCTGCCATCAGATCCTCGCCGTGATTTCGTTGGTATCCTGGGTATTCTGCCTGGCCTGATGTTGCCCCAGACGGGCATTTTCAATGTACAGGCTGGCCCTGGCAGCAGTTTGTGGCTCCAGAATAAGGGAGAAGGGGACTGCAACGCCCGAGTGTTCGCGCAGGGAGGCAATGAGCCTGGCAGCCATGATGGAACTTCCGCCAGCCTCGAGGAAGGAGTCTTCCGGCATGAAGTTCTGGTCTTCCAAAACTGTACGGAAGATGTGCAGCACAGGATCCTGGGAAGAGATGTCTGCTGCTTCGGGCCTGGGCAGTCTCGTCTTGTCTATCTTGCCGCTGGAATTGAGGGGAAGCTTGTCCAGAAAGACAAAATGCCTGGGAACCATGTAGTCCGGAACCTGGGCGTGCATGAAATCCCTGAGTCTTTCCTTGAGTCCGCTTGTGCCTGCGTCAGCGGACGCGGGAACGACATAAGCCACAAGGCTCGTCTGGGGTTCGCGCTGTATGCCAATGTAGGCCATGTGAACCAAATCCGATTTGAGCAGGGCTGCGCAGACCTCGCCCGGCTCGATGCGGCAGCCCGAGATCTTTATCTGATCGTCCGTACGCCCAAGGATGTACAGGGTCCCGTCTTTGGCAAGGCAGGCCCTGTCTCCGCTTTTGTAGGCCCTGCTTCCGTCCTCGAGGGTAAAGAAGGCCGAGCTTTTCTCGTTATTCTGTACATAGCCGTTGGCTACGCAGATTCCGCTTATGACAAGCTCTCCCTCTGTTTGCGCGGGAAGCGTTTCACCTTTGTCCCCCACAACAAGGAAACGCGTGGAACCAATGGCCTTGCCAGCGGGGATGCGGACACCGGGTTTTGCATCGTGAGCAAAGGTGTGGGCAGCGACAAAGACACTGCACTCCGTGGGACCATAGCAATTGTGCAGGGAAAGATTCGGGCATGCCTCAAGCGCGCTTTCTATGGCGGCCTTGTCTGGCAGCTCCCCGCCAAAGCACAGATGCTGCAGGGAACGGAAGACTGCGGGATTTTGCGAGCAGACCACGTTGAAGACACTGGTTGGCAAAAGCAGAAGCCCTATGGAGTTGTGTCTCAGGAATTCTCCCAGGGAAACAGCGTCAAGCAGGGTTTCGGGATCACTTACATACAGCGTGCAGCCGTTGAGAAGTCCGCCCCACAATTCCATTATGGACATGTCAAACGTCATGGAAGCGCCATGCACCATGCGCTGGCCAGTCACATAGCCAAGGTGTCCAATATTGCCGAAGATGTCATGTATTCCGGCATGGTGCACGCACACGCCCTTGGGCGTGCCGGTAGAGCCGGAGGTATGCATGATGTAGAGCGTTGTGTCAGCCGACAGAGAAGCAGGAATTGCGGCTGACTGAGCAACCCTGGTATCCGATTCCAGAAAGTCCGCGGGATCAATGTGCGGCAATTGTGCTGCCCAGGGGCAGGCAGCAAGCGCTTTCTTCTCTCCCAGAACGCCAGCAAGGCGGCATTGTTCCGCAATGTCCGCGCAGCGTGCCATGGGCCAGTCCAGCCCCATGGGCACATAGGCAACACCGGCCTTTGCGGCAGCCACTGCAGCAACAACGCTCAGGGCGCTGCGATCCATGTACAGTCCCACAACAGGGTGAGCAAGATCGGCCAGCCCTCCAGCCAATGCATCGGATATTGCATCAAGCTGGGCGTAGGTCAGGGAAATATTCCTGTCAATCACTGCGTATTCCCTGGCCTGTTCTGCAAGGATTGCGTTCAGACGCCTGAGCAGAGGTGAATCTGCTGTTGCTTTGCTGGGCATTGTATATCGTCCTCCGAAAATTTGCGGGAAACATCGAAAACAGAAAAATCAAACTCCTGTATGGTTGTCTCAACCTCCTTCTGTTTTGTCAGAATACAGGCACTCAGGACAAAGTCCGAATTGCAGAGGGCAAGTGATTGAGCAGAGAGAGGATGCCTGTGCAGGGAAAAGGAAGTGAAGCCGTTTTGAATGTACAGATGGGGAAAGCCGCGGGGAAAACCGCAGCCAAGAGCCTTGCACAGGGCTTCCCTTATGGTCCACAGGCGCAGAAAATGCGTTTCGGGCGAAGGAGAGGAAAGCATTTCGACGTATTCTTCCTTCCGAAAGACCGACTGTGCTATGCCCTCAAAGCCCGCAGGCGTTCTGGCAGGCTCGATGTCTATGCCACAGTGTCCGCAGCAAGTCACAAGGATGGCTATATGGGGCCAGGAATGCGAGAGACTGAAACGCAGGCTACGCAGGCCCTGCGGAGAGGGCTTTGGGAGAAGAAGACCCGGTTTCCCGTATTTGCCCCGGGTGAAGCGCCAGGCACAAGGCTTGATCTCCGGGCAGTGTTGACTGAGTGCGAGTCTCAAAAGGGCATGGGCTGCAGCGTAGAGGATGCTGTCCCTGGCAAAGCGAAATTTCCCTGCCTGAGCAAGCTCGCTTGCGTCGAGTAGGGCACAACAGCGTGTATGGAGGCTTACAAACCCTGTTGGCGCATGATTTTTGGAGCCGCAGAAATGGCTGGCCACCGGCTCCTGAAGACCGGAATTTGCCGAAGCTCGGGTGGCAAGGTCAGTTTCGAGATTTGCATGCAGTATGTATGCTTTTGTGTCCATCAGGAAGGCTTGTCCGAAAGGGAGGTTATCCTGAAATCATAGGGGAAGTCTTGGGAGGAGAAGACATCATACTGCAGGTGTTCGACAATATTGTTCTCCCTGTCAAAGGTCAGGATCTGGGGCCTGAGAGAGAGAAGCTGGCTTTTGTCGGAAAGGTATTCCGAAGCGCAGACGATGACCGGATCGCCACGCTGGCAGCAGCGGGCCGCAGCTCCATTGAGGACGCAGCATTTTGAGCCCGGCTCGCCGTAGATGACATAGGTTGCTATGCGCTGGCCGTTGTTTTTGTTCCAGATGTACACAAATTCAAGAGGATAAATGTGAGCCTGACGGCAGATGATCGGATCAAGCGTGATGGAGCCATGGTACTCCAGCTCACAGTCTGTCACATGAATACCATGGAGTTTGGAACGGACAACTTCCATCATTTTCTTGTTCAGCTCCTTGTATGGTTGAGGTGCCTTAGCGGTACTTGTCACTATTTCTGTTGCACGGCACGAGATGGCGCCAGATTCTCTGGTTGTGTCTGAGCCACGGCAGAAAAATTTTTTTACATAACCTACCTATTCCCTTCTATTTGAATTCTCTGCCCTGACTGGAAGTTTTAATACCGCAAATTGAAATTCATTTTCAATTTGTGGCTACAAATGCCCCTGATAATTTCTTGAAAAAATTATATTTTTATTTTTTGGCTATAACTCCTTGTCATTGCCAAACAGCCGATAATTGTCATTGCTGCGAATGGAACGGCGACGCCAAGACTGGTCCTCGCCCGAAAGACAGATGGTTTCAGGTCTGATCAGGCTCTGGAGTCCATCCCCAGACAGCGGAAGCAATATGGTATTCTGACACTTCATTTTTGGAGAAGCAACGCTTCTGCTTGGGAAGCAGGACGAATTAACAAATTAAGTACTTTAAAATATTGATTTTAATAAAAAATGAAATTGAAATCTGATTTCAATATTGAGCATAAAAAATCCTTTTCTGAGGATAAAACAGGTTCAAAAAACTGTATCAGGGAGTAGGTCGAGCATACACTGATACAATTCCTTGTGGAACAGGCATCATTGTCTATTGATGAAAAGCAATACTGAAATGTCAATTGTTCCACAGCGTACAACAGTATCTTTGAAAGGACACCAGGGGCTGCTTTTTGGAGCATGCAGGATTTCCCTGCGATTTACCTGTTCAAACATGAAGGAGAAACAATGCTGCCTCGCAAATCGAAAAGGGTACGTAGAGCCAAAAGAAGGAGAATGTCTCTGCTCAGAAAGGGAACGCTTTCCCTTTTTCTTTCCCTTCTGCTTGCCTCTCCGTCTCTTGCCGCAGAAGATCCCGCTGCTTCCGATGACGTCTATCAGTTGCCCACGGTGACAGTGACCGCGGACAAGAGGGCGACTGACGTGCAGAAAACGCCCTCATCCATCACTGTCATGTCCCGCACTAAGCTTGAGGATGCCAATATCGATACCATCGAAAAGGTGCTGCAGCGCATCCCCAACATGAATTTCAGCCAGTTCACTGGCGGAGCAAACTTCATGTCCATGCGCGGCATCACTACGTCGGCTGGCACATCGACAAGCCCCCTTGTCATGTATCTTGACGGCGTGCCTGTGGACACCTTCTTCAATCTCGATGCTCCTCTCATGGACATAGAGCGCATTGAAGTCTTGCGCGGCCCCCAGAGCGCCATCTACGGCAAAAACGCCATGGGCGGCGTCATCAACGTCATCTCGCGCAAGCCGACCAACGAGTGGCATGGCACATTGCAGGCGGACTACGGCTCCTTCAACACCCAGCGCTACGCAGCGGCCATCAGCGGACCCCTCATCGAGGACAAGCTCTATCTCGCGCTATCGGGCTCTCATTATTCCACAGACGGCTACATGAACCATGACGATACATGGTACGGAAACCAGGAACGTACGGAACGCTTCAAGGGCATGCTGCGCTTTACGCCCACGGAAGACATAGACATCAGCTTCCACCTCAACTACACGGCCCGCAGGGATGGCTATTCCAACCTTATCTGGGGAGACGAGCCCACACTGGACTCCATTGCCAACAAGGACGACTACCTGCATTCCGACATCTGGAACATGGCCCTGCAAATGTCCTTCGACTTTGACCCTGTCACTTTTGAGTCCATCACTACCTACCGCACGGAAAATCTGGATTATGGCATTGATATGCTGGCAACATATGGTGCAGCGTATTCACCCTATGGTTTAAATCTTGATTGTGCAAACACTGGTCGCAACAATACCCGCAAGGAGTTTACTCAGGAATTTCGCCTGCGTTCTCCGGACGACAACAAGAACGGCATAAAGTGGCTGCTTGGTGTCTTTGGTGGCTATACGGACATGAATATCCGTGAGTCCTATTCCGACATGCCCGGGACATTGCCGGGAGATCTTTTGGATCAGGCATTGGCAGGGATGACTTTTCCTTTTCGCATGTGGACGAACCAACCGAGTAGAGAATATACGCAGGACTACGCAGCCTTTGGCGAGATCACTATCCCTCTCTTTGACAAGCTGAACATCACCCTGGGGTTGCGTGCCCAGCAAACTCACAAGAAAATCGATGTAAACTATATGGGTGGTGAGACATATGCTGGCATGGACGTGCCTCTGTTGGGCGTTGCAGGAGACATGCATGGTACAAAATCTGATTCATGGTTTGAGCTTTTGCCCAAATTCAACATCAGTTACCAGCTGACAGACGATATCATGTTCTATGGCGGTGTAAACCGCAGTTTCATTCCCGGTGGCTTCAACAATGCTACCAGAACCGGCATTGACATGACCTATGACGCCCAGACAGCCTGGAACTACGAAATTGGCGCCAAAACCGAATGGTTCGACAAGCGTTTCCTCCTGAATCTTGCGCTCTTCCATTCCGCGGTGAATGATCTGCAGCTCATGAAATATGATATTGGCTCCATGTCCTATCTGAGTGACAACGCAGGGTCTGCCCGCATCTACGGCGTGGAAGTCGATGCCATGGCTAGACTTTTGCCCGGCCTCGACGCAGAATTCAGCTTTGGCTACCTGTGGACACGATTCGATGACTACACGCATATGGGCAATGACTATTCCGGCAACAAGATTCCCTACACCCCGGACTATACGGCAAGCTTTGCCCTGCAGTATCGCCATGAAAAGGGCTTCTTTGCCAGGGGTGAGGTGCTGCATTACGGCCAGCTCTACTGGAGCGAGGCCAATGACTACAAGAGGGATCCCGTTACCCTGCTCAATGCCCGCGTAGGCTACGAGTTCGAGCCCTTTGCAGTCTATGTCTACGGCAACAACCTGACAGACGCAAAGTACCTCAACTACTACACTGCCACGTCCAATTACGGCATGATGGCCCGCCCGCGCGAAATAGGCGTACAGCTCAAGTACACATTCTGATAAACGTCTTTGTCCTCACTGTGCCCGGTTTTTCCCCTAGAGCGGAAAAATCGGGAGAGCAGTGGGGATTTTTTTCCTTTCAGGCAGTATCTATGGAACAAAAGGCGAAAATCATCCAGATTTCTCCCCTGGCAAAACTGATGCTGGCAGGCTCCCTTGTCTTCGGAGCTATTGACACAGTGCTCATTCCTGTTCCCTACCTCGCGGCCTGGCTCATTCTCGAGCATCTGGCAGGAAACACGATCTGGCCCATGGACCAGATTTTTTTCTGGGTATTTATGGCCATTGGCGCACGCTGGCTTGCAAGCCTTCTTTCCACAACCCTCTCGCACCTCTCTGCCATGCAGGTCACCACGGATTTGCGCACAAGACTTCTCGAGCATCTTGGCAGGCTTCCCATGCACTGGCACGCAGGCCAGACCCGGGGTGGCCTCAAAAAGGTGTTTACCAGTGACATAGGCGAGGTAGAGAGCTTTCTCGCCCACCACATCCCGGACACGGTCTCGGCCCTGCTCTTGCCCATTCTTTCCCTGATATGCCTTTTGTGGGTCAATTGGATCCTCGGACTGCTTCTTGTGCTCCTGTTTGTGGCGTGCATCCTCGTGCAGGCCGCAAGTCTTGCCAGGATGAACAAGGGCAGCATACTTGGGCGCTACAACAAGGCTCTGGAGGATCTGAACTCCGCAGTGGTGGAATTTGCCCACGGCATGCCCGTCATCAAGCTTTTCAACAGGGAGCTCTCCTCCTTCTCGAAGATGCGCCACTGTATTGACGAATTCAGGGACATCCAGACCCAGGGCTATGTGACCTTTGCCCCACGCTGGGCGCTTTTTTCCACTCTTACTGTCATGCCCTTCACCCTGGCTGCCGTGGCAGGAGCACCCCTGTATCTTGCGGGATTGGCCACACTTTCCGAAGTGACGCTCTTTCTCATGCTGGGCTGCGTGTGCCTGAGCCCCCTGACAAAGCTTGTGCGCCTTGCTGCCATAGTCTCCGAAATGGCACAGAGCCTGAACAGGCTACGGGACATTCTCGCAGTACCGGTGGAGCAAACCGGCACCTTTTCCGCGTCTCTGGTTCGCAAGCCCAGGGTTCAGGTGCACAACCTCCATGTGCGCTTTGGGGAAAAGAGCGTTCTGACAAACATCAACTTTGTAGCCGAACCCGGCACAACAACGGCCATCGTGGGTGCCTCGGGCTCCGGAAAGAGCACCCTCGCAGCTGCCATTGCCGGCCTTGAGCGTATTGATTCCGGAACAATAAGCATAGACGGATACCCATTGTCCGCCTTTCCCGCCCGGGAGCTTGCCAGTCTGATCACGCCGGTCTTCCAGGCGCCACACATCTTTGCTGGCACAATAGCCGAGAATATCGCTCTTGGTGTGCAAAATCCCCGCGAGGAAGACATTGTCGCGGCAGCTCGCCTTGCCCGCTGCGCGCAGTTTGTCGAGTCCTTTCCCAACAAGTACGCGACAAAAATTGGCGAAGGCGGTGAAGTTCACTTGAGCGGAGGTCAGAAACAGCGCATTGCCCTTGCGAGGATGGCCTATCGGAGAACTCCCGTTGTTGTTCTTGACGAAGCCACATCCTACGCCGACGCCCAGAGCGAGGCAGAAATCCAGCAAGCCCTTTCGGGTCTTCTCCAGGGGCGTACGGTCATTGTTGTGGCCCACAGGCTGCATACCATTGCGAAAGCGCAGCAAATCCTTGTTCTGAAGGAAGGCGAGATAGTCGAGAGGGGGACCCACGAAAGCCTCCTGGCAGAACAGGGTGTCTATGCCTCGCTGTGGGAGGCCCACCACAGGGCCAGGGCCTGGAGCATACGCACAAGGAAGGAGGCCTGCCCATGCTGAAAACACTACTAGACCTGGCAGGGGAAGCCTCTGCATCCCTGCGCAGGGCAGTGATTCTCAACCTGTGCGTCATGGGCGTGCAGCAGGCTTCCTATGTGGCTGCGTTCTTTCTGCTTCAGACATTGTATCTCTCCAGGGAAGGAGGGCAGTCCGACTGGATTGTGTGGGTTGTTGTTCTTGTTGCCCTGGCGCTGGCCTATGCCTTCCTCAATCTGCGCTCGCTTGTGTCCGCCTATACGGGAAGCTATGCCATAAGCGCCAGCCTGCGCCTGCGTCTGTGCGATCATTTGCGCAGGCTCTCTCTTGCCCTTTTCAAAAAAACAGACTCCGGGATAGTCTCCGGGGTTCTCATAGACGACATCAAGAGCATGGAAGTCTTTTTCGGCATGTATCTTTTTGATGTATCTGCCTGCCTTGTCTTCCCCTGCCTCTTGTGCGTGATCATGCTTTTTTTCAGCTGGCAGATTACCGGCGTTCTTGTCCTGTCCGCAGCCCTGGCCTTTCCCCTGATTCTCTGGGCCTGCCGCATTACTGTCCTCCTCGGGCCCGCCTATCTGGAGGCCAGAGACTCTTCGTATGCATCACTCATGGACTATGTGGGCGGTATCCGCGAGCTCAAGGCGGTGAACCTTACTGGCCTTGACTACACGCCCCTTGTTGCCAGCTGGAAGCGCTATGGCCTTTTGAGCATCAGGATGGAAGGCCAGTACGGTCTTCTGGCGCTGGCCTATTCCTGCATTCTCGACATGGGTTTTCTGGCAACGCTTGTGCTTGGCCTTTCCCTGGTTGAAAACCTCACGGCAAGCATCGCAAGCCTCATGTTCTTTCTTGTTGCCGGCAGCCGCTTTGTGGAACCCATGCGAGAATTCGGCATGGTTTTGCCCGAAGTGCGCAGATGCCTTACTGCCGCACAAAAGATTTCCAATATCCTGGCAGTGCCTGAACCGCAGGTTCTTCCGGAGGAAAAACGTTTCGGGCACGAAATACGCTTTGACAACGTGTCCTTTGCCTATGAACAGGGGAAGGATGTCCTGCACAATGTCTCCTTTGTCATGCCCGAAGGAAGCGTCACGGCCCTGGTCGGACCTTCCGGCTCCGGCAAAAGTACCATTGCCCACCTTTTGCTGCGTTTCTGGGACGCAGGGGAGGGCAAAATCACCCTTGGCGGCGCGGACATCCGTTCCCTTGCGCAGGAAGATCTGTACAAAAACTTCAGCGTTGTCTTCCAGGACGTCTATCTCTTTGATGACACAGTCTTCAACAATATCCGCATGGCAAGGCCAGATGCCAGCCCAGAGGAAGTGTACAGGGCAGCGCGCCTTGCCCGCTGCGACGACTTCATAAGTTCTCTGGAGCATGGATACGAAACGCGTGTGGGCGAGGGCGGCGCCAGGCTGTCCGGAGGAGAAACACAGCGCCTGTCCATCGCAAGGGCCATTCTGAAGGACGCGCCAGTCATTATTCTGGATGAAGCTACGGCCTCCCTGGATCCCGAAAACGAGCTCAGCATTCAGGAAGGCCTAAACTCTCTTTTGGCGGGCAAAACACTGCTTGTCATTGCCCACAGGCTGGAAACCATACGCGACGCGGACAACATCCTGGTCCTTCAGGAAGGCCGCATAACAGAAAGCGGTACCCATGAAAGCCTGCTTGCAAGGGAGGGTCTGTATACAAGGCTGTGGGCTTTGCAAAACACCATCAAATCCTGGCAGCTGGACTAAGGGCAAACTCCATCATAATAGAATGCGTCCTGTCTCTTCCATGAAAACGGAAGAGACAGGCGCTCTTTGCATTGCAACCGTGATGTGTGGTCTATGCCTGTACCTTTACGCGCTTGGCAATCAGGGCGTTGACGAGGATTTCGTCCAGGGGTGGGTGGGCGAACAAGAGCTCGCGCACAAGCATCTCTGCGCCTGGGTGACAAGATGGGAGACCTTGTGACCAATGGAGGCCGACCAATTCCTTGTTGTCCCACACGGCCTTCACAAAACCATGGGCCAGAGGAATAGGGGGTGTCCATGGCGCCCAGGACGAGCACATAACGGGCCTGATGCTCTGCCGCGTGGACCTGAAGTACCTGACCGTTGAGTCGCCCACAGCGTAGATATGGGGAGCAGCAGGTGATCGTCCACCTCGATGTAGCCACGGTGACATAGCGCATGGGGGCTTCGAAAAGACACGAACCAAGAGTGCAGAAGGGCTGATTTCCCTTTCCACACACGCCGCGAAATCGCAATAAGCGACAAAATAGTCGAGAAGCACAAAAGCATTCAATTATATCATTTTGTTAAAAATGATATAATTGAGCTTCTGGATGATGAAATTGAGCTACCCTTTCTTAGGAAGTCCGGCTTTCGGTATAGGCGTACAAGGAAAGGCATTTATGTTTTTTCGCAACACGACGATTGCATATCTGAAGATAGTTTTCCAAGTTCTCTCTTGTTCTCGCGAACTGAGGTACGAGACTGATTCGTGCTGTCGTGTTGCTCACAGACAGTGTGGAAGTGTCTGATGCCGCAAAGGAAGCAGTATCCCTGTCGATTTGGCATACAATATATTCTACCATCAGTTTTTTTGACTGTTCCATATGTATGATGTATAGCGGCCACCTCCCAATTTTAGAATGGAACCACTTTTTTGCAATTCGGTTAATGTGCGTTGTACTGTTACAAGGCTGATATCCGGGCAGTGCTCCAGAATCTCCTTCTTGGTGATCTGACCAGGAGTCCTTTTGATAAGTTCACGTATACGCTCAGGCTTGCTCAAAGATTCTGTAGCCAGTATCTGCACCCTTCCAGAAAACTCGCGATAGGCTGCGGACACAATTCCCAATGTGTAGTGCACAAAAGGAGTATAATCATTGGTTCCTTCGTGCCATCCGCATGAACTTAGCTGCAGTGCCTCATAGTACGTCACCTTGCTTTCTTCGATAAGCTTTTCAATGCTGATATACTTGCCAACAATGTAGCCA